>JABAOC010007805.1_pt1 | contig 38268 bp, 43 predicted proteins | sample 7062161 | NCBI WGS metagenome assembly JABAOC01 (sample SAMN14538625, study PRJNA623070) | marine sediment metagenome | biome: marine biome [ENVO:00000428]; feature: marine pelagic biome [ENVO:01000023]; material: deep marine sediment [ENVO:00002113] | place: India: Gulf of Khambhat ... | reverse complement strand
TTTTTCTGGTTTCATCTCTTCTTTTTTAGGTTTCTCAGGCTTCTTCTCTTTCTTTGGCTTCTCGATTTTCTTAGGAATCTCTTTAACTTTCTTCTCAATCACTTTCATAATTTCAGGACTTGGTAATCTCAGACTCAATTTCTTCGTTAAACCAATGGCATCGTACGCCTTGATTACAACAGCATCCGCAGCTTCAGGAGCTATTTTTAAGGAATGCTGGGTAGGCTCTAGATGTTCAATATTACATCTTCTTCTCTTAACTCCTGTCAGTTGTTTGGGTCCAGTAATTAACACAAAAGTGTTGTCCATCTTTTTTAATACTACACAATATTTACCAGCCTCACGGCCAGCAATCTTCATACAAACTCTTCCAACATCGAGTGCTGCCACTCATACCACCCCTTGAATGATTAAATTTACAATTTTAATTGTTGATTGTCAAGATTTAAAAGTATCCCTAACAGTCTTTCTCAATACATCTCTCATACAACTTGAGCATAAATTACCACCGTAAGGTCTCTCAGGTCTTCTCTTCGTTTTTGCCAACTTCCCCATATCAACAGGATTTAATCTTGGGACACCATGCAAAGGCCTCTTACAGATTGTACACTTAGCAACCTTTGGTCTCCTCTTCTCACGATGAGTTATCAATCTGTTACCAGGAGTCCTTACTTTTTTTCTCCTTAAACTTCTAGACCTTAGCTTCGGTCGTACCATCTACATCCCAACCAATTTTCTTACGATCGTGCTAACAACAAAAGTACAGATAAAATACCACCAGAACCAGGATAATTCATAACCACCTATATATGGTATCGAGTCTGGGACTGTAGCCACAGTTAGACCAGTATAGGCGCTCCTAACGAATGGTAGAACCAATATAACTAAGATAATCGAGATCATCATGGGTTTAATCATGAATTTCATGTAGTCTGAATTAATTTTCATTAATTCCTTCAAATGATCATTGACGGCTTTAGCGTCCCCGGATTTCTGAGCTTCCAACATCTTTGTCCTGATTTCTTTCATCTTGTCTTTAACTTCTTTAGCCGCCCCTGTTCCCAAAAACTTCTTGTTGACTAAACTCATAAATATGCTGATTCCAGCTCCGATTAAGAAAATCGCGATTATTGGTGTTAGTGGTATCATTCATTCCTCACCTAAAAACTTTCTGATTATTGGATGTGCTCCATCTAAATTCTCATTCTTTAATTGTTCATAGAAGTTATAAATAATTGTTACCGTCAGCAAAATTCCTGTTCCTGTGCCTATAGCACCGGTAAAATCGGCAAAAGCGGCTAAAAACCCTATTGACGCACCACCTAGAACAGCCAATGCTGGTATATATCTGTTCAGGACATTTTTGACTATCTGTGGGTTGCTCCTGTATCCTGGTATTCTCATACCAATCGATGTGACTTGTTCGGCGACAGATTCAGCATCCATACCAGAAGTACTAAGCCAGAATACAGAGAAGATGATCGAACATCCGATCATAAGAGACATATAAATGATAGCTCTGAGAGCGAGTTGACTCGTTAACAGTCCGTTGAATATGTCACCGATTAGATTCGTAGGGGCTGAGAAATAATAGATTATTCCACTCAGGGGTTGAGTACCACCGCCAGGATTCTGTTGAAGGCAGCCAAGAAAACTACATTTGATATCTGGGTTTATAGGATCGGGTTTAGCCATCATCCCACTGAACAACTGGAAGTTAGCGAGTAGAGCGGCTGTAAGAATGACTGGAATGTTACTCGTGTAGAATAATTTTAGAGACCATCTTCTACCGAATCCTCTCAAAGAGCCAAATTGTAGCGGTATGTCGACAGATATACCTTGCGCATAGATAACCATCAAGAACACTATTAGAGTCGCTAAGATTGGAAGAAATGCAAAGAATGCTTGTGAGTATAGGTTATCTCTGAATACATCAAATAGGACTGCCCAGAATCTCCCGATAGGCTCAGTCCCTGGTGGTGGTAGTATACAACCAGTCATTGCTCCAGTCATACATGGACTGAAGAGTTGTATGAATATCTGTCTCGCCACACCAGCTGCTATGAACAAACTAATACCAGAACCTATACCCCATTTACTGACTATCTCATCCAAAAGAATGACGATCAAACCACCAAAGGCTAGTTGGATAACGACGATAGTAATGGTGAAGACATCAGGACTGCTTGGAGGAACCGCCCCACCAATTACGAACGCTACAGCTTCAATAAAACACAGCGCTACGGCAGATAATTTTTGAATCGTATCATATTTTTCCTTTTGTTTTGGATCGTTCAAATCCCAGTCTATGAGCTTTGCACCAACCAACAATTGCAAAATAATAGAAGAAGTAACCAAAGGTCCGATACCGAGCGTCATCAGAGTTCCGAATGATGATCCTAACAACATCTGTAGAGCTTGGAATTGTTGACCTGCTCCTTCAGCAACCCCATAAACACGACCAAAAAGTTGAGAAGACATTAGAAAATATACGACTAGAACTATTCCAGTCCAAGTGAGTTTTTTGTTTATAGAAACTTTGTAAATCGGTTTTTCGACCGTGGGAATATACTTATTCAATTTTGTAATGTCAAACATCTAACTCACGACAACCGCTTTGCCTTTAACATCTTCTAATTTTTTTATGGCATTCTTGGAGAAATATTTTGCCTCGACTATCAGTTTGTGTTTTACTTGGCCTGTTCCGAGAAGTTTATCATATCCTAACTCAGTTAAGTTGACCTTCAAGCCTTCTTTCCCTTTTGTAATTTTTTTATCTTTAAGCAACTTATCCACTCTTGAATCCAACTCTTTCAGGTTTATAGTTTTGACTTCTTTTACGACTTTTACTGGTCTTTTAAAACCCTTCTTACCGAAATGGTCTGGCATGTATCTGATTTCTGTCATTCGTTTGTGTTTGTGTAAACCTGCCAATCCCCTGCCACCCCTGCTCCCCCCGCCTCTATGCTTCTTATGGCTACCGTAACCTGTTCCGCGTCCTCTCCTCTTCTTTAGCTTCTTTCTCCTTCTTACGACCATTAAATCATTCTCTCTAAGAGTTCGTTTATTTTGTCTCCTCTAAAGCCTAAATCGCCTTTTGGATATGGTAATCTAGTAGATTTAAAACCATGTGTTGGTGGATTTAGCCTGAAAATGAGTTTTAATTTTAATTTATTTTTCATCAATGCATCTGATAAATCATCGAAATCCTTCATCTTCATTCCTTTCAATTTTTCTTTTGAGATCCGACTCCTTTTTTGTAATAGTTTAATTAGTGTTTTTTTATTGACATTCCCCCAAGTGATTCTATCTTTTGTCTTTCTTAACATACCAAGATATTCTTTTGTTTCTGGCATGACAACACAATGGTTTCGAGATTTGAGATTAAGTACCTTCAAAGTATCTTCTATATCTTTCCTTGTGTTGACCGAACCTCTTATTCTAACGACAGCAAACATACTATCACTAATTGTTTGATTTAAACACTTTATAATTATAGTCTTTTTAAAGATTTCATTGAGAAAGTTATAAATTTAAGCCTATTTGATTGGAGTTTTTAGGTCGTTAATTGTCCGACCACATAACTTATGCCAATAACCATCAGAAACAGACCACCAAACAGCAAAAACATCCCAAGATAGAACTTAGTGGTACCAGAAACTATGTAAAGGGTCATGAATGCATTCATCCCAAGAAAAATGAACCCTATGCCTATCCATATCAGACAAAAGAATGCCAACAATCTGATTAAACCCATTATATCACATTAATTATTTTCTTTTCTGGTAATAAATGTCTAACCTTGGATGATGAAACTTAGGTATAGACAATAAATCTATCTTCCTTAACTTTTGAGGGTACTCAGAGAGATCTGAGAACTCTTTCTTATTTTTATTAATTAATTTCTATACATTATAATTGAAAACAGAAAAAAGGGTTATCAGCTCAAACGTAGATTGAGCTGAATTTTTGATCTGCATAGTTTATCCAATACTTAGGGTTTAGAGTTTCGCCAGTGACAGCTTGGAGTAGTTCCGGGGCTTCACGAACTAATATGAATCGGTGGACATTCTTTCTGAGCCACGTCAGAAGTTTGGCAAGGTCACCCTTCGCTATGTCTTCGTCGATGTTTGGGATTGCTCTTTTTGCAGCAGCGAATAGTTGGGCAGATGTGAGGTTACCTAGCATATAGTTTGCGAAATATCCGAAATATCCGAAGGACCAGTGAACATCCTGAAGTACACCTTCAGTGTTGTTTTTAGGTACATAGCCTACGTATTGTTCCATCTTCTCGTTCCATATTTCTGGAAGATCCTTGACTTCAATGGTCTGATTGAGTAGTGCCTCTTCGATTTCACACCGGAACATGATATGGAGTTGGTAGGTTAATTCATCAGCTTCAATCCTAATCGGAGAAGGTTTGACGACATTGATGGCGTTGTAGAACTCTTCAAGAGGGACTTTTTTGAAATAGGGGAAAATCTCATGAAGCATGGGATAGGAATGTTCCCAGAATGCATGACTTCTGCAGATTAGATTCTCGAACAATCTTGATTGTGATTCGCTAAGACTGAGAGAATGGCCCTTTTCAAAGTCTATCCACATTAGAAGTGGATCTAATCCTTGGTATGTGATACCGTGACCGCCTTCATGTAGAGTACCAAATAGACCAGAGGCTAAATTCCCAGGATCAAAGTGGGTTGTGAGTCGAACGTCATTCGGTCCTGCTGATGTTGTGAAAGGATGGAGTGTGGTGTCTAGTCTGCCTCGGCCGAAATCAAAGCCAATAGCTTTAAGCAAGCGAACAACAAGTTTTCTTTGTAATTCAGGTGGGAAATGTCCATGTAAGAGAGTTTCATTTGGTTTTTCAGGTTGTTCTGTCAGTCGCTTTACAAGCGGAACAAGTTTTCCCCTAAGGGAATTTATGATTCCCTTGAGTTCATCGGTGGTTAGACCAGGCTCAAAGTCTGGAAGCAATCCATCATATGGATTCTTTTCGAATCCGTGGGCTTCAGCGATTTGACGCACGAGTCCAACTATTTTTTCTAGATCCGATTGGAAGTGAAGGAAATTAGATTTTTCCTTGGCTTGCTTGTATACGAGAAATGCTGCTGATATCGCTTTACTGAACTTCTTGAAAAGATCTTCTGAGACTTCAGTTTCTCTTTTGTGGATGGCTTTTAGTCTTAGCACTATGAATCGTTGTCCCGGATTGAGATGTTCCTGCATGTCTGCTAAGCGATCAAGCATCACTCCTATTGATCTAGAAGTGAAAAGTTTATGCCAATTCGAACTAAGCGTCGATATGATCTCTGTTCTTCCTTCGCCTGCCTTTTCAGGCATCTTTGTTTTTTGATCCCATCCTACGATACTACTTGCGAAACTGAATATAGCAGCTGTCTTAAGTTTCTTGAGCAATTTTCCAAATAGTTTTTCTGCTTCGGTTTTCAAGGTGGTTTCTCTTCTTTTTTTCTTTTGGTTATTCGTGAGCGAGTTCGGTTCTATACACATTTCACTAAAGACAGTGTCATATCATTTGTTATTTCAATTGAACCAGTTGTGACTAAGTATTCCTCAGAATTGGTCTTCAGTCAACCAACCAATCAACGTCGATGTATGTGTATAGTCTTTGTTATGTTGTGTTGATTGAATTTGGTTATTTACATAGTATGGTGTGTGTATAGAGCATGAAATCTGGAGCCAATCAATAAATACAAAGTTAATAATTAATCTTTTTATTCGTATCTCTCCCCAGAACAAAAATCTATCTTATTTTCTTTTCTTGAACTTATTGTAAAACCATCCTATTACTGATCCGATAATGAAATACATCGCCAAAGTTGATATAAAAAAAATTATGTAAGTTATGTTGTAAGAAATTGAAGGTTTAAAAAATGCGTTGAATATTGGTAGAGCTGGAGTGGCCACAATTAAGAAGAAGAATAAGAATGTCTCTCCTTCCGGAGGAACTAAAACGTCAATAACTAAGTTTACAACAAAAACTAAGATCGGAATTAGTGTGGCTATAATTCCACCTTTCAACCAGAAAGGCCATTCTTTCCATATCATAATCTAGATTTCTTTTCTAAGAACAAAAATCTATCTCGTTCTTAGGTTTATTTCATTTATAAAATCTCTATAATTTTTTCTCTTGATTTTAAACCAGTAATTATTTTAACATTCTTTTTCTTTACTTTGAAAAATTTTCCCAAAGTTTCAATAACGGCTTGATTTGCCTTTCCATTAATTGGTCTGGCTTTTACATAAACTTTAAGAATGCCCTTGTCTTCTATAATATGGTTTTTCTTTGCATTGGGAATTACTTTTATTTTAAGCTTCATCTTTGAAATATTAAGAAAAATGGATTTTAATTTGTTTGGAAAAATCTATCTGATTCTGGTTATTTCCCTTTTCTTTTTTTCTTATGTTTTTTTCTTCGTGCTATTCCCATAATCTAACTTTCTCTTCTCAGAACAAAAATCTATCTGATTTCTGGGTAACTTTTTAATATCAGCAGTTTTATAATATTTAATTCACAAAATAGAGAGAGTTAAAATGCATGAGATTGAGTTGCCAAGGAAGATAGTCGTTGGTGAGGAAGTCTATCCCAAGATCCCAGATGTACTTGAAAAACTGGATGACTTCAACTCTGTACTCCTAGTTATGGGAATGAAAACAAGGGATCTGGTCGGGCAAAAAATTCTTAAGATTCTGAACAATCATTACAACTTGAACTTCATCTATGCCAAACTTTGTGACCACAAAACGCTCCAAAGAGTAAAGAAACACGCCAACCTAGTAAAGGCTGATTTAGTCATAGGAATCGGTGGAGGGAAGAATATAGACCTAGCAAAGGCAGTTGCACATTACATGAAAATCCCATATATTTCTATTCCAACGATTCTTTCACATGATGGTATAGCATCAGACAGAGCCGTTATAGCAAAAGGTAAGAAAAAATATCCTATTGTGGGAAGTCCGCCATTGGCAGTTATAGCTGATTTAGATGTTTTATCTCAAGCCCCGTACAGATATTTTGCTGCTGGCTGCGGGGACATGATAGCAAAAATAACTTCAGTCTTGGATTGGCGGTTGGCTAGGGATGATAAAGGCGAGGATTATGATGACTTTGTCGCCAACTTAACATATTCAGCCGCTGAAACCATAATCAATAACGCCAAAAGACATGAGAAAAATTATAAGAATTCTGTCAAGTTACTACTCGAGTGTTTGATAACATGTGGGATGGCTATGACTATCACAAAATCTTCTAGACCATGCTCTGGATCTGAACACGTGTTCTGTCATACTATAGATTTTCTTGCTTCTGATAACACAGCTTTACATGGGGAAAAATGTGCTTTAGGGGCTTATATCATGGCGTATTTACATGGCATCGATCACGAAAAGATCAAAGAAGCTTTAGTTTCTTACCGTTTACCAACAACTTTTAGGGAGATCAGAGTTTTTCCGAAAGTACTCATTAAGGCATTATCGACTGCTCACAAGTATAGGAGTGATAAAAGATACACGATTCTTAAAAACGGTGTAAGTAAAAAAGAAGCAGAAAAAATATTGACAGAACTTAAAATCATTTAGCTTTCTTCTTTCTGATAGAACCAATCCTTTTCCTCAGTGCCTTAAATCTATCAAGGATCATGTGAATTACAGGAGTCTTGGCCCACTTCAAATCAAAATGGTCATCTATTTCTATCCACGGCTCATCCTCGATATTGACGTAAGTTATCGGATAATCTTTCGTCGTTAAATGATCCAATGCTTCCTGGAAGTAAAAGTAAGGTCCGTGGTTTTCTATTATCTCGTTTATTGCCTGCATAAAAGCTTTTCCACCGTCCACACTAAACTTCATCACTCCAATATCCTCGCCAAAGGATTCTTCGGGATTTAATTTCTTACTCACTCCTTTGATTATACCATTACCGTCAGTCTTAACCTTCATCTCCTCTGTCCCTACTGTTCCCTCACCATCCACAGCCAACACTATATCTCCAGATGCTTCTATCAACCTCCAGAGTATCATCGGTGAGAATAAATCATCCGCGTTTATTAGAACGAAATCATCTCCAAGTAATTCATCGGAAGCGAGTTTTACGCTCAGGATGTTTTCAGTTTTCGCATACAACTTGTTGAAACAATAGTTCACTTTTAAACCCCATCTCTTGCCATTACCGACATAGTCCTTTATTAGACTATGTTTATAGCCAGTAACGATAACAACATCATCTATCCCACATTTTTTAACGTTATCCAGGATGTGTCCGAGGATGGGTTTGTCCTCTATCTTAATCAATGTTTTTGGGATGCGATCGGTAATTGGTTTTAACCTTTTTCCCCTTCCTGCTGCTAAAATTAAAGCTTTCACGGGTTTTCGACCATCCAAAACTAACCAATTTTTGTGAAAATATACACTTAAATTTTTATCCTTTGAACAATATAAGTCGTTTTTTATGTAAATTTTAAAAAGACACATATGCTTATTCAATTGGTGTACGGATGTCTGTTAAAAAAAGTCATATAATAAGACTACTCTTCAAGTCTAGGAAAGGTATGATACAGGCAAAGAAATACAACAAAAAAGCCAAAGAATACTGGAAAAATAAGAATGATGAATTGGTCGAAGAAATAACCCAGATCATAGATTCGAGCTCTGATTTGGAATTGGTTAAGATATCCAAAGATTTTGTGACAAAAACTGGGTTTACTGATATGATGTGCACTGTGAGTGATGTTCATGATTTGAAAAAAATTATTGAAGTTTTTGGAAAGGATGTAGTTATCTCCGATTTTGTCAACTATGGTACCAGGACAGGATTTCTGACAGTGGTTATTGCTCCTGCCTTGGCTGCAGTCGAAGCTTTAGGAGATGTGAACGAATCGAACATTGAAGAATGGTTATATGGGATAGGGATATGTTTGCCTGTGGCTGCTGATATTTGTGATTCAGTCTTGGATGAGGAAGTCATGAGACACCCGTTAATCGCTTATCGGATATGGCTCATTCTTCACAAACTGGGTGCTGCAATTATTTTTAGGATTGGATTAAACCATGTCAAACATATCAAGACCGGCGATAAGAAGTTGGATAAAAAAATCATCGATAGACTCTTTCAAGGGGTAAAAAAGGTTTCTGAAAAACAGATGATCGATTACAAAGTGAAAAATTCTAATTATGTTTCAGTTAAGAAATTGAATGAAATTTATGATGGTAAGGTTTGCGAAATTGAGGCCACTGTTTTTGGAACTTTACCATCGAAGAAAAATAATATCATCAAAATATTTGAAGAAGGAGCTAGACATTTTGCTGGGGAACTTCAGATTGTTGATGATTTTGAAGATTTGATTGGGGACTCTAATTTGCAGAAATTGCCTGAAATTCCTAATCCATCTTTCTTCTTGACTCATTCAATCGATCTTTGGAAATCTGGAAAAAGAGATATTAAAAAAATTATGATTGAATCGGCGGAAAAAACTTTGGAGAGGGGAGAAAAATATCATAAAAATGTGATCAATGCTTTCAGTAAGTTACCTAAAAACTTTAAGACTAAACCATTTTTTGAAGTGACATTATGGTTCTATAACAAAGTCTTGAATGAGAGGTTTAAGGAATTTTCAAAAGGGAAGACTTATCCGGCTTTGAGAACTCAGTTGTTAGGAATGATGAAAGGTTAATTGCTCTTGTTTTAAAGATTTCTGATAAGTTAAGATAAGACTATAGTTTAAAATCTTCCATATATGGCGTCTATTCTACCTAAGGGAATTTTCATATCTTTTATTTGGGAAATAGTTTTCTCTTTATATTTTGGCTCGCAAATTCCTCTATTCAGAGCAAATAAAAAGCTTTCATCTAAAAGTGCACCCCTAACTTGAATTACCATTGGGTCTAATTTTCTTAAGTCATTAAAAGCGCTTTTCTTCGCACCCTCTTCATTAATGTTCATTAAAGCAACATTTTTTCTTACTTTCTTATCTATTTTTTCATCTATGCTTTCTGCAACGCTTAATTGCCTCTTAACACTCTCTTTGCTGACACCCCATAAATAAAGCTCTCTGGCACCCATGTCTGCGAACGTATGTGCTAATTTTAGATTAACTCTTTTTTCCCAGGGCAATTGATTTGTCGTGAAACCAGCACCATGTCTTGAATATCTCGAGGATACAATCATAATTCCTCCATTAGGGTTTAGCATAGATTTAGCATCCTTAATTATTTTCTCTTTATTCTCAGCCATTTTTTTATCAACTTCAGGATTGTCATAAGGATTAAAAGTTCCACCATGAAGATAAATCGGTCCATATGTTCCCTCTAATTCTTGAACTGCTCTGAACCAACCTATTTCCCCGCCTATAGCGAAATTGTATCCTCCCGATTCCCAACTCCCCCAAAACATAAACAAATCAAATTTTTTATCTTTTAATTCTGATTCAGAATGGAGTAACTCTTCGGCCATGCCGCAATATTTTTTTATCCCTTTATCGAGTTTATTAAAATGTGGGGGCACACAAAGCAGGTTCGGATATTTTTGGTGGTCCAATCCATCGTTCCTATCTAACCCGTAGGACTCTGCCCCTAACTCATATAGAGCCAATGCGACAGATAGATTAGAACCGTAACCAACGTCTATACTTCTTTGACCCGGTCTTAAATCTATGGTTTTAGCTAACTTTCTTGTTGTTTCCATGATTAAAAGATCATTATGATGATAACCTTCAGTAGATTCAGGTTGGCCTTCATCAAATCCTACTAACGTTATCCGTGAAGGAAACGGACTTCCAGTATTTTCATCTATTATAATTTGTTCCATTTTTATCAGAATTGAAATAAGTAAATGTTCTATATAAAGATTTCTATTTTGTAGTCACTAATTGATAATGACATAGCAATTTTAGAACGTATATCTTTCAGGTCCAACCTCGCTAAAAATAACAGCGACTTTCGGTCTTTTCCCATCGTTCAATTTCTTATCGTAAAAATTCTCGTTGATAAAGACTCTTTCTTCTTCTCTCAATTTCCTTATTCTTTCTCTATCCTCTTCTTTGTACGAACTTTGTATAAAATACGGCATGTTTCTCATGTTAGCTCTGAGCGCCAAGGATACGAGGTACACGAGTTGTCTATCACTCCAATTAATACTCGAAGAGCCCTGCTGAACATAAACTAAAGTCTCATGTTCGACTTTACCGGGAGGTAACATACTCTCTGGAACACCTTGACCTTTAGTAAACCTGATGATAGAATTTATAGTCGGCATGTTAGCAAAGAATTCTTGATTTTTTAATGCCCATTCTCTCGAGAAATTTATCAGTATATGAGCAGTGAATTCGTTCTTAGCTGTTAAATCTTCGAGCATCTTCAAGTGTTTTCTCAAATCTTCTCCATGACCATCAGGAGCAATGGATGAAGTAAAATCGCCAACAAACCTTAATTTTATGTTGTGTTTTTTAACAAAATTCAGCCAATCAGGCACGACTTTAACTAAGCCAGAATATATATTTGCATAGTCCTTTCTTGTTTGATGAAATTCTTCGAAAACATTCACATAGCATGCTTTTCCTCCGACACTCTTGATAATATGAACAAATCTTTTAGAGAAATCACTACCATCGATATAAACTGCCTCACCATCTAGGTTAGATGCTGTTCTGCTGCCGTCAGTCATCAAGTATATTATAGTTTTCTTCATGTTTTCTTCTGGATTATCGATTCCTAGTTTTTGGCATGCTTCTTTGAATATGTCCAGAATTTTTTTTTCTGGAGGTAATTCGCAAGACAATTAAACACCCATGAGAATTATTTATATTAGATTTAAATATTTAAAAAATCTCTCGAAGATGATAAAATGAAATTCGGATTATCAACTGTAGCGTACGAACCAGAGTTCAGAGAATTAGCAAAAAAAGCAAAGAACTTAGAAAAATTGTATTTAAAATACATGGACTTATCAGTAAAATTAACGTTAAAATGTGGTTTCAAGGTAATAGAAGTTTCTGGTTTGTTCGACAACCCACATGAAATCCTACCTCCTATATTAAAACAAATAAAAAATAAAGTCAAAGTGTTCAAACAAGTTACCTATCATACACCAATAAGATTCATATCAGTCAAAGCAATGAAAGAATGTATAATGATCGGCAAGAAACTTGGCGCTAAAAAAATAGTTATTCATCCCTATTTCCCGCGTTTACCAGGATTCAAAGAGAGTAAACCTGAGGAGATTTTAGAGTTGATAGAATTTTGCAAAAAACAAAATTTAATTCCTTGTCTGGAGAACTTGCCACTAGAAGTCCCGAAATACAACAGACCGGAAGAATTTGATTTTTTCGTGAAGAAGGGTGCGTATTTGACAGTGGATACTGGACATGCTGCTGTAGTCAATGTTAATCCAATTTCCTTTCTAGACAAATTTGAGAAGAAAGTCAAGCATATCCATTTACAGGACGGTATAGTTGGGATGCATGACAACCATTACGCACTCGGGGATGGGAACGTGAATTATATGAAGTTTCTTAATAAACTCGAGGAAATGAAGTTCAAAGACTTCGTAATATTAGAGTTTTTATCAGAAGAAAATGTTATTAAGAGTTTGAATCGATTAAAAAAATTCATAAAAATTTGAAATTATTTACTTGTTCTGTATCTATGCAAATTCTTCAATGCACTAAAAACAGCGATAATGAGGTTTATTCTAGTCCCAGTATTTCCTAAAGTTTTTCCCCAGACATCACTAATCCCAGCCAAAGTCAATACTTTCTTTGTTTCATCGTCCACTGCCAGACCAATACCTCTTGGGGCAGGCATCAGAGTGATTCTAACTGAACCAGATTTGCCTTCGGTCCTGAAAGGAATAGAATGGGGTCCTCCACATCCACACTCCCATGAACCACATCCTCTCGGAACTTTTATCAGGTTTAATTTTCCCCGTTTTATCGCTTTGTTTATTGCTCCTCTGCTCTGTTTGGCCCTTCCCTTACCCATGCCGATTATACCGTCTTTGTTACCAACCACAGCAAAAGCAGTAATCGCATATCTCCTTCCAGATTTATGCATCTTAGCTGAAATTCTCAATGGTGTTCTTTCGATCCCACCACCTTTTCCTGGTCTTCCACCGATAAGAATAAGTTCACTCTCTAGATTCGGAATTAAAGCATCAACGATTTCAGATTCTCTTATACGAATTCCTTCGTCAAGAATTTTGTTGATATCAGTAATTTTACCCTTCATTACGGCTTTCCCAAGGCTTGTTTTTGGTATCCACGCTGATGGTTCTCCCTCTACGACTTTTTTTTCTGCTTCTTTAATTTCTTCTTTCTTTTCAACCTTTTCTTCTTTCTTTTTTTCTGGTTTCATCTCTTCTTTTTTAGGTTTCTCAGGCTTCTTCTCTTTCTTTGGCTTCTCGATTTTCTTAGGAATCTTAGGTGTTCTCTTCTTTTCTTCAACTTTCCTTTTAGTTACTTCCTTTTTTTCTTTGGCTTGTTTCTTTTTCTTAACGATTTTTTTAACAATCTTCTTAAGTCTAGGTTTTTTTACAACTTTTTTCTTGGTTGTTTTCTTAACTTTTTTTATCGCTTTTTTTCTTGGCATTAATCGAACCTTTCATGATTTTTGATTTTACTTTTTCGTAGACCTCGGATAATTTTCCTGGATCATACGTGGTAAATTGTTTTTTATATTTCTTCAAATCCTCTTTCTTGAGTTTTTGAGCATAATCTATTATATGTTTTCCTTTAATTCTGTCATCAGGGGGAAGTATTTCAGTCGAGTGTGGAATAGTTAAACCTGCATCTAAAGCCCCTTTTAGAATAGCGAACAATCTTGATCCTTTTGATTTCTCCACCAACCCGATGTCTAAGATCGCAGATTTTATGTTATTTTCCAAGGCTTTCTTTCCGATTAACAAACCGACAAAGTATGCACACACTAAATTGTTTGTAGGACCTGACCAACCGAATTTTTTCAGTTCTTGTGATGTGGCATGAGCGAGAATCCGATCACCATTCTTATTAAAATCGATTATCTGGGCAGTGACATGCTTGGATGATTTTCTAACAACCAGTCTATGCTTCTTGGATGTGAGCATTCTCAACCTTTGTCTATAATTAGTTTTAGTTTTAACCCTTCTCTTAAACGGCATCTTATACCTTGGACTTATCTTCATGTAAAACACCTTTTTGTTTTAAGTATAATCTCAAGTGAGACCTATTCCTGAACATTCCAGCTTTTACTAACAAATAAGTTTTTCTGTATGTCCTTCTATCTATCGTCCCTTTATCTCTCAACTCTTTCAGCATTTGTCTCATGGGTCTGATAGTATGCATCCATTTTTCTTTTTTCGTGAGTCTTGCTCCACTAGAACCTTTCTTACTGCCAGATCCTCTCTTCTTCTTTTTTTGATGAAGTTTGGGTTTCTTTATCTTGCTTCTCTTGACTTTGATGTAATCTTTAGATATCATCCTTTTGATATCTCTTCTGGTAATGGCATTCTTGATATCCTCTAAATGCTCTGGGTCCATGACTATTCGAGATTGCCCGACTTTCAATATGTCGGCAGCCAGTCTTTTTTGGAGTAACAAACCACCCATAAAATCACGGATTGAATATTCTTATCTTGAGTTGTTTGGCCCTTTCTACTATCATCTTCTTCTTTTTTTGACCAATTCTACTGGATAATCTACCAGCTTCTTTTTCTTTATTGATTTTTTCCAAATCTTTTAAGTTGTAAATCATGATTTCTTTCAAACCTGATGGGTGTAACCCTCTAAATTTTCTAGGGGCACCATACCCAACATTTGGTAATGATCCTTTAGACTTTTCTTTCACCTTTAACTTGGAATGAACACCTCTAGGTCTTCTCCACACTTTCTTAACTTTCTTTAAGTATGTTCCTTGTCTTAGAAATTTTGGCTTCTTTTTTGGGTTAACCATATCATCGACCTTTACCTTTTTCTGTTATATAAATCCCATCCATAAACACTCTTCTGTCGTATTTAGTGACCCGGCATACTTGTTCGATGTTTGCGCATGTTTGACTCACATCCTCTAAATTCGGTCCTGTGACTACAACATCCTGACCTTTTACTTCTATCTTGGTGTCACCTAGTATTTTTGCAATTCTGGGCATTTTCTCTCCTAAAAAATTAGTGATTAGGAATTTGTCGCCTTCAACCTTTGTCGTGACCGGGAAATGTGAGTAGACAATCTTCATCTTGTAGGTGTAGCCTTCTGATACTCCTTTAGTCATGTTTTTTACGTGTGCGATAATGGTTCCAATCATTGCTCTAATCTTTTTTTTGTCGGATTTAGATGTGACGAGTAGTTTATCTTCTTTCTTTGTGATGACGATATCATGAAAATACTTGAATTGTTTCTGTAGAGTTCCTTTCGGTCCAGTAACTTTTACAGTCTTGTTATCTATTTCAATCGTGACATTCTCAGGAAGGATTAATTCTTTTTCCATACAAACCACTAGAAAGCGTAGGCAAGTAGTTTTCCACCCACGTGTTTTTCTTTTGCCTCTTCGTGAGTCATGACGCCTTTTGTCGTGGACACGATTAATATCCCGAAGCCTTTTGCTGGTAAATATCTTTTTTCCCATTTTTCGAGATCGTCGGTAGAAACAGAATATCTTGGCTTGATGACGTTGCAATCATTGACTCTGTTTTTTAATTGGATCTTGAACTTTCCAGATTTGCCATCATCGATGTATTCGAAAACACCTATGAATCCATGTTTTTGCATGAGTTTTAGGACTTCTTTTACTAGTTTAGAGGCAGGAGTAAAGCAATCTATCTTCCCGATTTTATCGGCATTCTTTATCGCAGACATTACATCCGCTAGCGTATCGTGTCTCATAGGCTCACAAATAATACTATTAGATTTTATAAGTAAAGTTTATTAAGGTTTTCAATACTATCTCTAAACTCTTTTATTGTAATTGAATATTATTTATGGTTTAAAAACCCTTTGGATAATTTAAATGAAACCGATGGGACCCGCATACAAATGGGTTCGGGTCCACTTAAAATTTTCTATCTGATTCACTGATTGCTCTCAAAATTTTCAAGTTTAGTCAACAAAAGAAGGATTATTTCTATCATTATGTTTCTTGTTAACCTGAAGTATTCTTTTTTTGAAATTAAAGCGTGTGATCCTTTTTCATTAAAAGCTCTAATTAAAGCATTTATAAGAAAATTTGTAGATTCAGTTAATTTCAGATGTTTTTTCATATAATTTTTTAACTCTGCATCAACCTTAGGAACTTCTTCTTTTGTTTTGACCATCTTTCCGAATTTAGAGGTTATTCTCTCCAAATCTGTAATTCTTTTTCCCACTATTTCAGACATTTACCCACCTGAAGAACTAGAATCATAGTATTCTCAAACAAGAGCCAATCGTCCAGAAATCATTGGTCCCTGACCCACAAAACCACACTTTATACAGACTAACCCATCGTAATTGTACCAAACCATCCTACCATTACATAGAGGGCATTCATATTCTATCATCTTATCATATTAATGGGATATGTGACAAAGCATAAATTTATTTTTAAAAAATCATACATTAGGATTTTTATTATATCTTTATTTAACTAAAAGTTAATAAATATTAAATATAATTTTACGATTGAATATTGATGAAAAAGATGGAAAATATTATCGAATAACATCTGACTTTTTAGAAACAACAGATCTCTGTTTAACGAAACCACAGTCTATACAAACTAACTCATCGTGGCCAAAAGAGCTTAGTTTCCCCTTACATATGGGGCATTTGTGTTCCATCATCTGATTATCTTAATGGAGCAGTGACAATGTATAAACTTAATTTTTCTAACATCGTACGTTAGACTTTTAATTGTGTTTTAATTTAACGAAAAGTTAATAAATTTCAATATTAATTTTTACAATTGTATGGTAAATGAAAAAGATAAGAAAATATTATTGGAGTTAATTAAAAACGGTAGAATATCTTTCGCAGATTTGGGCCGAAAAGTTCATATGACCAGACAAAGCGTCTACAGCAGGATAAAATCACTTCAACACAGAGGAATAATAAGAAACTTCACTGTTAATCTTGACAAAAAAAAGCTTGGACTCAACATAATAGCTTACATACTCATCGATACAGAACTCAAGAGCTTAAAATCAAAAGAAATGACAAACCTTATTAAATTGCCACAAGTATCAGAAATACATAGCGTACTCGGCAGATACGCTCTCATCTTAGAAGTTCGTGCAAAAGACATGAAAGAGTTGTCAGATCTCATCGAAAAAATCCATGAATTTCCATACATCAGAAGAACAGAAACTTTGATTGTTCATATCACAAAGAAATTCATGCCTCAACATCCTGTTAGGGGAATTCTAAAGTAATGCGGCCGCCGGGATTTGAACCCGGGTCACTGGCTTGGAAGGCCAGGGTCTTAACCAGGCTGGACTACAGCCGCATATAATTAACACTAAATTCTATCTAATTAAACTTAAAAATAATTTTCTATTCAGGAAAAGCCGGTGGTTGTTCTTCTCCGCCCCCTGATTCTTCGGCGTCAGGTGGTGGAGGTGGTTGTTCTTCTCCTCCAGGTGAATTCGAAAAAAGATCTGGATTCACTATATATGTAATCGCTACCAGAAGTAAAATTATGAGTACAATAACTGCAGCCCATAAAAGAGTAGAACGCATAGAAATCACTTTACTCTAAATGCTTGCTCCCAACCTAACTCTTCTGGTGGAAGAGGTGGTATCTCAGATCCTAATGTACATCTGTCCTTGACTTTTAAGAAGTACGCTTCCCCTGGCTTAAGAACTTGTGTTTTTGTGTATTTCTTCGAATAAGAATCAAACCACCAAGGACCACTCAACAGATTACAATTGCCTATAACTGTGTAGAAATTAACTGATTCTGAGGGTGCGCCGATCTGATTCCATCCAGCATCCAATTCAGGGAAATCATGGATAGTGATTTTGTTTCCTGTCACCTTGGCTATACAATCGTAATCCATCCTAACCCAATAACCCCAACCATTAACGATACTAGTGGGGTCTTTTGTGACATCGATGTACCTACCGTTTGAATAATGCCATATATGAGCTGGAGATGGACATTTTCTCTCAAATGGTATTTCCTCTATCGGAGCTGTTTCTGTCACTTTACCAGTAATAGCTTTCTCAACAGTAATCTCACTTGCTTCTAAGGGTTGCCCAATCGCTGTAAGATACCTACGAACATCGACAGGAAATGAAAACATATTCCAACCAGCTCTAAACTTCAGAACAAATTGTTCTTCTGGATGCCAAGAACATCGATGATCTATACATGAAGGCTGTATGCATGGAGGGCATTCTTCGCCTGAAACGCATTCAGGGCATGCTACTGGAGGACATGGTTTATCCAAGTAATTTGGATCATTAACACAGCATTCATAAGGACATGATCTTTTGCCAGCACAACAACATGTATAAGTTGGACATGAAGGGCAAACTTGATCTGCAGGGCAAGGTGCACAAGTAGCCTGTGGACATCCATCTATCCCTATGTTTATTTCTTCAGAATAACAAACAGCCTTACAACTCCCATATCTGTAACCTTTTAAACTGCACTGTTCACTGCAGGACCTATAGTTAATCACACTCACTTTTACCGAATCAGACGTGTCCTTGCTGCCAGAAGTTATGGTAGCAGTCAAGATAACTTCACCATCATAACCAAATGTATCCCAATCATAATTACAGCTTTTCATGTATGTACACTCTCCTCCTTTTATAGGACAAGCAACCCCACCGCCACAGATTTTGAATGGGATTAATTCCGCTATTTCTCCTCCTTCTTTTTGAATAGTCAAAGTCATCTCACCCAATTCATTTTTATTAGAAGCTTCTGCTACTACCGTGACTATTCCAGAAACAGTTTGACCGTCTTTAGGAGATGTAATCGCTATCTTTGTTTCATCCCTAATAGGATGACAATAACAATCATCTCCACAAGTTGTTCCTACCGGACAAACATCTCCATAGATATCGACTTTATTTGTATGAAGGCAAAAACATTCTTTTGTTGTCGTATAACGACATTGACCCAAACAACAATCTCTTGTCATGCATCCATATACACCATAAGGACAAGTTCCTTCCCATTTCTCTGAGTATTTCCATTTTTCAGTTCCCATATTATCGCATGCTTGGGAACATTGAGCATGATTCCAGCATTCCCCCGGTATTGTTGTGGTTATACCTTCAATGCAGCGACCGTCTACACAACCATACGGACAATGATATTCCTCTGCTTTAACAGCTCCACTCTCACACCAATGTTCGTAGATTTTACATCTTGAATCATTACTTGAACATTCTCTAACTGGAGATCCGCTTCCATCGGGGTTAAACAAATAGCAACTCTCTACTATTGGTGTTGGGCCTACCGCAGTCCCAGTTAATGTACCTTTTACGAAATAATTTATTCCCCCATCAGAATCCATGCAAGTTTCTTTCACACAAACTCCGTCTTTACATCCGTTTGGACATTGAAGGCCAAAGGCACCAAGTTTTCCATCTGATCTACAAAATGCTTCGTTTAATTGTTTTTCGTTAGCACAGTAATCATAATAGGTACTATAATCATTGGTTGTTGGTTTGGCGAGTGATGGATCAGGTTCTTGTCCGTATATTTGATGATTCTCTGGATCTGAACCAGAGTAAATTCCAGTGCCATAACTTTTAGTGAACAAATCAGGATAATTTGTTGGATTTATTATGTAAGGTGGGTTTTTCGAATAATCCGGACTGTTATCATAATCTACACATGTTACTTTAACGCAAGACCCATCTGAACATCCATAAGGGCAAGTGTATTTTACTGATTTTAAAGATGTATCTTCACAATAACCTTCAGTCAATACATTACCATTACAGGAATCGACCAATCCGCTACAACCGCCACCTTGATCATAAATGGTACAAACAGAAACAGTTCCTTTAGTGTAATAATCTATTCCCCCATCAGAATCCTCGCATGTTATATTCACTGGGATGGTTGATTGTGCAATCATTAAATAGGCAGAGGATATTTCCCCTTCATTCGGATAATAGTAAATTTCAACTACTTTCACAAGTATTCCATCAAAGGTTTTTGATTCGCCCAGGTTAATTGCTTTAGCTATCCCATCCACGACTATGACTACTACACTCGAACTACTAACGCCTCCTACTCCGATAGTCTTCCCGTTATAAACAATCGATTCGCCTTCATTGATCAAGTAGTACTGGGCTAAAACCGAATCAAACGATGCGATTAAAAGGAAAAAAGCTATAGAAAGAGTCAATAAAACGAGTTTTTTCATAATAATAATTGATTTTTTGGGATATTTAAGGGTTACTAAATTATAGGGTTCTGACCCGAATTAAGCGATATCCATGGTCCTTTTTACGTAATCTATGTCTTCCTGGCTTCTTTTTTCGTTAGGCTCTTTTTTCTTTTCTTCGACTTTTTTTTCTATTACTTTGGTTTCCCTTCCTTTCCAGTCAATATTCACTAGTTTGATTCTTCTAGCCAGATCATCCAATTCTTCAGGACTTATTTCCAACGGCTTATTCTCGATTAAGGGAACTTGATCCCTATAAACAGGATAAACACGTACATGAAAATGAGGAACTTGCGCAGGCATTACTGATATGTAGATTGTCATGGGGTTTAAGGACCTTCTTATCTTCTCTCCCACTATCAAAGCCTTATCGAACAGTTTGCTGGCCAAATCCCTGTTTTGCTCGAAGTGAACGAAATGCTTTTTTGGAATGACAAGACACATCCCTTTGCTACGAGGATTGATATCCAGGAAAGCTAAAGATTCTTGGTCTTCATAAACTATTTTTGCGGGTATTTCCTTCATCGCTATCTTACAGAAGATACATTCATCTGCCATACCATCTAGTATTAATACAAAGATTAAAAAAGATAATTGTTTGGTTTTACTATTTCTTTACGTATTCACTAACACTCCCACGCCATTTCCAACCAGTATAAACAGACCACATACAGAATATCATTCCGAACTCCCAAAAACCACGGTAAAGAGATTTAACCGCTACGAAAAGGCCAAAGAACATTGCGAGAGACAGTAAGACTATCTTTAGTTTCATGTTAGTAATTTGTAGTTTAGGTTTTTAATAGTTCTTCAATCAATCCAGAACAGATAAATTTTTGTTCTGAATAAGACTTAAATCCTTTACTGTTGATAAAAGGCGTCATGAAAACCAAGATCAAATGGTTAATAGCTGTCTGTATTTTAGCATTAGCATGGTTCTTATTATTCGATATTCATAATACTTTAAAATGGCTCAGTAGTCGTCTCAATCTTATTTAATGTTCCTTGTGGAAAACAATAATTTTAGAAAAGCCTAATAATACAAAACTTAATAAACATAATTGTTACCTGATAGCAAGTTACTTACTTTTCCTCATTAAAAATATAACGGGATGGATAATGAATCTATCACTCCTATCTAGGCAAGTCCAGGGACTTCTAGACTAAAAGAGTACATATTTCTAAATTAAAAGAATTACCTACAATCATCCAGAGTGAAAGCCCATTCACTCTCCTAATTCGATGATCTTCATTATAGAAGATATAAAATTTTATATAGGTTCCTCGCTATATTTATAAAAGGAAGTATTCTTGAGAGTTTAATTCATTATTCTTGTGATATTGTGAAGTATTTCGACGATGTTGGTCAGTGGCAACAATTCTGGTGTGGCCATAAGGGTAAAGAGGTTCATCTTGCCAGTCTGAGGGGTAAAATAAGGTTTGTGTTCTGTGTTGAGTGTTTTAAGAAATTGTGTAATGATGACACAATAATAAAAAGAATAAGCACAAGTGGGTGAGTTAATGGAGAAAAAAAATATTTTTGAAAAGAATAATATAAGTTTTATTGGAGAAAATTTTAAATGTCCTAAGTGCAGTTTTGACTATTCCAATGATCCTAACTATATCTTTAATTTGTTTTTAGAAATGAAAGAACAAAGCAAAAAACAAAATGAACCACAATATAAAAATTATGTCGATATATTTAAGCGAGGTAAAATGTGCAACCACTGTGGTTGTGTTTATATAATTTTTGTCAGGTTTTTCAAGTGCAATAATTTCTTTTTTGCTGAACAACTTAATGAAAAAATTAAATAGATTTTTAAGACAAATAGGTGATCTGATGGAGGACTATAAAAAATTTTCAAAGGAAGTATTGAAAAAGGTTAAAGAATATAGATTAACACCTGAAGAAAAAAGAAAAATTAAACGAGCTTTAGAAGATATAAAGGCGGGTAGAGTTTATACTTTGGAAGAGATTCGGAAGATTCATGCCCGAAAAAATCAACTGGGACAAACCATCAGGGTGTGAGGTAGCCCCAGTATCATGAGCATTATTTAACAACAATTACCTTCAGCATCCTTGGTTACACAAACGTTGGATATACACTCGCAAGTTACACAGGGTTGACAATTTTCACATAGACAACAGACATTATCTGGTGGATTGCCTGGTCCTACAAAAGCTTTATTATAACAACTACCTCTACCAATCTCAGGACCACAGCTAGTTAGACAATCACTATCTTGTTCGCAATAGTAAAGAGGTGGAAACTCGTTTACTAGCCTTTGTCTGTACAAACTCCAAGCTATCAAAATGATTCCAATTATCGCTATTGCTCCCCAGAACTTGTAGTATTGTTTGTCTGTTATCTTCTTCTTTGCCACAATTAATCTTTCTCATCTAAGAACAAAAATCTATTCCAAATGAATTTTACGCTTTAACTGTTTCCTATTTTTATAGGCCTCTCTTAAATACAAGCCTGATATTATAGAAGGCATAACTAAACCCATAGTAATTTTACTAGCTAGGTCGTCAAAAACAAATAGAGCCATAGGTATAAGGTAAACATCTAAAAATGGAGCCATGAAAGATAAAAATCCATATGAAAGAGATTCCCTAAATTCAGCTGCTTGAGCCATTGTTGGTACCTTTAAATTGACAACAGCAGGTACAACTTCTTCTATTGAGCCTTGTTGTTCCAAGTTTAATAATGTAAAATGAACATTTCTTTCAATATTTTTGAGCTTATCTTCAACACCTTGATTAAATCCTTTTCCACGTCTTAATTCATACAATGATGCTTGTTGCTCTCTCAGAACAACATCTGCCAAATAATCTACTACTCCTAATTCAAGATACTTTGCTTCCATTATTGATTTTGAAGTTAGACCTTCTACAAAATGGGTTAACTCCATCTGACCAGGTAATTTTGAAGTAATAATCCCAGAAGGATAATCTCTGTGTTTGGCAGCGAGATACAATTTAGCGACATCTCTTGTTAGAATCGCCCTTATATAATCTTTATTCCATCTACGGCTCAATCTTTCTTCCACATCACTTAAACCCTTTTCTATGCTATAAGATAATGTTTCAGATGGTTTTATTCTCTCTTGATAAATGGATCTTTTATCGAGAATACCAAAGGGGGTTTGAAGTTCAAAATTAGCAGTTTCTAAAGCAGCTTCAACTTCTTTTAATGGAGCTGGCTCAAATAAAGCCTGTTCTGATTTATACCTATCTAAACTCGCAAAAGCCTCTTCTCTTACATAATCAGGTTTAATAGCTCTTTCGATTCTAATTGGTTTTGAAGCTAATGCATCTAATTCTAAACAGAGACCACGCCAATACATCTTTTCACTATAATTTTGATGATATTTAAAACTTAAATTCCTTCTCCAGAACAAAAATCTATCTGATTTTAGGTTTAAATCTATCCTGATTCTATTTCTTGTACTTATCGTAAATCCAAACTATTAAACAGGAGATTAGGTAACTAATGGGCGAAGCAATTATTATTGAGGTTAAAGTTATTTTCAATTCCTCAATCTGTATTTCTTTAAAATATTCTGAACAAGTTTCTGAATCTATATTTAATTGCCCACATTCTTCTTCTAAAATGCCTGTTTCTTTGTAATTAAGACAACAAAGATCGACCATTGAAGCTTCTTGAGGTTGTATTGAATGAAAATAGTCTGTAATAAATTCTAACAGAAGAATTGTTATTATTATAGTCATAACAATCTTTCTCCAATCTGGTTTTAGGAATTCTTTCCACTTCACAATTAAACTTTCTCTTCTAAGAACAAAAATCTATCTGATTCGGATTATTTTAATGTTTCAAATATTCCAGTTGACTCATTCTTCTTGACATTATCCCAAGTAAAATATCTACCATTCATGGCAATATAGACTCCATGTGAAAGGGTTTGAGCAAATGCCAAAGCACATCCCAAATTGAACAAGCCATCAGAACTACCAAAAGCATATGGTGACATTGCACCAGTCAATACTACTGTTTTATTTTTAATAGATTTTGCTAGAAATTTTGCAGTTTCTACCATTCTGCTTGTGCCATGAGTAATTACTATTTTATCTTCTTTAGATTTCTGACAGGTTTCTAAAATTATTTTTCTGTCCGAATCAGTCATTTCCAAACTGTCAATTAGCATTACTGTTTTAATATCAAGGTCAATCCTACATCTACCTAACTTTAACATTTCAGATAGATGTGTTTCTTTAAAAACCAAGCGTTCCTTTACTTCATCATATTCTTTGTCGAATGTTCCACCAGCAACTAAAACTTTGATTGCCATATAATTATGATATTAATTAAAACTTAATAAATCTTCTTTGCGAGAGCCTCTAATCGCATTTGATGGATAACAAAAATCTATCTTAATTTATTTCTTAGCAATGAACTTCATCACAGCAAATACTGCTACAATTATTGCCAAGACGGCTATGATAACTATTGGTATGAGTTGGTATACGTCCAACTTAACCATATGATAAGGAGCTCCTGCCCACATCCGATTGTATCCTTCAACAAGAACTCACCTTCTATTTCAGGAGCACGGAATTTTAATTCAATCTCGTCAAAGACTTTAGTGTCTGTCCTTACGTCATCACTCTCCTTAAGGATAGAAGTAACGTCTCCATACCTAGAATGAAAAGCTGATATCAATTCAACTTCTTCATCGCCAACGAACAGTCTGACACTATCGATATGAGAATGTTCTGGTAATGTTGTTTCTTTTAATAGTAAGGAAAAAACTCCTCCTTCTGCAACAGGTTTTGTATTCAACAGTATTTCATCGATGACATCATCTTCAGAATGAATCCTAGACTTCCTTTCTTTCACATAGTCTTTACCGTCATGGACAAAGAGAGTAGGACAGCCTCCTCCTATAGGTACAGTTGTAGTTGTGCCACTGTTATATTCGTCTAGTATCTCTCCTGGTGCTAGGGCATAATTGTAGATCTTGACTTCATCTATGATTCCATTGAATTGTCTAGGATTGGTAGGGTCAGGGTTGTTTCCTATCAAAACTTTCGTTGTCCTCGAAGGAATACCTCCAAGCCTAGTAGTCGGGTCCGTCAATTCCCTGCCGTTTACATAAATTCTGATGTATTCCCCATCATAAGTCCCAACCACATGAACCCATTTGTTAAGTAGATTAACGTTTATATCTGGTGTACCCGTTTCTGTGCCACCATCTCCGATAAGGAATTTTATGTTCGTAGGACTAAACAGTTCAAGTGCATAAGGATTGGCTATTGTTCCCGTCTCCTTCGATACTATTCTTGGATACGTTGTATAAGATTCAGTGAAGATCCATGCACTGACAGATATTTCTTGTGTTGGGTTTAAACTGTTTGAATTTCCAACATCAACATACTCATCAAAACCATCAAAATCTAGACAAAAGCCTGAAATACAATTAGTAGAAGTCCAAGAAGCTCCATTAATCGTACCATCATTACCATTACCAGAAGAATCAACTGCTGTCTCAGGACCTTCATCAAACTTCCAATAACCGACTAATCGTGGTATTGGTTCTCCCCAGTTAATTACGATTGAGTTTGTAGCACCTGTGATAGTTATTTCATTACTTCCATAACTCCATTCGCCGCCTCCACTTATAATAACTTCTGTTGGCATGCCTCTATTTCCTAAATCATTAATTAAAGTTGTTGAAGGACCTGTAAGTTCGCTCGTGTCCAATGTTACTGTTAGTTCTTCTCCCACCAAGTTAGTGGAGGTAATAAAACCATCAGACGTGTACAAAAAATTTTGATCATAGTCATAATGTTTTAAATGTCCTATCGGTATCGATGTATAATAGTCGAGTCCCCAAAGACTTTTTTTTGCATGCCAAGTTTGGCTCCAAACGAAACTTTCCATCAAAATTGAAGATGCATCGTAATATTTACTCGTATATTCTACTGCCATACTATCTGGTCCTGCATAGTTTATATCGTATACATCACCAATCCAAATATTCCAATTTTCTTCCGTGAAATATCCCCAATGTTTTAAATCTTCGAAATCATTTCTTGTAAATTCGTTGAGTGCATAAACCGTATAGCTTTCGAAAGGTTGAGTCTGATACTCTCCGTATACTAAGTGTAGTGGGTACCAAACCCCACCCTCATGTAGGTTGAAATAGATTGTTGGTTTATAAGTATCTACTAAATCTCTAAGGGCCCAAGCTTCAGGTTCAGTTGTTGTCCCACCTGGTGGGAATTGACGATTCAAGTCTTTATCATCTCCAGTGTTAGGAATTGCGTCTGCGCCACTGTTAAGGCGTCTATTATAATAGTAACCATCAGGATTTAAAACTGGAATTATTATTACTTTGTATTGGTTTAGTTTTGTCTGCCATGGATTACCAGGTTTATCATAATATTCTAACAATAATTCAGCTATTCTTAAGGCAGCGAAGGCCGTTGTTTTTTCGTTCCCATGTATGCATCCATCAATAATTGCATAGCGGTCGCCTTTACCAATAACTATAGCATTTATATCTCGACCTTCAGCACTTTGACCGATAACCATTTTTTCAGCAATATCACTACTTCCGACCAGAGTGTCAATATGATTATTGACCCATGTCAAATCCGGCCAGGACCTTCCATTACTCATCCATCTCGCATACTTACCTGTCGGGAAGTCCTTAACCATCTTAACTGCTGGGAAAATGTGCCAGATACCCGCCCATTGAGTCTCATCAGTTGTTGCCATTAAATCCATCACATAGAAGCCATTATCACCTGTACCACCATATTTAAAGATGGCCACATTACCATCAACTTCTGCAATTTTTGTTATTAGTTCACTGTCTGGTTCACTGTCAAACTGACTCGCTGAAAAAACCCGTAAATCACCATTATCACTGCTACCACCACGATGAAATATCGCTTCATCTCCATCTCGAAAGTTTCCCCAGTCCATCAGGTATGTTATTGTTGGGACAGTCGTAACTAGACTAGAAGAGTATTCTGAATAATAATATTTATCAAAATCGTATCCGTGTGAGATAACTACATGATCATTGGCAAAATTCTTAACAGCATTAGCGCCAATCTCGTTTATATTACTTGTACCGGCAAAAGAAATTATGGCATCCACATCATTGAAAACAGTTTGATCTGTTACTTGCGATGGCGTGAGATTTTTATAATTGATATCTAAATTATTGAGCATCTTATAGATATTTTTTATTTGGGCAGGACTTCCTTCATCACCAATAACAGCAAAACTGTGTGTAGCAGCTAAAACTCCTTCAGAAATACAAAAGTAACAAAAAATAAATATCATTAGAATCAAAAATAATTTTTTCATTCTGGTCCCCAGCATATTCCTTCAGAGCACTCAAAACCATGTGGGCATTCTTCATCAGTTTGACAGGGAATACAACTGTCGTCGAATATTTTACAAGGAATATATTCTATTTCTCGTTCTTCGGTTTTACATCTCCCTTGTTCACATATAAAGAACTTGCCAACACTTTCCCATAAAAACTTTTTAGGTTTACAATCTTCATCCGTTATGCATTCTTGTATAAAAATTGTCGTAGTTTTTGTAACTTTACTCGGCCAGAAGCGCTCCCCAATTATCCCTGAAATGCTTTGTTGTCTCGCAAGATAGCTTACGATAAATACAGATACTATCACAAAGACGAAGATTAATACGATGGAAATTGTTAACTTTTTGTTTTTTGAAGCGAAATATGATTTTTTCTTCAATTTCTTCATAATTTAATTTTGTTTTTTAGAATAAAAATATATCCGATTCTTTGGGGTTATTTGAAAGGATTTCCTTTATACAATGGGGGGCATCCTAGTCTTTTATAACATTCTTCTGCTTTTTCATCTATTTGTAGTATTAGTTTCTTATCCTCTTGTGGGATATTACTATTGAGTAAACTAAGCTTCATTATAGCTGTACCAAGTAAAAAAGGATATACATCTCCATGTTCAATTCTCAAAGAATAGAGCGCTTCTGGGCACGACCGTTTTAAGAATTCTTCAGCTGCTAGAAGGTCAGCCGAATTCTCAAATATTTTTGAATCCTCTGATAAATATCTTTTTAATAACTTAGAATTAGCTTTTGGGATAGCCTCCTCTGTTATTTTAGCTAAAAACCGGAGGTATTTTACTAGGTCTGTTTCGTTTTCTTCAGGTTTATAAATTGCCATATTATTCTAACAGGAAAAGTATAGGATTTAAGTATTATTCTCATATGATTTAGGTTATTCTGCATTTTAACGTTTCCAATATCTCTTCTTGAAGTTTTTCCATGTTTTCCTGTGCCTAATCCAGACTTTCTTTAAAGACCTACGCATGATATATTATTGGTATCGTAAGAATAAGATTTTTAAGTATCGACTACAATACTTCTTGTGTGATAAAGGTGAAAGGTGTCTACCGGATCTTATCCTGAATTTTTGCTTAGCTTTATTTCTATAGAATCACCAAATTTAAAACAGGAGTGTGCGGAATGACAATACTAGAAGACCAGAAAAGGGCTGAAGAACAGGTATTGAAATTCTGGGAACAAAAGAAAATACCAGGAAAGGTTAGAAGAATAAAGAAAAGGAAGTCTTTCTTCTTTTTGGATGGGCCTCCATATGCCACAGGTTCAATTCACATGGGAACAGCCTTAAACAAGATTCTTAAAGACACTTACATTAGAACCCAACGGATGTTTGGTCATAAAGTCTGGGACCAACCCGGTTATGATACGCATGGTCTACCGATCGAGAACAAAGTTGAAGTTTTACTGGGTTTTAAGTCAAAATCCGATATTGAAGACTTCGGCATAGAAAAATTCATTAACGAATGTAAAAAATTCTCGACCAAATACATCGATGTAATGAGTGATCAATTCAATAATCTAGGTGTTTGGTTAGATTGGGATAAACCTTACTTGACTTTAACCAACGATTATATAGAAGGGGCCTGGTTCACTTTCAAGAAAGCATTCGAGAAAAACCTACTCTACAAAGGTTTATACCCAGTACACGTATGTCCAAGATGTGAGACTGCTGTTGCTTACAATGAAATAATATACGAGACTGTTAGTGATCCATCGATTTACGTTAAATTCAAACTAAAACACAGAGAAGATCTATATCTAGTGATATGGACAACCACACCATGGACCCTGCCAGCAAACACAGGAGTCATGGTTAAACCAGATGCAAATTATGCTAAAGTGAAGGTCGATGGTGAAACTTGGATAATAGCGGAAAGACTAGTGGAAACGGTTATGGAGAAAGCAGGTGTTGAAAGTTACAACATAATCGAAACTGTTACTGGTCGAGATTTGAACGGATATGAATACTTACACCCTCTTGCTGATTTATTCCCGTTCCAACAGGGGCTAAAGAACGCTCATAGAGTTGTTCTTTCCGACCAGTTCGTTACATTAGAAGACGGAACTGGTTTAGTCCATACAGCCCCAGGTCATGGCCAAGAGGATTATAAAGTCGGTTTAGAGACAGGATTACCTGCGGTTTCACCCGTGAACATTAACGGAACTTTTGATGATGGTTGCGGAAAATACTCTGGAATTCATGTAAAGGATGCTGACACTCGGATACTTCAAGAATTGGAGGGGCAAGGAGTATTGATTCATCAAGGAAAGATAAGTCATGAGTATCCACATTGTTGGCGTTGTGAGTCCCCTCTGTTGTTGATATCGTTACCACAATGGTTCTTCAAAGTTACTAGTATAAGGGATAAACTCATGGAAGAGAACATGAAAGTTCAATGGCATCCTACTTGGGCAAAGCAAAGATTCCATAATTGGCTTGAAAGTTTAGGCGATTGGCCTATTTCTCGTCAAAGATACTGGGGCATTCCTCTACCGATATGGGTTTGTGGAAAGTGTAATGAGATAAAGGTCATAGGATCAAGAAAAGAATTGACTAAAATACCGAAAGACTTTCACAGACCGTATATAGATAAAGTTACCCTGAAATGTCCTAAATGTAAAGGAACCATGAGAAGGGTGCCAGATATTCTGGATGTATGGTTTGATTCTGGGGTCTGTTCTTGGGCCAGCTTAGGCTACCCTCAGAGCAAGAGATTATGGAAAGACATGTGGCCTGCTGATTTGAACTTAGAAGGACCAGACCAGATAAGGGGATGGTGGAATTCTGAATTAATAACTAGTGTGATAACTTTCGATAAAGCTCCGTTCAAGAGAATTCTATTCCATGGCTTTATTCTGGATGCACATGGAATAAAAATGTCGAAATCTAAAGGAAATATTACAACGCCACAAGAAGTCATAGATGCGTACGGTAGGGATGTTTTAAGATACTATTTGTTGTCGAGCACGCCTTGGAATGACTTCTACTTTAACATGGAGGACGTGAAAGAAGTGGCTAAACAATTCAACATCTTAAGGAACACTTTCAATTTTGTTGGCACTTACGTCACTAAATCCACCAAACCCAGGATGCTTAGAGTCGAGGATAAATGGATTCTATCCAAGATGAATACTTTGATTAAAGAATATTTAGAATATTTCGAGAATTATAATGGGCATAAAGCTGTTCAAGAAACAATGAATTTCATCCTGAACGATTTTTCCAGATGGTACATTAAGATAATAAGGGACAGGGTTTGGCCATTATACGAAGGGAAAGATAAGAGTGCTGCATTCTATACACTCGTTTCTGTTACTGAGAATTTGGTCAAACTACTCGCTCCTATTTGTCCTTTCGTGGCCGAGAATGTTTACCAGAATGTTGTGAAGAAGTTTAAGAAAGGCTTAGAATCTGTACATATGTATGAGTTTCCCAAACCGAATAAGAAATTGATAAACAAGAAACTCGAGGAACAGATGGAGATTGTTAAATCTTTAGTAGAAGCGTCACATGCGGCAAGACAGAAAGTTAACCTTAAGCTACGTTGGCCTGTTAAGCGAATGTTTATTCTAACAAAAAACAAAGACATCAAAATGTCTGTGAAAGCCCTACAAAAGATAATTCTAGATGTTTGTAACGTCGAATCTGTTAAAATTGTTACCAAATCGCCAAAAGGTAATTTTGCTGAATCTGAATTCGAGAAGAATAGGATTTTTCTGGATTTAACAGAAGATAAAGGAATCCTAGAAAAAAGACTTTATAGGGAATTGACCAGAAAGATTCAGGCTTTGAGAAAACAGCATAACTTCGTTGTCAAAGATAGGATTGGATTGACGTTGAAGTCTGATCAAGATACTGAAAAAGCTCTTAAGAAAGATGTTAAAAGCTTGAAAACCGATGTTGGAGCTAAAACTGTCAGTATTGGAGTTTTAAAAGGAAAATATACTGGTGAATTGAAGTTTAAGAATAAGATTGTATCTATAAGTTTTGTTAAGGCTTAATCCTAGGGTCGACCCAACCTTCTTCATGGCAAACGTATTCATTGCTCTTCTGTAGACTAGTTTCCTTCCCACCAACGATTAGGAAGACTTCATCATGACATCTGTAATAACAATCTGGTTGTTTCAACTCCTCACATACAGCCTTTGTCTCGACAGAGAAGTCAATGATCCCAGCTCTTTCTGTTTGGTTTCCTATTAACAAGGATAGAACATAACCTAGTAAGAATGAGAGGATTATCAGCAAAAGAATGATTAGTATAAGTTTCCTCATGTTTTAAAACTTGTTTTGATAAGATAAAAACTTTTTCGAAAACATTTAATAAAGAAAAAAACAAAATAGAATATTTATGTTAGTTAAACAAGCCATGACCAAGAACGTATTAGTGACTAAGCCTACTCTGACTATCAGGGACGTGGCAAAAGTGATGTCAGAACACAGGGTTGGTTGCTTGGTTGCTATGGAAGATAAGAAAATTGTAGGAATAGTAACTGAATTAGACATCATCTGTAAAGTGGTTGCGGAAGATAAAGACCCGAACACTACAACCGTTGGGGATATAATGACAAAAGACGTTCATACTATCAGAGCGGATCAAACGCTAGAAGAGGCGTCGCAGTTGATGATTGAGTATAAGATAAAAAAACTTCCAGTGTTGGAGGACGACAATCTAGTAGGTATAATAACGGCTACTGATTTAATATCTGTCCAACCGAAAATGATACGAAGTCTGGCGAATCTATTGTTATTCGAAGAGAAAAAATCCGTCGCTGGGTAGTATGGTTATAATAAATTCTATCAAGTTCGGTTCTATTACTATAGATGGAAAAACTTATCATGAAGACATTATCGTTACTTGGGATAATGAAGTCAAAGAAATTTATCTAACTGTGAGACATTATTTTGCACTTCCTGAATTTAACCAAATAACGAAAACTCCAGATGTGTTGATTGTTGGAACAGGTCTCTCAGGACTATGTGGAATATCGGATGATGTTAGGAAAATATGCAAAGAAAGAGGAATTAAGCTCATCATGATGGCATCGGGAGAGGCAATAAAAAGGTTCAACGAGGCTTTTAACCAAGGAAAGAAAGTAGCTGCATTCATTCATATTACTTGTTAACGTTTTCTTTTTCTTTTTTTCAACCTATTTTTCCATACCAATATTCCGATTACTAGGATTACGATTACTACTAATCCAATTATCCAATTATTGTCCTCAACATGAGTAATTGGTGGCGATGTTATCGTAGTCACAGGAACTGTTGTTACCATAGTAACTGTTGTCGCCACTAAAATTTCTTCACCCGTAATAGCGAAAGTTGAGAAACCAGGAGTTTCAGCTTCATAATAGGTATATTCACTGTCCTCACCAGTCTTCCTAGTCTGTAGCCTCTCCCATGCATTGACACGGTACCTGTTCAATGCTACAGTATCGGGATCTATGTTGTTCTCTTTTATCCAAGAGTTGCTGACTTGAAACTGTATCTTCACGTTATCCAGATGTGTCTCGTTGATGTTCTTAGCATCTATATCGATGTACTTGTATACCTTACCTGTTATCTCATGAACAACTGATGCGGGTTTTCCATCCAATTTAGTCACAGTTATAGTAACGGTTTGAGCAGGATTTTTAACTGTTATGCTAATCTGCTTGAAGCCAATCTCAGGATCAGTTATCTTCATTATAGTCACTGAGCCAGGAGTTATCTGCGTCCAGATTTGAGTCTTCTTGGGCACCTTCTTCCAAATAACGTCAGCACCACCTCCAATGCGTGTGGGTGCAGTTGTAGTTGTTGTGGTGGGCGTTGCAGAAGTTGTAAAATTGTATGTTCCATTTGTTTGGAAATTGCCAAACTGATCATAGCTTGTAACATTATAATAGTATAAAGTTGATTCTAATAATCCATTCAGTGTTATGCTATGGCTTGTCGCATAGGAAGAGCTTGTAGATGTTGAACCAAGCACATATGCGTTTGTTCCATAATTGACTGACGAGTTTGTATTCCTATCTGTAGTCCAGGTTATAGTTGCTCCTGATGGACTTATTGAACCAGAAGTTACATCACTTATTACTGGGCCACATGAAAAAGGCGAAACTGTTAACCAACCGTTTGATGTATTGTATGGATAATAGTCAACTGCATCAGCCCTGTTCGAATCGGTTCCGGCAATAAATGTAGGGCAACTTGTACGGCCCCAGTAGTTCCCTTCGTTGTTGTATGAAAGGTTGATTGCATATTGTGAATAAACCTTGTAATTTGATTGACCATAAATGTTATTGCGCCATACTTTTGGAGATCCGGATGTGTATAAGTAAAGTCCATAGTATCCGCCAGTTATGTTGTTTTCTGTGATGTTTGGACTACCAGAATTTATAAAAACAACATATCCACTTAGACTATAGGTTGTAGTTATGTTATTTCCTTGTATTTGCCCCCAACCACCAGCCAAGCCAGACTCAATACCATAATCATAACCAATTATGCTGTTGTTGATCACATTAACAGTTCCCAAGGAGCAAAAAATTCCACTTCCTGTTTCTGAGGTAATGTTGTTATTTGTTATATTAGCACCTGCATAGATGCCAGTCTCATCTCCATTAATATGTATTCCTGCACCGTTATAATTGCTAAGGTTATACATTGTATTATTTGTCAGATTCATACGCACTGATTCATTTCCATAGATTCCTGTACCAAAACTGTGGATTATACAGTTTTTAACAATGGTATCATTTGAAGCATAATTTATTTTTACACCAATGGTGCTAGATCCACCAGTTCCATTTATTACATACCCGGTACAATCAAGCATTATACCACTTCCATCTATGAATAGTCCTGTATCAGAACAATCAGTTAAACTATCACTTGCATTAAGAGTCCTTGATTCATTCAAAGTATCTCCACATGAGCATGTTATGTTTCCGCCACAATTAGCGGCATATGTTGTGCTTATCAGTAGAACTAATACAAAGCTAAATGTAAATAGAGATAAAAGAATGAGGAGAAGAGGGGATGATCTACAGAGCATATGTTATTATTCGTTTCTGGGTAGCTTATATATTTTGCTTTTTCAAAAGAACCTATAAATCTATCTTTATTAAAAAGTGCGCCGGGATAGGGATTTGAACCCTAAAGCCCTTGCGGGCACTAGATTTCCTTCGGTTCACCTCCTTGTCCATCATAAAAATCAGGGTCAAGCCATCTTCCACATCGGAACCTTTTGACTCAAGTCTAGCGCATTACCAGATTCTGCCATCCCGGCTCTATTGATAATTTGTTAGTCCTATAATTTCAACTTATGTTTATATTTGTTTTTCTCTGCTTTTTTTATTGGCCAGGCATCCTCTATTAACATATCTGGAACATCTTTGTCCAGAACAGGATAAGCTAACTTACATTTTTTACAGAGGATGAACATTCCATTCTCTTGAACATCTCCCTTACATTTAGGGCATGCAAGAATTTTCATCAGGTCTCTTGGAACAGGCATGAATAGTGTTTTAAATATAATGATTTAAATTTCTATTGTTTTAATTTTAAAATGAGTTTCATGCCGGAATACGACGTAATCATCTGCGGGGCAGGACCCGCTGGTTTAGCCACAGGAATATCGACTCTTTTCCATAATAAAAAGGCCAAAGTCCTGATTCTAGAAAGCAGGGAAGAAGTAGGAGAAGAAAAATGTGGAGAAGGATTAGCAGAAGAGTGGTTTAAACACATGAAAAAATTTGGAAAATACTTACGTTCTAACTTAAAACCCAAATGCTTCGAGAATGAAATGTTCGGTGTCATATTCATCTTACCTAACGGCGAGCGAATCGTAGCTAGAGAAAAGAAATCGAACGGTTGGCTTCTAAATAAAGATTATTTCTTGAAAACCCTTGCTGCCATCTTCAAAAAAATGGGTGGCCAGTTGGAACTTGGAGTTAATGCTGTAGGACCTGTTATGAAGAATGATATAGCTTATGGCGTGGAAACTCATCTTGGAAATTTAATAAGAGGGAAATGTGTGATAGATGCTACCGGGTTAACTCAGAGTATTTGGAGAAAGGCCTTGAAGATTAAAGAACCGATCGATAGGAATGATATAGAAATCTGTTTTCAGTATAAAGTTGAAGATTGTAAGATCGAAAATCCTGACCTTATCCAGATTTATTTTGGTAATATCATTGCTCCTGGGGGTTATGGTTGGGTTTTTCCTAAAGGTAAAAACAGAGTTAATGTTGGAATAGGTTGTCAAGCATCTAGAGTTAAGAATGTTTTACCCTATCAAGAAAGATTTTGGAAGATATTGGATCTAGGTGGACGGATAGTATCCAAGAAAGGAGGGACTGTTGCTACTTTTGATCTACCTGAAAATTTTGTCTGGTCTAATTTGGCATGTGTTGGAGCATCAGCCAGATTCACCAACCCTATTCATGGAGGTGGAACTGGACCAGGTTTATTCGGTGGTTATATCCTAGGAAAGCATCTTGCTAATGCCATAAAGAAGAAGGAATCGATAGAAGAAACCCTCAAAAAATATCAAGATGAGATAAAGGAAACCAGAGGCAAAAGACATGAATATCATTACAAAGCAAAGAATCTACTTCAATCTTTAAATGACGATGAGATGGAGACCATCTTTTCTTCCATGACTCCTGATGAATGGTTAAGATCGATGAATTTTACTAAAAGAGAAGCCTTTAGAATAATCGGTCGGATTTCTAAGAAGAATTTAAGACTTGGGTTGAAATTGACTAAATATCTGGGTTTGAGTTGAAATCTATATAATTCAGATAAATATAATTTAATACAATCCCAAAATATTACTATGAAACTGAAAAAAGTTTACATGCCCAAATGGGTTGCCTGGTTTATGCTGGTAATTTTATTACCCATGTTATTTTTCACTGAATATATGGCTTTCTTTAGTGATGAACCAAATCCAGCGGTAGGAATAATGATGTTTTTCATATTTGGTGGAATTATCTTGATGATGTTCTTGGTGGGTTATAGAAAACTTCCGTACCTTTTGATTGAATCTTAAGAACAAAAATCTATCTTCATTCCAATGGTATTTCAAGTACCTCATTACAGAATTGTTTTATGTCATTACAATCTTCATAATGTTCTGGTGCTTTATCGGTCCAGTATCTTTCAAAACACATCTCAATGGTTTCATCGGGCTCGATGTTTACGGTCCAATTTAAAGTATGACAAAGATAACAATCATGGCTTAGCTTCCTTTCACATTCTATCATGTAATAAAACCCACTGCGGACATATATGCCACAATAAGAACATCCAAAAGAATGACAGTAGCTAAAGAAGATACAGAAAAAAAATATGAAAATAATCAGTCCAATTATAATTAAAATCCAATGTACCTTCTTCACAATTAATCTTTCTCATCCTAGAACAAAAACCTATCTGATTTGGACTATATGACTCTATCAGTACGTATTACATTACCTTTTCTCTTGAGCATCATCTTGCCATAAGTCTTTGAAATGCCCAATGCAATCAATTCTTTTTTTGAAGAAAATATCCCAACTGTTTCATTTTCTTTAATTCCTTTTTGCACTTCGATAAAATCCGATGACGAAACAGGTGCACCATTCCGTATTGAACTAATGCTGGCGTCTTTAACATAAACTCTTTTAACGTGTGGTATTGCTTCCTCTATCGGAATAAGAATTTTTCTTAAATCTGATTCATTAGCATCTTTAATTTCACTCAGCATGTGACTGTTCTTAAGACTGAAATGCCCGACCTTAGTTCTCCAGAGTTCTTTCATGTGGGATCCTATTCCAAGTTTTTTTCCAATATCTGAACAAAGTTTCCTGATGTATGTTCCGGCTTGAACCTTTGTACTAAACCAAACATCTTTTCCATCTTTTTTCAGGATATCAAAATTGTAAACTCTTCTTTTCCTCGGTCTCCTGGCAACTCTTGATTTTACTGGAGGTATTTGAGTTATTCCACCGATAAAATGTTTTGAAATCACTTTTTCTAGAGTTTTTTTATCGACATATTTGTGGAGGTACAGAATCCCTTCGTATTCTTTATCCAATCCCATTAAAACTGGCATGGCTTTAGTTGCATTCTCTAAAGCCACTAAAAGAACTCCGCTTACTCTCGGGTCTAAAACCCCGGTATGACCACAACGCTTCAATTTGAAAATATCTTTTATCTCTTGGACAACTTCTCTGGAAGTAGGCCCGCTAGGTTTGTTTACGTTAATTACACTACGAGATATTAATTCTGGGATAGTTTTTTTCATTTATTTCTTCTTTTTAGCTTTCTTGACCGCTTTTTTGGGTTTCTTAGTTGGTTTCTTTTTTGCGGGTTTTTTTACAGGTTTCTTCTTCTCAACTTTTTTCTTCTCAGGTTTCTTAACAGCCTTTTTCTCTTCTTTTGGTTTTTTCTTGCGGAAACTCGGTACCTTGAATTTTATTGTTATACCTTTCTTTTTGGGTTTCTCTTCAGGTTTTTCTTCTTTCTTTTCAACCTTTTCTTCTT
>JABAOC010001488.1_pt4 | contig 38308 bp, 32 predicted proteins | sample 7062161 | NCBI WGS metagenome assembly JABAOC01 (sample SAMN14538625, study PRJNA623070) | marine sediment metagenome | biome: marine biome [ENVO:00000428]; feature: marine pelagic biome [ENVO:01000023]; material: deep marine sediment [ENVO:00002113] | place: India: Gulf of Khambhat ... | reverse complement strand
GGGGTTGATCCGTCAGATGCACAGCAGGTATCACGACTTGTCGAACAACTGGGTTCCGCATTGAAGCAAGAATCGAGGGAACTCAGATCACTCTTGATCATCGGTGGCGACTCGGTGATTCCCTTCCACAGGCTGGCTAACCCTGCCGATGATGAAGACGCCGAGGTGTTGTCAGACTGGCCGTACGCCGCTGCGGACGGCAGTTCGTTGCTTTCCCGGTTGAGCGTAGGGCGTCTTCCCGATGGTCAGCCGTCCAATCCGGAGATGTTATTGCAGCTGGTGGACAATGCTATCGCACATCACAATGCGTTCGCTCGCCTGGGCAAGGGAAATGCGTCTCGGCGGTGGGTGAATCCTGTGACGAGATTGTTCCGCAGCGGACAGGGCTCGTGGAGCAGCGTTGGCTACTCGGCTGAGATTTGGGCAGAGGCATCTCGCTCGGTGTTCGAAGTGATCGGCGACGCCGACAAACTGCAAGTCTCTCCCCCTTTCACTGATTATGACTTCCTGAGCGCGTATGAGGAGATACGCACACTCGGCTACTTCAATCTTCATGGCTTCCGGGGAAGTCCGTACTGGTACGGTCATGGTGAATCGGAGCACGGTTCGCCCTTGCTACCCATCGCGCTTACGCCTCTATCGGTTTCTTGGGCGAATGCAGACGGGGCCGTGATCTACTCGGAGGCATGCTACGGCGCTCAAGTTGAGAATGAGTGTGGCGATGGTTCAATAGCCTTGAGTTTCCTCGGCAATGGTGCTCTGGGGTTCATTGGGAGCACTGCAATGTCCTACGGATCTTTGGCGCCTCCACTCTCTGGTGCCGACCTGCTTGGCAGGCATCTGTGGGAGGGTGTCGTAGCAGGGCTGCCCATCGGATGCGCGTTGCGCAGAGCCAGGTCAGCGTTCATTCAGGCAGTAGCGTCAGAGCACGGCTACCTGGATGGGGAAGATCAGAAGGCGTTGTTGAGCTTTGTCCTGTATGGTGACCCTTCGTTGAGACTAGAAGCGGCCTCCAAACCGCTGGAACTGGAGACGCAACTCGAGGTTGCCTGCCCCCCGCTGGCCTGCTGCTCAAGGATGAAGGAAACAGAGTCAGTGCCGCTTGCCAAGGATGTGCAGCAACAACTGCAGCGCAGTGTGCCTTTCCTTCGCACGAACGGGCTTGAAGGCCATCCACTCATCCTGTGTAGAGTCGACTGTTCTGGTGAGAATTGTGCCTCGAGCAAGTCCAGTTGTGCCAAGGAAAGGGAGGGAGGTGTCACTGAGCTGATGGTGACTTCTCAGCAAAGGGTCGTTTCGAAAGGAGCGCAGCAGCTGCGGCAGGTGGTCAAGGTCACCGTGAACACTGATGGAAAGGTAATGAAGGTCGTGATGTCAAGGGGTGGGACACGCGTGGACAGAGGAAGTTGGCCAAAATGACATTGGAGCGATACTCGCGGCCGCAGAACGATACTGGGTTTGGCTTTCACTATTTCCCGGACACTCAGCATTACAGCCCGCAGGACATCAAGCAGTGGGTGCCTGAACTGAAAAGTATGGGTGCCAGTTGGCTCGTCGTCCTGTCCCGCCTGGGTGGGCCGATCCCGGAGTTCTTCGTCAAGGAACTGATAGCCAATGAGATCGAGCCCGTGGTACGGGTATCGACGCCAGCGGTCGAGCCCATAGACAGGTCTAGCCTAGGCGAGCTTCTCGGTGCTTATGCTGGCTGGGGTGTCAACTATGTGGAGGTATTAGGTGAGGCCAATGTGGCTTCGCGATGGCACCCTCAAGACTGGTGTCAGCTCTCTCTCGTACAGAGGTTCGTGGACGTGCTGGTGCCTTGTCTCGAAGAGATGCAGGCCGCTGGCTTGCATCCAGTCTTCCCTGCATTGCGCCCCCCGGGGAGCTATTGGGATCTGAGCTTCCTGCAGACAGCTCTGCAACTTCTGACTTCAAAGGTAGAGGCGTCCCTCTTTGAGAGGATGGGCGTGGGTATGCACAACCATGCCTGGGACAAATCTCTGTCTTGGGGTCAGGGAGGACGGAAACGCTGGCCGGCAGCCAGACCGTACTTCAGCCCTGGGGAGTCCCAAGATCACATCGGCTTCAACCTCTTCGAGTGGTACGACGAAATCATCAAGGCTACAGTGGGAGCCTCATTGGGGCTGGTATGCATGGGCAGTGGGACCGTAGGAGATCCATATTCCCCAGTCAATGGTGTGTGGACCGACGAGAAGCGACATGCGGATCGCGCTGTGAGTATTGCCGGGATGATGATGGATGGGTCGATTCCGGAGTATGTGGTGAACCACACATTCTGGCTCTTGGCTACCGATGAAGGCCACCCATCCAGGGTTCACGCTTGGCACGGGCCAGACGGGAAAGAGTGCCAGGCGGCTTCTGCAGTGAAGGGCATGCTCAAGCATCCTCGCTCTATTGATGGGCAGGATCCAGGCCCGGTTTCTCCTACCCCGCCGCCTGATTCAGTCGGGGATGTGGAGTTCATTGGGCTCTCTCAAGAGATGATCGATACCTTGCGCATCAGCGGTCCCCAGAACGAGAGCGAGCCATACTGGAAAGTTGTTCGTGTCGAGGTGCAGCCTGGTACCGGCAACATGAGTGCCTTTGCCATCGTAGATGCGGAGACCGTCCGCTTCTCGTGGCCTGATGGTGAATATGTAGTCGGTCCCAAGGATGACCCGTATGCGCCGCCAGGTGCTCGGCACCAGGCAGCTTCCATGCCCATGTTCGCAGGCTGGGGTGGCTACTCGGTGGAGGTTGTAGGCAACAGCGAGAGACTGAGCGGGTTCGGCCTTTATGGCGACAACCTGGAGTTGAATGGTATCCAGCATCATCCAGTGCTGGTCACGTTTGTACAAGCGGGTCCGGGTGCAGAGGACTCGCCTCTGGGGCCGCCGACACCAGCGCCGGCGCCTGAGCCAGCTCCACAACGATCGGTGAAATACAGCGATTTCCCCAGACCGCCTGGCGACAACGGGATGGGGATTCACCTTGGGCTCAATACAACCGACGAGGCTATGTCTCTGGACATCAGGAGAGCCAAGGACATGAAGCTCACCTGGGCGACTCTCTGTTACGAGGGCGAAGGACAGCTCCTGAGGTGCGCCAAGATGATCTGGGATGCAGGGATCATGCCGGTGTGTAGACAGATCACAGAAATCAACAGGACCTATCCGTTCGATCGGGACGCTCGTGTCCTCATCGAGCATGGCATCCCGGCCTACCTCCAGATCTTCAACGAGCCGTCGGACCCCCGGGAATGGCGGCGCGAGAGGCCCAAGGACTACGTCCAGAAGTGGGCAGGGCTGTGGGCGCAGAAGGCCATCGATGTGTACAACGCCGGTGGCTATCCGGGGCTACAGTGCTTGCAGCCAGAGGAGCTGGAGGCGGCCATACACGCGCTGGGGCCCGACTCTCAGGTGTGGGAGCGGGTCTGGTTCTGTGCCCACAACTATGGTCTGAACCATCCTCCAGACTGGCAAGAGGATCCTTGGTGTGTTCTCGGCTACACGTTCTTCGCCGACGTGTTCGAGAGGCGCCTGGGCTTCGTCCCACCAATCATCTGCGGAGAGGGCGGGTGGCTGTATGGAGCATACGATGACCATCGCTATCCGCGCGTGGATGGAATGGTTCACGCCAGATACACGAGGACGATGTTCGAGTGGTTCCGCCACGGCGAACTCTCCAATGGGGAAACGCTTCCCGAATATCTGTTCGCCGCCTGCCCATGGATACTAAGCGGCCCGAGCGACGAAGCTTGGTATGGCTTCACAACCAAGGTGCTGACCATACAGTCGGTGAAGGACATCTCTGGCTTTGTCAGAGCGAGCACTGCATCTCAGGGCACCAGCTAGAGGGCTAGGATGATCATGAGACTGGACGGCTCTTCATACGGTGAAGTGTACGAGACCACGAGTGGCGACCGCAGCAGCCAATTCGACGATGCGAGCCTGCCATTTGCCTACGAGATGAACCTCTTCATGGACGAGATCGAGGACCTCATCTGCTCTGGTGTCAAAGTCCCGTTGAGCTCCAGGGTGATCATCGATCAGGAGCATTGCCTGGAGACTCTGGAGGCGATTCGTGCCGCCTGGCCGTCGGAGATGATGCAGGCAAAGCGAATCCTGTTGGAAGAGGGCGAGGTACTGGAGAGGGCAGAGGTAGAGGCTGAGGAGATTAGACAACGGGCGGAGCGCGAGGCGGCTCTGATTCTCGACCAGACCCAACTGGCGAAGATGGCCGAGGTTCGAGCCCAGGAGGTGCTGGAAGCGGCGGAGCAGGAGGCAGCGCGACTTCTCCAGCGAGCTGAGCAGGATACCCGCGACGTGTACCAGGGATTGGAGCACGAACTGGATCTACTTCTCCGCGATGTGAAGGAGCTGGTCAGAGCTCGCCTCGGCAGGCTCAGACGGTAGGGAGGTGGCGGAGGCGTGGTAGGTGATCTGTTGCTGGGTACTTACGAAGGCATACGGCTTTCTGGTGAGGGTCTTGTTGTGCCCGCTGAGATACGGAAGGCTCTGCAGCCGGGGTTTGTCATGACCAGAGGGTTGGATCACTGCGTGGCCATTTTCCCTCGTGATCGGTGGAAGGAACTGTCGGACCGGATCGACCATGGGACCACATTCTTGCGAGAAGCTGCTCGGATGTTCCAGCGGCATGTCTACGGGGGGGCTTCGATCGGTAGCCTCGAGTCTGATGGACTAATAGAGGTCCCGGACCATCTGCGGCGCTATGCAGAATTGGGCGATGAGGTGGTGCTCGTCGGTGTTGCGACACGTCTCGAGATCTGGAATCCACAGCGTTGGGCGAGACAGGAATCCGGTATCGAGGAACGAGCAGAGAGGTTCTCAGAGGCCCTGAGTGAGTATGGCATCTAGCCGCAAGGGGTTGATGGCTCGTAGAGGAGACTAGCATGCGACGGACACTGACCGCCTTGATTCTACTCTCTGCTACGCTGTTCATACTGCAGGGCGTACCGTTCAAGGAGATGCTGGTGAGGAGCGAAACCAGCGTGCAAGAGGGGACCTACGCCGAGTGGACGCAGACCACCTTGGCTGACTTCGAACTGGGAGAGCGGGACTGCACCGCACTCTCCGTATTGGACGACGGAGAGGTCAGCCTGTCCCAGGAGGAGGGAGCGGAGTTCTGCCCAAGGGGCAGCTTCACTTCCGCCGTTCACGAGTCGTCGGTGGTCTTCAACATGGTGGGCGCCGCTTGGGCCGCAGACAGGCCCCCGGGGACTACGTTTCATCTTGAGGTTCGTGCCAGCCGTGATCGGAGGGCGTGGACTGACTGGACGGAGGTCCCTCCAGATGAGGACGGGCTTGAGATGGAGGAGTTGACGCACGGCAATCTGATCGAAGTGTCTCCATCGCGGTACCTGCAGTATCGGCTGATCCTGGGCACCTTCGATGCTAGCATGTCGCCCTTGGTGCGGGAGCTGGTATTCGCGCTCATGAACACGCGCGACGGGCCCGGTGTCGAGGAGGCCAGGGCTATGATTCTCCCTCAGGAGGCAACATCTGGAGTGCCCCAACCGCGCATCATCTCTCGCAGGGGCTGGGGAGCCAACGAGGCTTGGGCGACGCGGAAGCCGATCTATCGCCAGCCGACTACCTTCGTTATCCACCACACGGTGACGCCGAATAACCCCGAAGATCCGGCGTACATCGTGCGTGCCATCTACCAGTATCATGCCATATCACGGGGATGGGGTGACATCGGCTACAACTTCTTGATCGATCGCCAAGGCAACGTCTACGAGGGACGCAAGGGCGGAGATGGCGTGGTTGGGATACACGCTCGCGATTACAGCTACGGCAGCATTGGAATCGCTCTACTGGGTGATTACCGATATGCCAAGATGACCCCCGCGATGAAGGAGGCATTGATCTCCCTCATGGCGTGGGAGGCTGATCGCTTCAACATTCATCCACTGGAATCGTCGTACTTCATCCAGCGCAAGTTCCCCCATTTGGTGGCGCATCGCGATCTCTGGCCCACGATCTGTCCGGGCGACAACGTGTACAAGGTACTGCCCGAGCTACGCCAGCAGACGTGGCAGCGGCTTCTGGCGCACAAACCGAGAGTAGAGATAGCTAGCCCGGAGGCAGGGGAGGCCGTGTCTGGTGTGACGGAGGTCCGCTTATCCAGTCCGAGTCCCACGACTTCCCGCATACAGCTGTACCTGGACGGAACGGTGCAAAAGGAAAGCACGGCGTCGCTCACATGGACATGGAACACACGCCAGTTCATCGAAGGCCAACACCGAATCGAGGCAGTGGCCACCAGCATCCAAGGCCGCACTTCTCGTGTGGTGCGTGAGGTAATAGTGGACAACACGCTGCCGACCGGCTCCGTCGAGATTGACGAAGGCGCATCCTACACATCGCAGCTGACGGTCACCCTCAGCCTTGAGGCCGAGGATGATCGGAGCGACATAGCCGGCATGAAGTTCACCCACGATGGCGCCAGCCAGTTCAGCGAGGTGGAGGAGTTCGCAAGTACCAAGGAATGGGTTCTGAGTTCTGGCGACGGAGAGAAGACTATCGGGGTGCGTTTCCTCGACCAAGCGGGGAACACGTCAGCCACATATACCGACACCATCGGTCTGGACACGGTGACGCCAGGCGATTGGGACTCTGTGGACATGGACGAGTCTGGCGGGGTGGTCGTCGAAGTGTTTGATCACGGAAGCGGGCTGGATCCATCGAGCGCCGTGTTTTCCGTGTCCTCCGACGGGGGTCTGACCTGGGGCGCCTGGCAGCCTGTCTCCTGCGACGCTCCCGAGGGGGAGGACCCATTGGTCACCTACTGTCGGCTATCGGCTGGAATGGCTGGCGCGGACGTGCGTTTTAGGATAGCGGACAGGGCAGGCAACGAAGGGCTAAGTCCGGCCTATGGTGAATCGGCGCGTCCAACCCCTGGCACTACGCCAGGAGCCAGCCCCCTACCCACGGCTTCACCTACGCTCACGGTTACTCCGGACCTTCCGTCAAGTGATCTACCGGACTTGGTGGTAGATGGCATCACGGTGACGCCTGAGGCGGGACTGGATGCGGGCAGCGTAGGGATCACCGTGACGATCGGGAACCGGGCCAGGGTTGAGATAGCGACCGGCTTCTGGGTTGAGCTCTTCGTGGACCCGCCGACCGTTCCGACCATAAACTCGATCGCAGTGGCGGATGGTGTTGGTGCCTTTTGGTACGTGCCGAGCCTAGGTGCTCAGGAATCGCTGAGCCTATCCTTGGAGGATGTTGACGGGCGCTACACCAACTTCGGAGGCAGTCTCCCGACCGGCAGACACGAACTCTACGCCTACGCGGATGCCTACAACCCCGAGGGAGAGGCTGGGCTCGTGTCTGAGGTTGACGAGGCCAACAACCTCGTGGGTCCGGTCATCGTACAGATTGGCGATGGATCAGACGCGGATGGCTCTGAGCCAGTCACCCAGGGCGCAGCGCAAGCCTTACGCATCTTTCTTGACCGTTTGGAGGGACTCTTGGCTGTGCTCCGTAGGTACGTGGGATCGGAGCGAGGCTGAGGGGAGCAGCGCGAATGAATGGGTTAGCTAGCGGGCGTTCGCAGAGGGAAGCAATGACTCCACAGCACTACCAACCATTGATCAAGGTCATCGGAATTGGTGGCGGGGGCAGTAACGCCATCGATAGGATGATTCACGTAGGTATTCCTGGGGTGCAATTCCTCGCGGCGAATACCGACGCGCAGGCTCTTGCCCTGTCGGAGGCACCGCGTAAGGTTCAACTCGGGCCGAAGACCACCAGAGGCCTCGGAGCTGGGGGGAATCCTGAAGTTGGGGCCAAGGCAGCCAAAGAAAGCGCGGAAGCAGTGCGACAGTCCTTGAGCGGGGCAGAGATCGTCTTTCTGGCACTCGGTCTAGGTGGTGGTACGGGGACGGGTGCAGGCCCGGTCATTGCGGAGTTGGCGCGTGAGAGCGGAGCGTTGACCATCGCCGTTGCGACGACCCCCTTTAGCTTCGAGGGGCGCCGACGCAGTGAGACGGCTCAAGAAGGCATGGAGGCTCTCGCGGTGAAGTCGGACACCCTCGTCGCCATATCCAATGACCGCCTGCTGGAGTTCATCGATGAGGAGACCTCGCTCGACATCTCCTTCCGGATAGCGGACGAGGTACTGAGGCAAGGGATTCAAGGCGTGGCAGAGCTGATCACGAGTACAGGCGTCATCAATCTCAATCTCATGCACGTCCGGACCATACTGCAAGACGCTGGCCCCGCACTCATGTCGATCGGACAGGGCCGTGGGGATGATCGGGCAATAGAAGCCGCAGAGCTGGCAATCGCCAGCCCTCTTTCCGAGCTGTCCTCCATTGCAGGCGCATCGGGAATCTTGGTCAACATCACCGGTGGAAACGACCTGTCTCTGGACGAGATCCAGCAGGCTGTGAGCACCGTGGCCGGGGTGGCCAGTCCCGAGGCTAACATCTTTTTCGGCGCTACGGTGGATCCCGGCATGGGCAGGCAATTGCAGGTGATGCTCATAGCGGTAGGGATGGATGGTCTGCGATCAGCGCCATCCGCTCTGAGTTTGCCCGTGGGCGACCGTAGATCTTTCTACCGCAGGCCGCCTAGTACTCCGCGAGCCGCCACAGGGAAGGAATCGCTGGAGTTCGACCGGTCCCGGCAGGGCGTCGATCTACTTGACTTGGACGTGCCCACCTTCCTAAGACGCCGGAGATTGGCCAGGGTAGGGGAGGAAGGGGAGGAGAAACATGCCTAAGCCTTCCAAAGAGTGTAGAACGAGGGCGCAGAAACATCTTGAGAAGCACTTCCCGGAGATGGCAAGTGTGAAGCCGAGGGTCAGCTCCACAAATCGTGGAGGACAGGCGAGGCATCGCTTCACCTACCGGAAGGCCCTGAGCTCACCCAATGGAGAGAAGTTCCAGCAGATTGTGCATTTGACCACCAACGAAGAAGGAAGGGTCTTGAAGGTCGCTGTCTCAAGATAGGGCTCAGACCAGGGGATTGACGATGGCAAGGACACGCAAGCGTATCATAATGACACTCACTGCTCGGGGGCTCCTGGTCGCTGGTCTGTTGTCGCTGGTCATGCTAGGCCTTGTCGCGAGTGTTCCCTCAGCCATGTCTGCAGTACCTGAAGCTCTTGAACCCACCATCTATGTCGTTTCCTGGGGGGATACTTTGTCCAGCATAGCGCGGCGGTATGGGACCTCCGTCTCCGCGATCACGCAGGCCAACCAGCTCAGCAACCCCGATTGGATCTACGTAGGCCAGAGGCTTACTATCCCAGGGACCACATCTCCCGCACCCGCCAACTCCGGGGTCTACGTGGTTCAGAGGGGAGATACGCTGTCTGCCATAGCTGCTCGGCGTGGAACGACGGTGCAGCGCCTGGTGCAATTGAATGGTCTAACCAACCCGAACCTGATAATCGTTGGGCAGAGGCTGGCGGTCCCTGGGGGTGCAGCGCCCAGCCAGCCAGCGAGTCAGCCCACGACCCGTACGACCTATCACGTTCAGTGGGGGGACACCCTGATAGGCATTGCCACCCGTTTCGGCGTCAGCATGTGGGATATTGTCCTCGCGAACAATATCGCGAATCCATCATTCATCTACGTTGGCCAATCGTTGGTCATACCAGGGGCTCGGTCACCTGCAGACGACAATCCAGCGCCCGTGCCGACGAGGACAGCTGTCCCTACTCGTCAGGCGGCGACACCGACGTCGAGGCCTCCTAGCCAGCCGACGCCATCCGCGTACGCATTCACGTACGTGCAGGGTAGCATGCGCCAATACCCCAACTGCGGAACGGTGTACTTCAAGGGCCAGATCAGAGGTGTTGGAGGCGAGCCGGTGAGCGGCAGGACCGTGCGGCTACGCTTCGCGGGTCATGTCGTCTACAACATAAGCGGAGCGGGCCAGGACCCGGGTATGTGGGGGTTCGCGCCGTTGGCTCCGGAGAACTTCCATTCTCCTTTCACGTTTCTGATTGACATCGTGAAGAGCGAGGCTAATCCAGTACCCGAGTCGGGCACGGCGGAAATCCGGTTCACCGACTGCGGCACCGCCGGACAGTTCGACAGCATCGTCTTCCAGTACTCCGGAGGGAATCCCACTCCTGTGCCAACCAGCAATACCTCCCCGACTGCCGTGCCAAACACACCGTTGCCCCCCGTAGAGTGGGATTCGCGGCTGAACGCTTTGCCGTGCGTAGGGATGCGGACTGTGGCGGATCGAGGGATACAGCTGCGAGCAGGCGATCGCTACTGGCGGCTGGTGAGCGCGAGATGGCTGAGTGAGGAGGAGAGCCGCAAAGACATCCAGATCCACGTGGATCTGCTGGACGAAGCCGGGCAGCGCGTGTTCGGAGAGGCCGTGATCTTTGAGAACGGCGGCCGCAACCGGGTGGTCAGCGAACCCCAGAGTTGCTGCTACCCGTGGGACTATCCGGTGAAGTATCCGATGTTCAACGTGCTTTGTTCTTACAGCGCGTATGTAGAAGGGTTGCCCAGCGATATCATGGTGGGGATGGGATTGGGCACTCCGGAGCACCCTGACTGGACAATCCACACAGGGTTCGTCCTGACATTTCAACGGACTGTATATCGGTGAGTTGTTGCAGGCCGCAGGCTCTGAGGAGCCCGGTCCTGGAGGTGTGGGCATGCTTCGGCTGATCTTCTGGAGAGCCACAGCATCGATAACCAGTGGACTGCTTCAGGTGAGGTTTCTGCTGGTCATCCTGGTGGTCGCGTATGTCGTTGGCTGGCTTATTGGTATGGCCTATGGAAGAGGGTTTTAGAGAGTGTTTATCACACGGCAGTTCGGTTCAGATCGACGGATCGCGGACCAGCAGCACCCTGTCGTCCATGACGGTCGCAAGAAGGAGGTAGAGAAATGGGGAACAGAAAACGTCGGCTGGTGATGGTGGTATCTCTGGTTGCGCTTCTCGCAGGCCTGGCATCTCCTGTCTGGGGGGCGCCTGAGACGAATCCTCAAAGTACGGTTTCGCAGATCCACATAGTCCAGTGGGGTGAGAATCTTACCTTGATAGCCCGGCGCTATGGTGTCAGCACCACGGCTATCGCGCAGGCGAACGGGATAGCCAATCCCAACTACATCTACGCAGGCCAGAGGTTGGTGATCCCGACTGGTTCGACATCTCCTGCGCCGCCTCCGTCGGGCTCGACGACCACCTATGTGGTGCGGAGAGGAGACACCCTATCGGGTATTGCCTACCGCTTTGGAACCACCGTCAACGGCCTCGTCTCGTTGAACGGGCTGGTGAATCCCAACCTCATCTTCGCGGGACAGACGCTCCGGGTTCCCGGGCAGGGAGCACCGTCCCAGCCCTCTCAGCCAGCTCAGACCTGTGTCTATGTCGTGAAGCGTGGCGATAACTTGACGAGAATCGCTCTCGCGTATCGCACTACGGTGTGGGCCATTGCCATCGCCAACAACCTGGCCAATCCTTCCTTCATCTGGGTTGGCCAGCGGCTGACGATCCCGGGATGCTCGCCGAGCAGTTCGCCCACGCCAACACCCCGACCGACCACTCCAGCACCTGGGCCCACGGTTTCTCCGACACCGACCGCGAAGCCTGGCCCGGCGCCTGGCACGAAGACGCCAGAGTACGGGGTTCATACCTTCATGTGGTGGAATGGGGAGCACCGCGATCGAGATGCTCAGTTGGCAAAGGACGCGGGAGTGACCTGGGTCAAAGAGGTGTTCCCATGGAAAAACATCGAAGGGGCAGGTAAAGGTATCTTCGATTGGTCGGTTGCGGACCAGCTGGTCCAGATCCTCAATGATCGTGGACTGAAGATCATTGCTCGCGTGGATTTCCAGCCGATTTGGGCGAGAGCCGACGGCGCGAACAACGGTCCGCCGGACAACTACATTGACTATGGTGACTTTCTCTACGCTATGGCGAGCCGATATCGCGGGAAGATCCATGCGTATGAGATCTGGAATGAGCCGAATCTGGCGCGCGAGTGGGGTGGCAAGGCACCCAACGCCGCAGAATATGTCGCTCTCCTGCGAGTGGCCCATCGTGGCATCAAGCAGGCCGACCCCAACGCCGTGGTCATGACGGCGGGTTTGGCTCCCACAGGAACTGGGCTCCCCCACGCCATTCCGGATGCCCAATATCTGCGTGAGATGTACCAGGCCGGCGCCAAGAACTATTTCGACGTGCTGGGCGTTCATGCACCGGGTTACAAGGCTGCCCCAGAGACAGATCCAGCTGAGGTGGCGAACAACCCTGCCTTGGGAGGAAGGCGCTTCTTCTGCTTCAGGCGTGTCGAAGATTTGCGCCAGATCATGGTGCAGAACGGCGACGCAGGGAAGCAGATGGCCGTGTTGGAGTTCGGCTGGACGAGCGATCCTAGACCCGGATCCCCGTACCAGTGGCATGCGGTGTCCGAGGAAACGAAGGCTGACTACATAGTACGCGCCTTTCAATGGGCACGCGACCATTGGTCGCCGTGGATGGGCCCCATGACGGTGCTCTCCATTGCGGATGTGAAATGGACCGAGGCCGATGAGCAGTATTGGTGGGCCATCACTAATCCTGATGGCACTACCAGGCCGGCCTATGACGCCCTGAGGAACGCTCCCAAGTAGACTGAGAGGAGGTCATCCCGTGGGTCGCAGGATCCCATGGCAATGGGTGTCTGTGCTGTGCATAACGGTCGCGCTTCCGATTGGCGGCTGCACGAGGGAGAAGCCGATGGCGACCGCAACTCCAACGGTGGAGGCGGAGCCAGAGCTCGCCGCACCCTCGCCGACCGCTTCGCCGGTAGGCACCCCTGAACGGCCGAAGCTCACCCACTACACCGTACAAGCAGGAGACACAGTGTGGGGAATCGCGCAGCGCTTCGGAGTCACGCCGCAGGCCCTGGTGGACGCGAACTCGCTACCGGAGCCTGATCGCTTGCAGCCGGGTCAGGAGCTCGCTATCCCAGCTGTGGAGGAAGCAACCACTGGCGACGTCCTCGCTGGAGAGCCAGTCTCGGTAGAGACAGAGCGCACGGAACGGCGACGTGTGCACGTGATCAGCGCCGGTGACAATCTGTGGGATGTCGCCATGCAATACGGTACGACAGTAGATGAGATTGCGGCTCTGAACGAACTGGATCCTGAGGCGATCTTGGCCCTTGGACAGGAATTGCTGATTCCGCAGAGCGCCGAGGACCGCGAGCATGGCCAGACAGGAGGATGATTGTGAACTTGCTCGACTATCCCAGACCAAGGGGAGACACCGGCATAGGGTTTCACTGGTTTCCGGATCAATGGCACTACGAGCGTCGCTACTACGACACCTTCGTGCCGGAGTTGAAGGCCATGGGCACCAGTTGGCTATTGGTGCTGTCCGACGGCGTGAACCCGATCCCCGAGTGGTTTCTACGCGGGCTGATTGACCACGACATCGAGCCGCTTATCCGCATCTACACGAGATTCGTGACCTTCATCGACCAGGCTGGGTTGCGCAAGGCCTGCAAGTACTATGCCTCCCTTGGCGTGCACTATGTGCACGCGTTCAACGAACCCAACCTCAGGCTTGAGTGGGCCGAGTGGAATGCCCAAGGCCTGCCCGCTCGATTCATGGATTTCCTGATACCTTGCCTAGAAACAATGTACTCGGTGGACGGGATCATTCCAGTGTTTACCCCTCTGGCTCCGGCCGGTGACTACTGGGACACCTCCTTCTTGAAGTCTGCATTGGCCATCCTGAACCAACGTGGAAAGAAATACCTGTACGACAAGATGGCTATCGGCATCCACAACTATGCCTTCAACAAGCCGCTGGACTATGGAAAGGGAGGCAGCGCACGCTGGCGCTGTGCACAACCTTTCCAGCGCCCTCCAGGCTGCGAGGATCACACAGGCTTCTACATGTTCGAATGGTACGATGAGATAGTCCGCCAGTACACCGGACGGCGGCTGCCCATGATCTGTTGTGAGAATGGTGTGCGGCTGGGGGATGCTGACGACCCTCGATCCCCTGCCATCAACGAAGCTCTACATGCTGAGCGGCATGCTGCGATGTGCCAGATGTTGATGAACGGCGACGTTCCGTACTACGTCTTCAACAATGCGTTCTGGCTGTTGGCAGCAGAGGATGACAACTTCTTCGTGAGGCACAGTTGGTACAGGCCTAATGGCGAACCACGCTTGCCACAGACTGCTGTCCGACTGAAGACCTTGCCGAAGGTGAAGCGCCAACTCCGCGTGCATGTACCGACGGAGATCAGGGTTCTGACGACGGACGGCAATGTCAAGGTGATGCGTCTCGAAGAGTACCTTCGAGGCGTGGTCCCGCGACAGATGGACGAGGAAGCCCCAATTGAGGCGATCAAGGCCCAGGCCGTGGCCACCCGTTGCTACGCGGCATTCGCAGTGGCGAATCCGAGGCACAGCGCCCAGAGCGCCGATGTCTGTACCACCACTCATTGCCAGGCTTGGTCGGCAGATACGTACCCTAGCACAGACAAAGCTGTGGAGGACACCGCAGACATAGTGGCCCTGCACGGCGATGAGGTGATCCAAGCTTTCTACTTCGACCATTGTGACGGACACACCCGCAACAGCGAAGATGTTTGGGTTCGGGCTTTGCCCTATTGCAGGAGCGTACCTTGCATAAAGCCCTACCCATCCATGCATGGGCACGGCGTAGGCATGTGTCAACAAGGGGCCATCGCCATGGCGGAGCAGGGTGCAACCTACGCGGACATCCTGACGCACTACTATACCGATGTCGAGATTGTGGGCGCCGACAGAGTGCCTGTAGACACCTGGCCCGAACTAAGGACGGGATACTCCGATTGGCCGCGTCCTCCTGGCGACAACGGCCTGGGAATCCATGCAGGCTTGGATTTCTCGGACCAGGCCATAGCCACAGATCTGGCGCGGGTGGAGGCGCTCAACCTGAGATGGGTGGTGCTGGCCACTGAGGACGATGCACAACTGCGAAAGGCGGCCCCGGCCTACTGGGAGAGGGGCATCATGCCAGTGGTGCGGCCAAGATGCTTAGTCGATGAGGATCATGATTTCGCAAAGGATGCGAGGATCTTATCGAAGCTGAAGATTCCGGCCTACATACAGGTGTACAACGCTCCAGAGAAGGCGACGGAGTGGAAGACAGGTCGCGTGGACATGGAAGTGTTTGCCTCACGCTGGCTGACGCAAGCGCAGTCCCTGGTCGAGGCTGATGCCTATCCCGGGCTGCAGGTCAATAGGACCGAGGACTTGCGAAAGGTCATCAGCGAAGCGAAGAGACGAGGACTGGAGCACATCTTCCGGCACAGCTGGTTCTGCTGCCACAACTATGGCCGAAACCGCCCGGCGCGCTATCCGTACGATGACATCAACCAGCGCGCGTTGCCGGTTCAGCATCCCGAGTGGGAGTTCGCGGGCTCGATAGAGGAAGTGAACCGCTGGCGCCGCGAAGGCCAGCGCCCGGGGCAGACCATCAATGACGACCATGATTGTGTCCTGGGATTCCTGGCGTATGCGAAGGTATTCGAAGATGAACTGGGTTTCGCTCCACCCTTCATCTGTGCCGCAGGAGGATGGGAGTATGGTGATCTCACCGACCGTCGCTATCCCAAGGTAGATGACTTCCTGCATCAGGCCCATCATGTGGCCATGTTTTCGTGGTTCAGGTATGGAATGCTATCCCACGGTGATCGCTTGCCCGAGTACTTGTTCGCTGTGTGCCCTTCGATTCTGTCTGGAAGCGAGGAACCAGCCGCTTGGTACGATGGCCCAAACGGCACGCGCCAGCAAACCATAGATGCTGTGTCGGCGATGGCGCGTTTCGTACGGCAAGGAATCACCGTCCCGGTGCGGCCGCCCGCTCCAGCGCCTCCGTCCCCGGGCCCCTCACCTGAGCCCGTTCCGCCCCCCGCGCCTCAGCCAAGTCCTGGGCGGCCCGGAGCGAAGTGGAGCATGAGCGTGGTCCGGCAACCTCGGAGCGATGGAGTCAGAGCCATAGCTGGATGTTTCCCGCGCCAAGGAATACGCCTGGACATCGTTGACCCGTGGGGCAATTCGGTGAGCGTCACCAGTGGCTCGAAGACGGACTATGGGTCGGGTGGCTTCGAGGTCCCAGTTTGGGCCGATGCCGTCTACACGCTACGCTTCCTGGGTGAGGCGTTCCAGGTGGATGTGAGGCACGAGGTCGTGATATTGACGTTCAGTGAGAACGGCACTCAGGGCGGGACCGAGGGCGATGTTGAGGCTGACACTCGGTTGGTCACGAACTGGATGGAACCAGAGGTCGTTGAGGAACTACTGCGGGGCCTGAGCCGGTACGAAGATCTGTTCGCCGTGGAAAGGCAGTAGTGCTCGGTGGAAGCCAAGCTTCTGTCAGTTACAGAGAAGAGAGAGTGATCATAGCTTGAAGGAGGTTCAGAAGGAAAATGCAGAAGGGAACAGACACGGGAAGTAGCAGGTTGTTCATGGTGGTTGCACTCGTGCTCACGGCGTCGCTTGTCTTGGGTCTGCTTGGCATCGGAGGACTGGTGATGTTCAGGCTCATCTCTGGCCCCACGGAGGTCGCCATGCCACCGCTTGAGGCGGCCTCGCCCACGCCGGTGCTTGAGGAGCCTGACGTTCCTACTCCTTCGCCGCTGCCCAGTGCAACACCTACACGGGCGCCGACTCCCACTTTGGTCATGGCTTCGACTACTCCAAGTCCGACAGTCGAAGGCCCGGAGAACGGCGGTGGTCAGAATGGTCCAGGCATGAGCAGCCCTAGCCCGGACTCACCGGGAATGCCTCAGACAGGGCTTGGCCTGCTGGAGACGGTGGGGCTTGGCCTGGCGCTGATAGTCGTCGTCGTTGCCACCCGGGCGGCGAGGCACACTGGGGTCCAGAAATAGGCCCAGAGACGCAGACGCGCTCTTTCGCGCCGTTGCACAGTCTGAGTCAGGCTGAAGGAGAAATCCAGTGATTGGACAGCCTGCGCGGCAACGAACGTCCTTGCTTGCCCGGGTTGATCGAATTGTCAGCAGCATACTGGCCATAGCCTTTCTGGTGACAGGCTTCCAAACGGGCTATCGTCTGACACACGGCGCGGGACAGGCGGTGAAAGTGATAGACCGCTCCCCGGGGACGGAACACGGGCCTGCCGGATCTGTGCCCGTGGAGACGGTGGTGCCCGCAACCGAGCCGTTGCCGATGTGGCGGGGCACCGATAGGGTGAACATCTTGGTGATGGGGATTGATCAGCGCCCTGGCTCAGCGTTGCCGGGTAGGGCCGATGTAATCATGATCGCCAGCGTGGACCCGGTGGAGAGAGAGGTCGCGTTGCTTTCAATTGCCCGGGACCTCTGGGTCGAGATCCCGGGACACGGTGAGAATAGGATAAACAGCGCATACTTCTACGGAGAGTTCGAAGGCACGGAAGAGGCTGGCCCTGGGTTGATGAAGCGGACCATCGAGCACAACTTCGGAGTTGCCATCGACTACTATGGGACACTCAATTTCGAATGCTTCAAACAAATCGTAGACATCTTGGGCGGTATCACGGTCGACGTGCCGGAGGCCATCAGCGATGATCGCTACCCGGACGACAGCTATGGATACATGAGGATCTATATCCCGGCCGGGAGCCAGCACATGAATGGCGAGACCGCTTTGCAATACGTGAGGGCTCGTCACGAGACGAGTGACTTCTCCAGGATGCGTCGGCAGCAGCAGGTGATCTTGGCCATGAGGGAGAAGGCTCTGAGACTAGACATAATCTTCTCGCTTCGTGATTTGCTCCCGGTGTTCCGCGATGCCTTCTCGACTGACTTGCCCGCCCAAGATTTGCTGGCCTTGGCCAATCTGGCAACCCGAATCGAACTGGAGGACGTGCAGCTGAGGGTGATTGACGAATCCTTGACGATCCCCTACGTTGCGCCTGACGGCGCACAGGTACTCTTGCCAAGGTTGCAGCGCATTCGGGGGATGATAGCTAACCTGTTGGAGGATTCACCTGTCATCACTGAGTCTTGGGACCCGGAACTGGCAGAAGCTCGGATCCTCGTACGTGCTGATGCATCCAGTCCAGGATTAGCGATCGAAATCGCCGATTATCTGCGTCGGCGCGGATACACTGCTCGCGCGGAGAGCGACGGACTTCAAATCGAGTCCGACGGAACGTTCATCGCCAGTCGTCGCGAGATGGCTGGCACGGCTGCCCTCATATCTGCCTTGCTGCGCGTGGGCCCCGAGTATGTCATCCTGGATCCGAACCTGAAGGAGGGCAGTGACATTGTGGTGACATTGGGGCGGAGCTTCGTGATGCCAGAATAGGGGAATAGTGGGGTAATGAGCTCGTGATCGAGAGAGACGGATTCGGATCTAGGTGTGGACAGGGTCTATGGCGAGCCAACAGTCTGGTCGGGCTCAAGCCAGTCTTCGGCGCACCAGCCAAGGGTTCCGCGGTGCTCCAGGTACCACCAGGTGAAGCCGTCGGCAACCTGTGGCCCTCCGACCACGCGCAGAGTGGTGCCTTCCTCAAGCATTTCGATGGTATCGTGGCCGAGACCAGGGCCGGATCGCAACCGCAGGCCTGCCCCTTCGGTGTCTCCAACCCTGACGTTGTCTCCCACGTTGATGTGCCGGGTGCTGGAGGGAGACACAGTCACCGATTCCACGGGCAGGAGCAGGTTCGGATCCAGTCCTGTCGCCTCAAAGTGTTCTTGGCCGAGAGCTCCAAGTCTCATTGCAGCGTCCGCTGGCGCGTCCATATGCCACTCTATTCGCGCACGCTGGAAATACTGGATGATCACCCCTGGCTCAACGGTGAGTTCGCTAATGGGGAGTCCCAAGATGTCGGACCCGCCGTGATCCGTGTAAAAGCCAAGGAAGCTGAAGCAGATGTTGTGTCCGGTTTCCGGGAAGTAACGACAGAGTCCATCCCTGATCATCACGTCTGGGGCTGGGGTCGTTCGCGGCGTTCCATGACCGAGGAGTTCTCCCAGCGGACTCATGTGTACTTCGCTTGGGGCCTGGGTTCCTACCGGGCACTCCATGCGCGCGCGTCGGAAGTACTGGACCAGGAGGCCGTCTTCCTCGAAGGCTTCGGTGATCGGGGCACCCAATGCCTGTAGTCCGCCCTTCGCTTCAAAAACAGATAGAAAGGGTTCATCAAGATAGTGGCCGGTCTGTGGGAAGTACGTGGGTGACACCTGCTGGGCTTGGCCAGGAAGCCACAGCAAGACGAGGAGAGCGAGAGCCAGGCACCCGACGACGGGCAGAACCACCTTCTTGAGCATGATGACCTTGGGCAGGCAAGTAGGCCCAAGAACCATTATAGCCTATTGTACTCACGAGCGACAAACGGGTTCCGTTACCAGGCGCCCGTCAGGAGGCAGATGATGAAAGAGCACTTGGGTGGGGAGGCTACTAGGTTGCTTGTCGTCAACGGCAAGGTCAAGGTGAGCAGATTCTCTGGGTCTGATGCTGCTTCACCGACTGCGTCCGACAAGTGGGGCGCACTCTACGCAGTGTCACATGTGGTCAACACCAGCGCTGGTACAGAACTCGTCTGTGACCGAGTAGAGGCAGTCGCGCGAGAGACCTACCGTCGATCACAAGGTGGAGTGACCAATCGCCTGCGACAAGCTGTAAGGAACGCCAACAAGTATCTGTACCTTAGGAATCGGGTGCGGCGAAAGGGACAGGCGCTTCTCGCTGCCCTGGGCTGCGTGGCAATACGTGGCATGGATGCCTATGGTTGTGGTGTGGGACCCCATTCCATTCTCATTCTGAGCCGGGGACGAGTGCGCGCTTTCGTCAATCCCAGCCCACGTAGCGAACCCATCGCCGATCAGAACTGGCCCGAGAATGGCTCTCTGCTGGGACACAGCCAGACCCTGTCGGACCCGAAGTTCTCCTATCGCCAGATCTTGCCTGGTGAGTGTGTGCTGATCATGTGCGGCGGCGACGAGGGCGCGTTTCAGCAGGCCGGTGGTGAGTTGGCGACTATCCTGGACGAACACGGGATGGATGGGGTAGCAAGAGGTCTGGAGAGACGTCTGGGCAAGAACATTGACCTTTCAGCACTGCTTGTGAGAATGACCCCCCACGGCGATTGGCTGTCCGAAGGTCGTGGTGACTACGGCACAGGTGTCACAACGACTGTCGCATCTCCGGGGCAGACATCTGTGTCGTCGCTTCAATCGGACAACGACGATGCCGGTGCAGCAGCAGGCTCGTTTGTCGACATGGAGGGCATCCGCCTGTGTGAAGACCACGTCTCTCTGGGAGAAGTCCAACCTATCGGTAGGGTCCGTACCTCGAAGCCGAGTGCAGAGTTCGACGGACGGGAGATGCAGGGTCTGGGCCGGAAGCAGCGGCAATCGCAACAACTCTTGGGACAGCGGCAGGCAAGTGTTCGGCTGGCCGCGACTGCGGTGATCTCTCTGCTCCTCGGCCTCTGGACAGGGACCTTGAGGTTGCTCAGATCGTGCCTAGGTTTCATGAGCCGAGCCTGCACCTGGACCAGGCGGAACCGCGTCCTTGAGCGGCTGGGTAACGGTTGTCGGATGGCACTCATCGGTCTTTGGGCAGCGTCGAAAGGGCTTCTCATTAACATCCTGCCGGAACGACAGGGTGCTACGGTCACATACGGGGCCTCGGCGCGTCCGATGGCAAGAGCTAGAGTCCTCGGCTTCCACCCTTCCCGCAGGAGCCGAACGCTGATAGGAGCTCTCATCATGCTGGGCGTTGTCGTCTTGGTGGCCACCGCTGCCGTGCGGGTCAGATCTCGGTTCGAGCAAGCGGAGGTAGAGAGACTGGCGACCCAAGTGTGGGAACAGCTTGTGCTGGCAGACCAACAGGACGACACCGAGGCCACTCTGACTTTGCTCGCAGAAGCCCAGCGGTTGCTTGACGAGTCGCAGATCAATGAGAGTGACAGCGTAGAGTTGAGGCAACTAGTTGAGGAGATGGACCGACAATGGGACGGGCTGACGGGCTCCATCCCGATGATGTTCGGCGAAGAGCACACGTTAGCCACGCCTGACCACGTCGCTGGACGAATGCTGACCCGTGATGACGAACTGTACGTCCTCGACGAGGGTGGACAGCGTCTGTATCGGTATGCGCTGGATCAAGACGGAGTCCTTCTCGCAGATGAAGAGCCTTGGATGTGGGAACTATCGACAGCGGCATATGGAGGTCCTACTACCGAGATCGTGGACATAGAATGGATTGAGGCAGCCAACGGACGGCTGACGCCGGCACTTCTAATGCTGACGGCCGAGGGAGAAATTCTGGAGTTGGGCTCAGACGGCAACGTCCGGCCTGTCGCCATCGCCGATGCGGCGCAGTGGCAACGCCCGAAGGCACTGAGAACCTACTCTGGAAATCTCTATGTACTTGACGTGGGGCGTGAGAGTATCATCAAGTACGTCCCGTCTGGGGACGACTACCTGCATCCGCCAGTTGAGTATGTGCAAGGCCCGGTGGACGTCCAGTGGCCTGACGTGATTGACATGGCCATAGATGGCTTCGTCTACCTGCTAATGTCGGATGGCTCTATCATCAAGCTTGCGGGCGGGACAGCTCAGCCTTTCCCACAGGATGGATTATATCCTCCCTTGGAGCATCCTGCGGGCATATTCGCGCTTCCAGATGCGTCGTCGGTCTTCGTCGCGGAGCCGAGTCAGGGCCGGATTGTAGAGTTCAATAGGGACGGCCAGTTCATAAGGCAGTTCCGTGCTTCCCGCGACGGTGTGGATCCCTTCGACGACTTGCGAGCGTTCACTGTTGATGTAACTCGTGATCGCTTGTTGGTCGCTGCCGGGTCGGGACTCTTCCACAGTGGCCTTCCGTCGCTGGACTAGGGATGCTGGTTCGGCCCTTATCGCAGTGCGTGGATCCCCGTGCTGACCAGTTCATTGGGTGTGCCCAAAGGGGCCAGCTGAGGAGTGGGGATCATTTCATCGGTGCGCGAGACTGCATGGCACGCCCAATACTGATCAGCGTCTAGAAGGTGCGAAACAGCAGTACATTCAGAGGTGATGGGAGTGCAGGGGAGTAGAATCCATCAGGTCCTAGCCAAGGAGATGACATCTCGGCCCGGTGATCATCGCATCCGGATCATCGTCAAGTATAAGGAGCACATTGCCAAGAGCAAGGCAATCGAAGCGGCTCGGTTGCCAGAGCCTCCGTCCAGGGTGCTGAGTGTGGTTCCGGCCGTAGCCTTGTCTGCCGCGCCATCTGAGATTGAGGCCCTCAGCCGTGAGCCCGACATCGACAGAATCTGGCCCGACTTGCCGGTCCATGCTTGTCTCGACGTGAGTACTTCGGTCATCAGGGCGCCTAGTGTCTGGCACGAGGGTTACGAGGGCGCGGGGGTGGGAATCTGCATCCTCGACACTGGAATCGACTTGGAGCATCCGGACTTCGCCGGGCGAATCACCGGGGTGGCCGACTTCACAGGCGAGGGTATGTCAGATCTCAACGGTCACGGGACGCATGTGGCTGGCATCGCCGCCGGAGACGGCAGAGGTTCTGGCGGCAAGTATAGAGGTGTGGCGCCGGCCGCACAGCTATTTGTAGCCAAGGTGCTGGATCGCCGTGGCTCCGCTCTGATGAGCGATGTCATGGCCGGCATTGACTGGGCCGTCAAGCAGAACGTAGATGTGATCAACCTCTCGCTGTCGGGACCTCCCCCCGGCGACGGCACTGATGCCCTGTCGGAAACCGCCGATCTGGTGGCAGAGCGTGGATTTGTGGTCTGTGCGGCGGGCGGCAACTCTGGGCCGACTCCAGGTAGCATCGGGCCGCCGGGCTGTGCACGTCAAGTAATCACCGTGGGAGCCTCCACCGACGATGATAACATTCTTGAGGCTTCTTCGAGGGGACCGACGGCCGACGGCCGTGTCAAGCCGGATGTGGTCTTCCCTGGAGCGGGCATCGTCTCGTGCCGGGCTCACGACACATCTCTTGGTAACGCCCTCAATTTCGCTTACACAGAGGCTTCGGGTACGAGCATGGCCACCCCTCACGCTGCGGGGGTCGCTGCGCTTCTCTTGGAGTCTGACCCTGGGCTGACCCCGAGAGAGATCAAGCAGCTGATCATGGGCGCAGCCGTCGACTTGGGTCTTGAAGCGAATAGCCAGGGAGCGGGCCGCGGCGACGCCTATGCCAGCTTGAACTCCAAGCCTATCCCAGAAGCTGAGCCCACGACATCCGGATGCCTGGTTCAAATGCTGCAACTACTCGCGTCTCTCAGCCGGATTTGGGTTCGAGAATGCCGCGGAGCCGAACGAGCTGTAGGTAGCCTTCGACGCGCGTCGTGTGATAGAATACTGCCATTGTGGAATGCGCTCATTGGCGATGGCGAGGGAGGTCGTACTGTGGGATTCTAGGCTTGCTGGTATGCGGAATTCTCGTGCTGCTGCCACTAGCGGTGTCGTGCGAACGGATCGATTCATTGGCTCCGCCGACGGTCACACCGACACCGACGCCTTTCCCCACATCGACACCCACGAGCACTGCGACGCCACAACCCACTGCTACCCCCACAGCCACTCCGACACCATCTCCCACACCGACTTCAACACCACGGGGACATCTGGAGGCAGTGGTGATCCTTCACGGCCCCTCGCGGTTCCTGCAGGTTGACCGAGTGCTGGCCGAGAACGATGTTTCATCTGTGCCTGTCCTCGCCTACAATGGCGACCCGATTCCCGATCTGACGGAGTACGACGCAGTGATTCTGTCAGGAGGCGAATACCCCCCGAGCCAGTTCGACAGCGTCGGCTTCTTGCAGGAGGAACGCGAGCGGGTGATGGAGGCGATTGGCCAAAGGGTGCCCGTCCTCGGGATATGTCTGGGGCACCAGTTGCTGGCGCACTGGTTGGGAGGGCGGGTCGAGCGGAGTCCACAGTTCGAGGTTGGCTGGCTTGAGGTCACCATCAACGAGAACGGCCTCAGCGATCCCCTGCTGGACGGCATCAACGAACGATTCTACGCCTTTCTGTGGCATGGGGACCAAGTGACGCAGCTGCCACCCGGCGGCGTGAATCTAGCCTCCTCGGATCTTGTTTCAATCCAAGTGTTTCGTTATCGCGATTTGCCTGTCTGGGGTGTACAAGCGAATCCGCAATATGATGCGCGCCTCGCTGAGAGCGTGCTCCTGGGAGCTCCGTGGTTGGCCGACATCGGCATTGACGCCGCTGAGATGGCAAGCAAGGGGTACCAGGTGGACGACGGCAGTCAGGACCGCATCTTCAGCAACTTCTTTCACTTTGTCAGAACTCGGTGAGCAGCCTCGGAAACCTGGTCTCTGGAACACGATTCTGGGACAGGATCACCGCCGGGGAGATCCGGCATGAGTCTGGCTGACCAACATTGTGCAGACCGCGAATCCGTGGTATAATAGTAGAAACGGGGGAGTGTCGGAATTGGCAGACGAGCGTGATTTAGGATCACGTGGAGCAATCCGTGCGAGTTCAAATCTCGCCTTCCCCACAGGGATTGAAACAAGCGGGTGTAGTTCAGCTGGCAGAACGTCTCCTTGCCAAGGAGAAGGTCGTGGGTTCGAATCCCATCGCCCGCTCTTGTGCTTGCAGGGGGCTGTTTTAGGCCCCTTTTCTCCGTCTGGCCATTCTACAAGATTCATGCGTTCTGTGATATAATAATCTGAGGGGGTTGAACCACAGAGTTGGAAGTTTCCGCGACGGAGATAGAAAGCAGACAAGCCATTCTGACGGCGAAGGTCGAAGACGAGTGGTTGGATCCTTTCTTGAGGACGGCTTCGAGGCGTCTGGCCACGAGAGTTGACATCCCTGGTTTCCGCCGAGGCAAGGCTCCGCACGCGGTTATCGTACAGCGCGTGGGGAAGGAGGCGTTGGTCAGAGAGGTCATAGATGACCTGGGAAAAGCAGTCTATGATGAGGCAGTAGAGGAGAGCGGTCTAGAACCTATTCAGCTTGACGATTTCGAGATTGCCGACTGGGAGCCGTTGACTTTGCGGATGACGGTGTCTCTGGAACCAGTCATCGAGCTAGGTGACTACCGCAGCATACCCGTGGCGATGGAGGAGATCCACGTCGAGGATGATGATGTGCAGGAGGTATTGCAGGACCTTCAGGCGCAGTACGCCGAGATGGTGTCTGTGGATCGGCCGGCAGAGATCGGCGATTTCGCCCTGGTGGACGTCGAAGGAAGGCTCGAGGATCGGGTAGTGTTGGAGCTCGAGCAGCAAGAGTATGAGTTGCGGGAAGATGCGGACTCTCCAGTGGCTGACTTCGCCGACCATCTGGTGGGAGTCTCGCCAGGCGAGCAGAAGAGCTTTACCGTGACATTCGCTGAGGACTACGATGATGAAGATCTGGCTGGTCAGGAGGTTTCGCTGCAGGTGCACCTTCACACTCTGCAAGAGCAGAATCTCCCCGACATAGATGATGAGCTGGCTAGAATGGTGGGCGGCTTCGCCAGTCTGGACGAACTGCAGGCGAAGGTCCGCGAAGATGTGCGGGCTAGGCGGGAAGCCAATCAGAAGGATGACCTCGCCGAGGAACTCCTGGACTCCCTCGTAGAGCAGGCTACCGTAGACTCTCCGCCTGCGTTCGTGAATCGGGAGCTGGAGGCCATGGTCAGAACGTTCGCGCTTGACCTGCAAAATCAAGGTTTCACCCTGGAAGGATATCTGGCCACTGCGGACACGACTGTGGAGGGATTGCTAGACGAGTTCCGGCCAACGGCGGAGAGGCGCGTGCAGAAATCCCTCATCCTAGCGAAACTCGTGGAAGAAGAGAGCATTGAGGTAGATGATTCAGAGATCGAGGTGGAAGTGACCAGGGTGACTGAGGCGTATGGCCGGGACACCCAGGCCTTGCGAGATGCACTCTTGAACAGCGAGCAAGTGAAGGACGATATCCGAAGTCGACTTTACGGACGAAAGGTCGTCGAGCGACTTGGCGAGACCTCAGGCAAGATCGGAGAGGAGGAGCGTCCGGAGGTAGTGGACGAGAAGGAACCCCCTGCTGACGGCGAGGGGAACGTCTCGTCTGCCGAGAACCTGTCTTCCTAGACAGGCTGCGCAGTATATGTGAACGGCAAGTTGCCGGGGAGGTAATGGCGTGCACAGTCTGATTCCGATGGTCATTGAGTCTACAGGCAGGGGAGAACGTGCCTACGATATCTACTCACTGCTTCTAAAAGAGCGGATAGTCTTTCTCGGTACGCCCATAGATGACGGCGTGGCCAACGTCATAATCGCGCAGTTGCTATTCCTAGATCGGGAGGATCCCGACAAAGACATACACATGTATGTGAACAGTCCTGGCGGTCTGATCTACCCTGGCCTAGCAGTCTACGACACTATGCAGTTGATCAAGGCTCCGGTGTCGACGATATGCGTGGGATCCACGGCAAGCTTGGCCACAGTACTCCTTGCTGCTGGCACACCGGGCAGGCGATACGGTCTACCCAATAGTACGATACACATGCACCCCGCTGGCGGGGGTGTTCGGGGCTACGCGCCCGATGTGGAGATCCAGGCACGGGAACTGCTGAGAATGCAAAACAAGATCCACGAGATATTATCCAAGCACACTGGGCAAACCGTGAAGAAGATCGCTCAGGACTTTGACCGTGACTACTACATGGACGCTGAGGGGGGCGTGGAGTACGGCATCATCGACGAGGTACTATCGGGGCCTTCCGAGGAGGAGTAGAAGGGGCCATGACGAGCACGACATCGGAGCGGTTGCATTACTGCTCATTCTGCAACAGGCCACAACATCAGGTGAGGCGCCTGATCGCTGGCCCAGGGTCGGTCAACATTTGCGATCAGTGTGTTGAGCTTTGTCAGGAGATCCTGACGGAAGAGGAGCCATCTACTCCTACGAGTCCGATGGCTGTGGGCAAGATACTCCCGCCCAAAGAGATCTACAAACGGCTGAATGAGTATGTCATTGGGCAAGATCAGGCCAAGCGAGTGCTCTGTGTAGCGGTCTACAATCACTACAAGCGGGTTTTCGCTGGATCTTTTGTTGACGACGTGGAGCTACAGAAGACAAACATATTGCTCATCGGCCCCACAGGCTGCGGCAAGACGCTGCTCGCCCAGACGCTGGCCAGGATCCTAGACGTCCCGTTTACCATCGCCGATGCTACATCGTTGACCGAGGCGGGCTATGTTGGCGAGGACGTGGAAAACATCCTCCTTCGTCTGATTCAGGCTGCGGACTACGATCTCGCCCGCGCCGAGACAGGAATTGTGTACATAGACGAGATCGACAAGACGGCGCGCAAGGCCGGCGACAACCCCTCCATCACCCGCGACGTCTCCGGAGAGGGTGTCCAGCAAGCATTGCTGAAGATCATTGAGGGCACCGTCGCCAACGTCCCGCCGCAAGGCGGAAGGAAGCATCCTCACCAAGACTTCATCCAGCTGGACACCACCGACGTGCTGTTCATCTGTGGTGGAGCGTTCGAGGGGCTGGACACCATAGTTGGTGAGAGGGCGGGAGGCAAGAGACCCATAGGCTTCAAAGATAGGGAGGCGCGGGGAAAGGCGGAACTGACCTCGGCCGAACTGCTGCGAATGGTTATCGCCGACGATCTCTTGAAATACGGCCTCATACCGGAGTTTGTGGGGCGTTTGCCGATGGTGGTGAGCGTCGAGCCCCTGGACCAAGAGATAATGGTCCGCATACTCACCGAACCCAAGAATGCCATCGTGAACCAGTTCAAGAAACTACTAGCCTTGGACAACGTGGAATTGCTGTTCACGGATGACGCCTTGGAAGCGGCGGCCGAGAAGGCCCTGGAGTACAAGACAGGAGCGAGAGGTTTGCGTACTATCATCGAGCAGGTGCTTCTAGATGTGATGTACGAGATACCCTCGTTGGGGAATGTCCGAAGGTGCGAGATCACCAGGGAGGCTATTACCGGAGAAGCGAGGCCGGAGCTTACGTACTGGTCTGAGACGGCCTAGGCAAATCATCGGCCCTGATGTGCAGAACCCCCTCAATTCCGAGGGGGTTCTTTGCTGATCCAACAGAGACGCGAGCCAGACGCCCCGGTCACTCACAGCAGCTTGCCCGTGTCGCGCTTCGCTCATCGCCATCTCTACAGCATATCTCGGCACGGGCCTGGGCCACGAGATTGCGATATGCGGCCACCACCTGAGATGCGACGGCGGTCCAGCTGTACCTTTGAGACAGTTGGATGGCCTGCCGCCCCATGGCCGATCGTAGTTTCTCATCCGCCAACAGCAGGCGCAACCTATCGGCCATGGCCCTCGGATCATCACTGGGCACCAAGAAGCCGGTCTGTCCGTCTCTTACGGTGAAGGTAAGGCCTCCTACCTTGGACGCGATAACCGGCGTACCACAAGCCATGGCTTCCAGTGCGACCATTCCGAAGGACTCGTAGTGGGAGGGAACGACGCATACCTCGGCAGCGGAATAGTGATAGGGTAGCGCATCCTGCGCCTTCTTGCCGAGGAAAGTGACCACGTCGTCAATGCCCAGCTGCTCTCGCATCTGCTGCAAGCGAGACATCTCCTGGTTCACCGTGTCAACGCCCCCATCTGGATCACCGCCAATGATGCACAGGCAGACTTCGTCGCGCAGCTCATCCATTTGCTCCAGAACGAGGGCCATGGCTTCCATCAACACGTCTATCCCCTTCAGGGGTTCGATCCGGCCCACGAAGAGCACCATTCTATGATGCTCGGGCATTTCTATGTACGCCTCGGCTTCGTCTCGTGGGATACGATGGAAAAGAGTCATGTCGACTCCACACGGGATCACATCAATCTTGGCTGGGTCTGCCCCGTAGAGCCAGATCATTTGAGCCTTCTCAAGGGGATTGGCGGCAATGAGTCGATCGGCACAACTCATTATCTGGCGCTCTGTTTCCACACGATGGGGCGTCTCGCGCTGTCCTGTGCTCCTGGCTACCTGGTTCTTCAGCTTTCCCAGGGTGTGGAACATCTGCAACACCGGCGTGTTCCACTCAGCCCGCAGTTGTCGAGCCACGACTCCGGAGAGCCAGTAGTGGCTGTGGATCAAGTCATACGCGATGTTCTCTCCCGCTACGAACTCCCTCAGGTTGCTGGCGAACTCCGGCAGATGCGAATAGACCAGGTTCTTGTCGTACGGGGCCTCAGGGCCGGCCTTGAGATGTATCACCCTGGCGTTGGGTCCCAAATCGCCAATCTGTGGCATATCTGGGTTCTGCGACCGGGTGAAAACGTCCACGTGGAAGCCTCGACGCCCCAGTTCGCGACTGAGGTCTCGAACATAGACGTTCATCCCGCCAGTCTCCTTGCCACCCAGCGTTGCCAGCGGGCAGGTGTGAACACTCAGCATAGCTAAGCGATACACTGTCTTCGCCTCATCTACTGATTCTCACATTGTGTATCTCGGTTCGCGCGCCGCCGAAGCGACACTTGTACTCCTCCTCGCCACGGAGGAAGTCGAACGCCTTGCGCCCGTTCTCTATCGCATCTTCAATGCAGTACGCGAGAAGAACAATACCCGTACTCAAGGAAGAGTGCAAGGCCGGATCGTAGCCGGAATTGTAGACGAGAATGGCATCGTCATAGTCGAAACAGAACACAGAGGCCACCTTTGCACTATTGACAACCAGAAACGCCAGTTTCAACCATCCTTGCTCCAAGGCAGCTCGAGCTATGGCATGGAAGAAGGGCTGCATTCTCTGATCCATGAAAGCCATCTTCTGCTTATCGCTCTTTTGGTGAAGCTGGATGAAATCGTCCACCTCAGCTTCGAGTGATGTCTCGTTCAGTGCGTAGTACCAGGTGACTTCCGCCTCTCTATTAGCTTTGCGAATCTTGCGGCGCACTTCGTGACGCTGCTTCTTGTTCAGGAGTGACAAGTATTCGCCCCAGGTGGAGGGCAGGTCCAGAACGGGGCACACATCCTCGACCACCGCGCTAATCTCAAACCCAGGTGTGTCCCCTACGAGGTCTCTCATCACTGTCAAAGTCGGTGAGGTAGCGGGCACGTTATGCAGGTCCAACACATCCCACGGATAACGATGCTCGTCGACCAGGAAGTGCCACAGCGCCGTGTAGACCACTTGCTCCTTCCCGGTGCTGGCGATGATGTCCAGGTAGTCGGACACCTCAACTCCGCCAACAAGACGCAGTGTCCTCTGGCCGTCGTTGGAACGCCGGGCGTAGAGCGGAGCGAGGCCGATTAGCTCTCCTTTCTCTCGGACGGTCAGTATGGTCAGTTGGGCGTCCTCACCGAAGCAGTCCCACCAGATTCCCTGCCACTCCCAGGTTAGGAAGATGGTGTTCATGGTGCTCCGCCTGAGGAGGTCGTTCCATTCCTCCTCCAAATCGACAAAGGCCCGGGGGCCGGGACAGACATCGACTCTTACGTTCGGGTGTACAGACATCGTGGGCGCATTATAACAGATTGTCCGTCGCTGGGCTAGAGGATTTCTCTTCTGAGGCCCAGCTTGCACTGGTTTTGATAATGTGCTATAATAGAAATGCGTCTCCCGTCATGCTCGTGATGCTGTGATCAGCGTTTTGAGCCAATACCTATATACAGGGAGCCGATCTCTGGAGGCGCTGTCCGAGAGGGCAAACCCGACAGGTAGGCACCCACCTGCCTCGGCAGGTTCAAAACAATGATAGCACACGGCAAGATGGGGGACGCAGGCTCTAGCCAACAGGCGGTTCATGTCTGTTGGCTTTCTCTTTGTGCCGCGCTCTTGTCGCTCTTCGCGCCCCTACCTTTTTTCGCCCCAGGTATGCTAGAATCTGCTGTGCAACGTGAGGAGGAGCTCTATGGGCTCTCTACACAGATTCACCGGCGAAAAGGGCGATTTCGAGTGGGAGGACGTTGAGGCGGAAGCCTACGACTCGCCAGGGGTGCGCGCAGTCTCTGTGCGATGGCTGATCGGACCCCAGGAAGGAGCAGGCCATTTCGCGATGCGATACTTCGAGATTGAGCCAGGCGGCGAGACTCCTCTGGATAGCCACGAGCACGATCATGGGGTCATGGTCCTCAGGGGCAAGGGACGAGTCCTTGTGGGAGACGACTCGGTGGACGTCTCCTTCGGCGACATGATCTATGTCTCGCCGCGAGAAGAGCATCGGTTCAAGTGCCTGGGGCAGGAACCGTTCGGTTTCCTGTGCGTGATCCCGTCGAAGAGAGACACTCACGAGTGAAAGCGGCAGTATACTTAGGACCAGGCCGGCTGAGCTATCAGGAGGTGGACCTGCCCGCGATTGATCCAGGCGAGTTGCTGGTGAGGGTCAAGGCAGCCTTGACCTGCGGGACAGACGTCAAGACCTACCGCAGAGGGCATCACCTGATGGAGCCACCGATGCTTTTTGGCCATGAGTTCTCAGGTGATGTATGCGAGGTCGGGGATGGGGTGACGGGGTTCGCCGAGGGTGCGAGAGTGGTGGCTGCCAACTCTGCTCCTTGCAACAGCTGCTTCTTCTGCAAGCGTGGGAAGCAGAATCTCTGTGACGACATCTTGTTCAACTGGGGTGCTTTCGCCGAGTACATCAGAGTGCCTGCACGCATCGTGGAGCGGAACGTCTATGAGATTCCGCCTGGTCTATCGTACGAGGAGGCGGCCCTTGTCGAACCGCTAGCCTGCGTCGTCCTGGGGAATGAGGCTGCTGGCATCTCTCCTGGCGACAGCGTGGTGATCGCCGGAGGAGGCGGACCCATCGGTCTGATGCACCTTCAGCTGGCGGTGCACAGAGGGTCGGAGCAGATCGTGGTGATTGACCTCAACGAGAAGAGATTGCAGCTGGCCCGTGAATTGGGTGCAACCAGAGTAGTGAATCCGGAGACCGAGGACCCATTCGCGGTAGTGGGGGATTTGACCGATGGCCGAGGAGCTGACGTAGTCATCGAGACTGCTGGAGTACCGGAGGTCTGGCAAATGGCCCTGCGACTAGTTCGCAAGGGTGGAAGCGTGGTCATGTTCGGCGGTTGTCCTGCTGGGACACAGATACCGTTGGACACGGGCCAACTGCACTACGGTGAGTTGACCATCAAGGGAGTATTTCATCACACGCCCCACACGGTTCGGAAGGCGCTTGAGCTACTGCGTCTTGGAGTGGTCAAGGCAGAGCCTCTGATAACCGGACAGCTGTCCCTCAGGGATGTGGAGCGGGCCTTGCAGATGGTCGCGGCAGGCCAGGCGATCAAGATGGCAATCATCCCCTAGGATGGTTCGGACACAGGCATGAGAGTAGCGAGGTACTACAATCGCGAAGATATTCGCCTGGAGGACATGCCGATACCTGAGATCGGCCCTGGAGAGATGCTGGTGCAGGTGAAAGCCTGTGGCCTCTGCGGGAGCGATCTGATGGAGTGGTATGCGGACAGCAAGGCTCCCGTGGTGTTGGGGCACGAGCCAGCGGGTTTCGTCTCCCGGGTGGGGAGCGGGGTGGAAGGGTTCGCAGTTGGCGACAGGGTCTTCGCTCATCATCACGTCCCTTGCTTTGTGTGTCACTACTGCAGGCGTGAGAATTACTCTTCCTGCTCGACTTTTAGAGAGAACGGCATCTACCCTGGTGGGTTCGCGGAATACATCCGCGTGAGGGCCATCAATGTGGAACGAGACGTGCTCAAGCTGCCCACGCATCTCGGGTTTGAGGAGGCTACGCTGATTGAGCCTACGGCCTGTGCCCTCCGAGGCATGAAGCGAGTCCGCATGCGGACAGGTGACACAGTCCTGGTCATTGGAGTTGGGGTGAGTGGCTTGCTCTTCACCCAGTTGGCCAGGATATGGGGCGCAAGCTTGATCGTAGCCACGGATCTTGTGGAGTACCGTCTACAGCGGGCGCTGGAGTTCGAGGCAGATTTCGCTATCAACGCAACCGCGCCCGATTGGGACAGCCAGGTTCTGGAATTGACCGAGGGCGTGGGTGCAGACCTGGTGATCGTGACGCCTGGTAGCGTCTCAGTGATGCAGCAGGGTTTGAGGCTTGCTGGGAAAGGCGGTACAGTGCTCATCTACGCGCCACTGCCACCAGGAGCCACCTTGCCAGTGGAGGTGCATGACCTGCTCTTCGGTGAGAAGACCCTTGTCACCACGTACTCGTGCGCACCTGACGACACGCGGGCCGCTCTGGAGTTGATCCGCCGAGGCAGAGTTCGCGCAGAGAATCTGGTCACCCATCGGTTCGGGCTGGATGAGGTGGACGATGCCATACTCTTGGCGGCTCAGGCGACTGAGTCGTTGAAAATCGTGATCATTCCGTGAGTGTCTACTGCACCATCATGAGGAGAGTGGCAACAGAAGGGTGCGGACCGTCGTTCGGTTGGTAGAGGGATCCGCTGGTAGATGAAGTGGTCAGAGTTTCGAATACGGCTGGACGTCAACCTCGTATTGGTAGCCCTCCTTAGCGTCTTCGCCTTCGCTCCCTTGACCCGCCCCGGCTTCCATCAATCCCACTCCGGTTTCCTGCCCGTCTTCGATCTTTATGACCTGGAGCGCAATCTTTGGGGCAATTGGGGTTGGCTGCCTAGTGCCGCGGGGGAGTGGGATTTGCTCACGCGAGAAGGGCCCGTCCCCTACCTCATCGCCGAGTTTCTGCGGTGGCTAGGGATCGGAGGTGTGCAAGCGATCGAGGGTGTCTATCTCATCAGCTTCGTGGCCTCCGGTGTTGGCATGTACCTGCTGGGAAAGCAACTTTACGGTTCTCGAGGAGGCTTGGTAGCAGGCGTCGTCTACACGTATCTGCCCTATCATCTGGCCACAGTGTATGTGAGAGGTGCCTTTGCCGAGGCCTGGGCTCTCGTGCTCTATCCCTTCATCCTTCTGTGCTATGAGAAGTTCATGTCCCAGAGGGCCGCGCTATGGGGTGTGGCGGCCATTCTGCTGCATGCTTCTTTGGCGCTGACCAACCTTGGACTAGCACTGTTGTTTGTCCTGTTCTTGCTCGCCTACGTCTTGGTCCTCTCTCCCTCCCGGCGAGCGAGAGGACAGGCGCTTCTGCTGTTACCGGCAAGCCTGGGTCTTGCCATGCTTCTGCAACTACCGATGGCGTTGAGACACGGAATCCTTTTGCAGAGCGGGGAGGATTTCTGGCAGCACTTCGTCTATCCTTTCCAGCTGCTGTCGGCAAGCTGGGGGTACGGGGCTAGTCTGCCGGGCTGGGACGACACATTGCCGCTCCAGGTGGGCCTGGTGGCCACAGGCTTGACCTTGTTCGCTGGCATGCTCTGGCTGGGGGCAGGAGAAGCGGATCCCACGGTGGTGAGACGAGTAGGGTTTTTCGTGACAACATCGTTCGTCATGGTTCTGCTGCTGCTCCATCCCGCGGCTCTCATCTGGCGGATCAGCCTGCTTTCGTTACTGTTGCGATACCCATGGCAGCTTCTGGCTCTCGTCGGTCTGAGTATGGCGGCGGCTTCGGGAGGCGCCGTGGGCTTGGCCCGGGAGCTAGGTCGGTTTCATTGGCAGGCGGTCTTGCTGACGTTGACGGTCCTGGCAAGTTACAGCTATCTGACCCCGCATTTCACGGACGTGGAAGTCGGTGCGGCGCCGCTGGCAATAGTAGGGGATGAAATGACTCTACTGAGTTATCGGCGGGAAGGTCCTCTGCTTCACGGAGCGACAGTGCGGCTAACCCTGTATTGGCAGGCGCTAAGACCGATGGGGACGGACTACACTGTGTTCGTGCACGTTGTCGACCCCGAAGGCACGATTTGGGGACAGAGCGATGCCATGCCAGCGCAGGGTGAGAAGCCCACAAGTTCGTGGGAGATGGGTGAGATAGTGGTGGACGAACACCAACTGAAGATAGATGTTGAGGGTCCGCGCAAGGGATACAGGATCCAGCTTGGCGTGTACGATCCAGACACCCGTGAGAGGCTGCCAGTATCCACTCGCGGTACCGTCATAACTCTAGAGTAGGCTGTGGAGGCCGTGGACGCAATGCTCCTGTTTGAGGGACTGTATTGACCAAGGTCAAGGGTTTCGACATCAACATTATCTTGGTGATGGCGCTCACAGTCTTTGCTATCGCGCCGTTGTTTCAGCCAGGGTTCTTCTGGGGGGCTCATGACGCACGGCATAGCGTCTACTTTCTGTATGAGTTCGATCGTTCCATCCGCGACGGCATCTTCTATCCCCGGTGGTCCCCCGACATCGCCTTCGGATACGGCTACCCTCTGTTCAACATCTACAGCCCTCTGGCATTCTACCTTGCCGAGTCGTTCCACCTGTTGGGCCTGGATCTCACCGCGGCCATAAAGGTAGTGTTTGCCCTGGCATTCGTGCTTTCCGGCTTGACCATGTACCTCTTTGTGCGGAGGATACTGGGTCGCACTGCTGGTCTGATAGCAGGTCTCCTATATGTGTATGTCCCTTATCACATACTTGACGTATACGTGCGCGGAGCGTTCGCTGAGTCGGTAGCCCTGGTCTTCTTCCCCCTGGTCCTATGGTGTTTCTACGAGACTGTCGAGAGTCCCCGTCCCGTGGCTTTGTTGGGCGCTGCGCTGTCGTATGCTGGACTCGTATTCTCGCACAACGGGCTCTTGCTTCTCTTCTCGCCCTTCTTGGGCATCTACCTCGTTTTCCTGGTGCTCGCCAAATCGTGGCAGGATGCCGGCCAAGCGACATCTTCGAGAGGGGAATGGTGGATGTTGATGGGCAAGTCCACGGCGCGCAACGCCAGCATGCCCGTTGTCGCGCTAGTCCTCGGGTTTGGCTTGAGCGCCGTTTTCTGGCTCCCGATGGCCGCGGAATTCAAGTACGTGCGGCTGGACCAGTGGCTGGGCGGCTACTACGACTATCGAGACGATTTCGTCTACTTCTTCCAGTTCTTTTCCCCGTTCTGGGGCTACGGTCTGAGCCGACCGGGGCCGCATGATGAGCTGCCCTTCCAGATTGGGGCAGTGCCACTTGTCCTTTCGGTGCTTTCCATTGCGGCGGTGGCACGGCTCAAGAACCAGGTGCGAAGACGAATGGTGTTGTTCTTCCAGGCGGCTTTGGTGGTCATCACGTTCTTGATGTTGGCCGCCTCCGTGGCATTCTGGGAGCTGCTGCCCATCGTGATCTTCGCACAGTTCCCGTGGCGCCTGCTGGCCCTGGTGATGCCGTGTGTCGCCTTCCTGGGAGGTTCTGTCATGGCGGCATCGGATGGCAATGGCAAGCGCCCAGCCGCCGTAGCGACCTTGGCCTTGATCGTGCTGGTCATCTTCGGCAGCTATTCCTATCTGTCGCCTCAGATCATAGAGCCGGCCGAGGGCCCGGTTTCCCTGACCGGAATGATGCGTTTCATGGAGAGTAGCGACCAGATGACAGGCTCGGTGGCCTGGACCCACGAGGTGCCTCAATGGTCGTCTTTTGCAGAGCACGTGACGATCGAAGGTGAAGCTCCCGATCTGAAGGTTGACCTGGGGTCGCTGCCCAAGCCTCGGAGACGTCTGGCGATTGATCTTCGGGATACAGGCACCGTCTATCACAAGCTTTGGGTGCATGCCGAAGAGGAGGGGAGGATCATCTTCGACCTCTTCTACTATCCCGGCTGGCAGGCCTATGTGCTGACAGGGCCGGAAGGCAAGATAGAAAGGCAATTGGAGGTGTTGCCCCATGGCAGCCTGGGTCGAGTCTCGGTGTGGGTGCCGGTGGGAGAGTACTATCTCCTCTTGCGGTTCGAAGACACACCGGTGCGGGTGGTGAGCAGGTGGCTGTCTTGGCTGAGCCTATTGGCGGTCTTCGCTGTCTTGGGATGGCAAATCTATTGGCGAAGGAAGTCGCGAGGATAGACTTCTCTCTCCCAGAGTAGGTTGCTGGAATCGAATGACGGATCTTCGGAAGAGGCTGAGCAAGCGGCTCAGTTGGAACGTAGTTCTCATCGTGGCCCTGTCGGCGTTCGCCTGGGCTCCCCTTGTCGGACCTCCCTACTTCCTCAACGCCCATGACGCTCCTCACAGCGTTTTCTACCTGAACCAGTTTGACCAGGCGATAAGAGATGGCGTGCTTTATCCTCGATGGGGCGTGGATTTTGCGCTCGGGTATGGTTATCCATTGTTCAATATCTACTCGACGCTGGCCTACTATGTAGCCGAAGTGTTTCACCTGATGGGTGCGAGTCTCACAGCGTCTGTCAAGGCGACCTACATACTGGGCTTTGTCCTCTCTGGGCTGACCATGTACGCCTATGCCAAGAGGGTGCTGGGAGGGGACGCAGGTGTGCTGGCGGCGATTGTGTACATGTTCATACCCTATCGCCTGCTGGATGTATACGTGCGCAGCGCTTTCGTGGAGTCGTTTGCCTTCGCATTCTTGCCGTTGATCCTGCTGGGCTTCCATGACCTGGCAGAGCGCTGGTCCGTGCGCCGTCTCGTCCTGGCAAGCCTGGCGTATGCCGCGCTTTTTCTCACCCACGCAGCCACAGCACTCATCTTCACAATTCTGCTGGTGCCTTACGTAGGCTTCCTACTAATCTCGAGGCTCCGGCTTGGTTGGGCGGAATTCCTGCGGGCTACGGGGCTTTCCATAGCAGCAGCGGCCCTGGCTTTGATGCTGAGCTCGATTTTCCTCGTGCCCATGCTGGCCGAGAAGAGCTACATTGTGGAGAGTCAATGGACTCAGGGCAGCTTCGGATACGCCAAGCACTTTGTGTATCCTTCGCAGCTCTTTTCGCCTTTCTGGGGCTATGGATATGCCGGCGAGGGCTTGAACGATGAGATGTCGCTCCAATTGGGGCTCGCGGCTGCCACGTTGGCGATAGTGGGGGTGACCTGCTCGTTGTGGAAAGGAGTGAGCGGCAAAGGGCACGTACTGTTCTTCTTCGCCGCCTCGCTGGTTATCGTGCTGGCCATGGTGCCAGTCGCTCTGCCGGTTTGGCAGGTGTTGCCGCTGGCCGCTTTCATCCAGTTTCCGTGGCGGCTGCTCGGCCTGGCTGCACTCACAATGTCCTTCTTGAGCGGGGCAGCGGTGCACGCTGTTCCAGCCGAGCGACGGCAGCCGCGTTTCGCGTGGAGCGCTGGGGTAGGTGTCCTGCTACTAGTGGTCATCTTGGCCAGTCACAACTATACGCTCCCCGAGTACACTGCGCCGTCTCCTCGCTCAGAGCAGCCAGTGGCCATCATTGACTTTGAGTCCTTCTATCCCCCGGACAGGGTAGGGATGACGGCCTGGGTGACGGAGCAACCTCACAACACTCCCTTGGTTCAGCAATACCTGTCAGGACAGCCGCTGGTCAAAGCCAGAGCCTTGCTGGAAGGGGCGACGGTAGAGAACATCAGGCATGGTGGGGCCTCCGAAGAGGTGCTCGTCAGCACACCCGCAGAGACTGAAGTGCAGTTCTACACTTACTACTTCCC
>JABAOC010004982.1_pt1 | contig 38309 bp, 42 predicted proteins | sample 7062161 | NCBI WGS metagenome assembly JABAOC01 (sample SAMN14538625, study PRJNA623070) | marine sediment metagenome | biome: marine biome [ENVO:00000428]; feature: marine pelagic biome [ENVO:01000023]; material: deep marine sediment [ENVO:00002113] | place: India: Gulf of Khambhat ... | reverse complement strand
TTAGCTAAAATCAATATAAAAAAGGGGTGGTAACTTGGGTCAAGAGTTAAGTTCAAAAATTTGGGCTGCCTTTATTATAGTATTGATCGTCGTTGGGGCTGGAGGATTTTTAGTAGGCAGATTAACAGTAGAAGAGGAAGCAGAAGTACCACTCGCTCTCTCAGGCGAGATACCAATTGGAATCCTTCACGCAGCTCCCATCGAAATAGGGCCTGAAGCACCAGCAATTGAAATGGCTATAGACGACATTAATAATTGGTTAAGTGATTCTGGTGTTCCAGTGTCGTTTGTTGCATGGAGCGAGAATGCTGAAGAATCTGCAACAAAAGCAGTTGAAAGAGCCGAGGTATTGATAGGAAGAGGGGTAAAGATCATAGTAGGATCTGAATGGAGTTCACACTGTAAAGCGGTACTAAAGTTAGTTGAAGAGCGTGAAGTCGTTTTACTCAGTCAAAGCTCGTCATCCCCCGAGTTAGCTGTTGCTGGTGATAACTTGTTCAGATTGCAACCCGACGATACAAAACAAGCGCTTGCAGTGCGGAGAATGACCGTGAGTTTAGGTATTAAAGCCGTTATAGTCGTGTACGCATTGGAGGCATACGCAGAAGGTCTATGGAAAGAATGTGAAAAGGTATGGGTACCAGAAGGAATAGAAATCATCGAAAGCTTAGGTGTCGATCCTGAGAAANNAAAAGAATTTATCGGAGAGTTTGCAACGATCGATACAAAATATCAGGAAGCTCTGAACACATACGAAAGAGATGAAATCGGTATTTGGCTGTTTGGCACCTATGGACCTATAATCCCGATGTTAACTAGCTTGGCGAAATATCCCGAACTCATGAAAGCTACAGCGAGGGTATTTGATGCCGATTCTGGTGCAGCACCAGGTTACTTAGAATACGCAGGAGATATTTGTTCAGAACTGAGATTTACCGCATTCGCATTCGGTGCAACAGTTTCTCCCAAATGGGAAGATTGGAGAGCACGATATGTAGCAAAAGCTGGGTTTGAGCCTTACTTTACTGCTTTCCAGATCTATGACAGTATTTGGATTGCGGCCTTGTCGATTCTTACAGCAGAGGATTACAGTGGTCCAGCTATCGCTAAAGTTCTTCCAAAGGTAGCAGAATCATACTTTGGAGTCAGCGGATGGTGTTGCCTTAACGAGGCAGGCGATAGAGCGTATCCAAACTATAATTTATGGCAAGTCGTTGACAACGAGTGGGTAGTAGTAGGATTTTACGACGGAGCTACAGACACTGTAAAATGGTATTAGCATAGTATTGAAAAGACCGTGGAGAGGAAAAGAAGGGGACTTTCGACGAAGTTCCCTTTTTTTTATCACAGCACAGAGAGGAAACTTTTTTTGAAATTACAAAACTAAAACCAAACGATGAGAAATGGATTTCTTAAAAGTTGAAGATTTATCAAAAAAATTTGGAGCATTTAATGTTCTAAAAAACGTCCTCCTCACAATTCCTGAAAAAACTATAGTTTTACTCATGGGACCTAATGGGAGCGGAAAAACAACATTAATCAATTGTATATCAGGTGTTTACCGACCCGATGGTGGGAGAATATGGTTTAACGGGATAGATATAACAGGAAAAGAGCTACATGAAATAGTTAAATTAGGACTTGGGAGAAGTTTTCAAATTCCAGGGCCTTTCAAAAAATTATCTGTTGGTGAAAATCTATTAGTGTGTGGTCAAAATCACAAAGGTGAAAATTTTTCAACATCCATTTTCCAAAGAATATGGGATAAACAAGAGAAGGAACTGGTCGAAAAATTAAATAAAATTATTAAACAAGTTGATCTCGAACACCAAATGAACACACTGGCAGGTGAATTGAGCGGAGGGCAGTTAAAACTTCTTGAACTAGGTAGACTTCTTATGCTGGATTCAAAATTAATGCTTTTAGATGAACCGATAGGAGGGATAAATCCCGTTCTAGCTCATAAAATACTATCACAAATTCAAAAAATTAGAACTAATTTCGGAACAAGTTTTCTTCTTGTAGAACACAGATTAGATATTGTGATGCAATACGTAGATTATGTGTATGTTCTAGCAGAAGGTAGCATTAAATGTGAGGGTTCACCCAAAGAGGTTTTAAATAAAAAAGAATTGTATGAAATCTATCTTTAAAAGGTTTTAGTACTGCTAATGGACTGTTTACCTTCGGATCTTGGTTTTGATGATTTGAAAAAAATCTCGGGAATTTCCCGAAATGCTTTTATTAGCTTCAAAAATGAAAATAAAACAAAATGATACCACCTATAATTTTAACCGCCATAATTTCTTCTTTTCTTTTGAGCCTATTAGCTTTAGGTTTCACCTTACAATACATTACACTCGCTGTTCCAAACCTAGCTTATACAACGATCGCTTTTGCTTCTACATATGTAACGTTAACTATGGTTTTAATGGAATTAAGTCCTTATTCTGGAATCCCATTTGCGTTTATCTTAGGTGGGATCATAAGCGTTTTACTTTACAAATTTATGGCCTTTTTGAGAGATCGTGGAATCTCTTTATTAGGTTTAATGATCTCTACACTAGTGTTCGATTTAACCATTTATGGATTTATGAACATCTATGCAGATTATATAGCTTACACATTTGGAGCTTATACGCGTGCTTTTACGTTAAGCGAAACGGATTTTGCCATTGAAGGAATACCTGGTATTCTCTTTGTTTCTATGATTGCTTCTTTGTCCTTGATTGCCATTTTTCATTTAATTTTAATGAAAACTAAATTTGGGATTGCCATGAGGGCGGTTATGGAAAATTACTCGTTAGCAAGCGTTGAGGGTGTAAACGTTGACCTTGTGCTAAGCATTTCATGGTTTTTTGTGGGAGGCATTGCAGGAATTGCGGGATCTCTCTATCCCATCTGGTTTTATATGGATCCTTGGGTTGGTGCTAGAATTTTAATCAGTGTATTTGCGGCGTGCGTAGTAGGAGGTCTTAGAAGCGTTTATGGTAGCTTGACGGGAGGCTTAATAATCGGAGCTGTTGAGATTCTTGTCACACACGCTTTTGCCAGTGCTCTAGGACCATGGGTATGGGCCTATCGAGCGACAATACCAATTTTAATAGCGTGTATAGTGTTACTCAAAATGCCTGAGGGATTAGCTAGTTTCATAAGTGGATACAGAGTAAGGAGGAAAAAATAGTGATCGAGCTCTTAATTTTAGATACATTAGTATTCTTTTGCGTATATTCAATATTTACCCTTTCTCTTAATTTTAAACAAGGATATGCCGGTATAACTAATCTTGGCCTATACTTTCCGATTATCATTGGAGCTCTCATCGCTGCTTACGTACCGGGTAGATTAGCGATGAAAATTTACGATTTAGATCCTGGGTTGGATTTCGTCCATCAAAACTCCGAAGTTCTAAAACAATTAAGGGCACAGCTTGAGAATGATCCTTTAATTTCAATATTACTTCTTGTGATAACAATTGTTATAGCGATGGCAGTCTGCGCATTTTTAGGTTATCTGTGTACTTATCCAGCACTCAAATTGCCGGCAACTTATCTGGCCGTGTTTTTCTTATGTTTAGCAGAGAGCGCGAGAGTGATCGGGATGCAAACGCGAGGTATTGCTGGAGGCGTAATGGGTGTAAATACGATTAACCCATTTTGGTGGCTGGGTCGGGGTCAAAATGCCTATTTTGGATCGATTGTATTTATAATAATTATGACATTAATCGTGTTTATTTTATATCATCAGATGTCAATTTCACCTTTAGGAAGACTTCTAAAAGCTATNNATCAGAGAGAATGAACTTACCGCTCAATCTGTAGGAAAAGACTTACCTACGATTAAAAAGAAAGTAATGTCTTTTACATTCTCCATATTGGCATTTGGGGGTGTTATTCACGCTTTTCACATGGGAGCAGTCGTCGCAGGGGGGTATACAAGAGTTGATTTTTCTTTTTGGCCATGGTTAATGATGATCGTAGGAGGAACGGGGAATAACCTGGGCGTCTTTTCAGGGACCTTCTTTTTGGTCATAATGAGGAGGGTCATGATCATTTACAAACATTACTTCACGTTTCTGCCTTTTAATGTTCTTTGGCTTGAGCCAATACTACTGGCCATTATGTTAACGTTAGCAATGATTTTTAGACCAGCGGGCATCATACCCGAACAACCATCTCGTATAAAAACTAAACCTGCCTGATTTTATAATCCTAAAAATAACTTGCCAAACTCTTCATTTGCAGCTAGATCTTTTGAGCTACCATAATAATTGATCCCACCCGATACCAATAAACACGTATCCTCTGCGATCTCAAGAGCCTTTTTCGTGTTTTGTTCCACGAGAATTATTGTAATACCTAATTCCTTCAAATCTTTAATTTTTTCAAATATTTCATCTACTATTTTAGGAGCTAAGTTAGCTGAGGGCTCATCAAACATCATGAGGGCCGGTTGTCTCATAAGACCCTTCGCCATCACTAACATCTGTCTTTCCCCCCCGCTTAGGGTATATGCCTCTCTTTCTAAAAATTCGTTAAGTGTAGGGAAGATTTCTAAAACTTCTTTTATCCGACTAACTCTTTTTTCCTTGGATAGAATATATCCAGCCATGATCAAATTTTCTCTTACAGAAAGATTAGCATACAAATTTTCAACTTGGGGGAGATAAGAGATACCAAGTTTTGCAATTTCATGGGGTTTCATATTACTAATTTCAAGTCCATTATACTTTATTGAGCCGTCATATACAGAAGTTAATCCGAAGATAGTTTTCAATAGTGTGGATTTTCCACTACCGTTGGGTCCTAATATGGCACAAATTGAACTTTTTATTACGCGAAGAGAAACATCAAACAAAACTTGCGATTTTCCGTAACCAGAGTTTAATTTTTCGACTTCGATAATATCCATTTTACTACCTCTTTCGGATTTTTAAGCCAGTTAGCAAATTTTCAATAACTATCGTAATTAGAGTGGATCGAGCCTTATTAATTCCTCATGTGTACCACGTTACAATTTCCTTCAATTTATCCCTAATACTGAAATTAAATGACGATCGATTTTTGGTTCGAATTCTGGAGGTTTTTTGAGCATCGTTGAGACAAATCCTAGATCTTTAAAACCCGTTCCTGTGACCTCAAAAACTATGATATCATCTTTATCAATTACATCTTCTTCTATCAATTTTTTCGTTCCTGCGAGAGTAACAGCCCCTGCTGGTTCCGCAATAATTGCTTCCGTTTTAGCTAATAATCTCTGTGCTTCTAAAATATCTTTATCAGAAACATCAATAGCTGTTCCTTTAGACTCTCTTATAGCAGCAAGTGCTGTAGGACCATCTAATGGAAAAGGAACTCCGATCGGGATTGCGATAGTTTGAAGCTTATCCCATTTTTTAATATCATCTGGCTGTCTATTTTCTTGATAAGCTCTAACAAGAGGAGCACAACCACTTGCTTGTACACCTATTATTTTGGGTAAACCATCAATCAGATTAAGTTTGAAGAATTCTTGAAAGCCTTTCCAATTTGCGGTTAGTATCCCACCTCCACCAACTGGAACGATCACCCAATCGGGAACGGTCCATGCTAATTGTTCGGAGATCTCATAAGCTATAGTTTTTGCTCCTTCCATCTGGTATGGGTTGACCGCCGCTGCAGTAGTAAGGTGGTGCCAACGGTACATTCTTTCAACTTCAATAGCAAGATCTATGCACTGATTAATGTCTCCCCTTACTACAATAACGTTTGCTCCATACATCATGGTTTGTGTAATTCTTTCAGTTGACATATAATTTGGTACAAATACAACACAATTTACTCCTGCCATCATCGCATATGCTGCAGTAGCAGGGGCAACATTACCATCTGAAGCAACTACAATCGTTTTGGCTTTAATTTCTAATGATTTGCTAACTCCTACACTTGCTGGCCTATCTTTAAATGTCCCTGTAGGATTGCTTGTTTCATCTTTGGCGTACAGATTGTTAACCCTTAAAATTTCAGAAAGCCGATCACATCTACGTAGTCTTGTGCCTCCCTCGTTTAATGAGACGATCTTTGTGTTATCCCGTACAGGAAGAAGTTCTGAATATTTCCAGACCCCTGGTTTTCTTTTTTCCAGTGTTGATCTATCTATAACATCAGTAAGTTGGTTATAAAAATACACGATTTCCAAGCGTTTTTGATCTTTCTTACAACAATAAATGTGCTCTTTGGAATCATATTCTTCATTGCAAAATGAACATCTCAAAACGTATTTCATTTACCGCCACTCTCAATTTCTCAATCCGATTTGATCTTTAACAGTATTACTTTATTTCTTTTATTAGTCATGTTTGATATTATTTAAGCAAGGATAGAGCTCTGCTCCAGAGTACCACGCCAGTAGGTCGAGATGATGGTTTATTCGAACAATCTTTAAATTTACTTATCAAAAAATAAACTTGTTAGAGGAAAAAAAACACAAACACAATACATTCAGTGAAATTAGTTGGTAATTTAGAAAGTTAAAGAGGTTAAAGTTTTGATGGTAAATGAGATAAGAGAGTTTAAGGAGAAATTGAAAAATAGATCAGTTTATGGACTTTTTTCAAAAACCAACGACCCTGGAATGGTTGAAACTGCTGGATATGCAGGGTTTGATTTTATCATTTTAGATTTAGAACATGGACCAAATAGTGTGGAAAACATTCAAAATCTTTTAAGAGCCGCACAGATTTCTCACATATTACCTATTGTCAGGGTGAAAGAAGAAAATCCTTCTGTAATTGGTGAAGTCCTGGATATAGGAATTGCAGGAATTCAGGTTCCACAGGTTACAAATGCCCAGACTGCAAAAAATACTGTAAAATTGGCGAAGTTTGCTCCTGAGGGGGAAAGAGGGGTATGTCGGTATGTGAGAGCTGCTAAATACTCTTCAATGGACAGATTTGAATATTTTAAGACTGCAAATGAAGCTCTTATTATTCTCCAACTAGAAGGCAAAGAGGCTTTAGATAATCTAGACGAAATATTAGAAGTCCCGGGAATCGATATAGTATTTATTGGCCCATACGACCTGTCCCAGTCGCTTGGAGTCCTAGGAAGAATTGATGATTTAATTGTTGAGGATAAAATGCGAGAAATTATAGAAAAAAGCCGTGTTAAGGGAGTGCATGTAGGAACATTTGTAGAAACGATAGAGAATGCCAAGAAGTGGAAAGCTGCTGGTGTTAAATATATAGCTTATTCAGTTGATATGGGTCTTTTTTATAACCAATGTAAGTTTATTGTTGGAAGCTTAAAATAAGTGAGAAAGTAAATGGATCTCTTTGCTAGACATTGTGTATCAACCAAATTCCAAGGAAACAACACATCTTTTTGCCAACTCTTGTGTACATCCTAATGCTCAGGTAGCAAGAGCCTATAAATACCTCCGTAAATTTCATAAAGTGATCCTGCGATTTTGTAGTTGTATACAACCTCTGAAGGAGTGGAATATTCAATGGGTTATGATGTTGTAACTTTTGGGGAGGCAATGCTTCGTTTAAGTCCACCCGTCTACAAGCGTATTGAGCAAGCAACTAGTTTCGATGCAGTTGTTGGCGGTGCTGAGTTTAATGTAGCTGTTGCTGTAAGCAGACTTGGATTAAAAGCTGCGTGGATTTCAAAACTTCCAGACCAACAAGTTGGTTGGCTTATTCGCAACCGTGCCCGTGAACATGGAATTGACGTTACTAATGTTATTTGGGATCAAAGCCCACGAGCTCGCGCAGGAATTTATTTCATGGAGTTTGGTGCAGCACCTCGCTCGAGTAGTGTCCTTTATGATCGGTGGCATTCTGCGATATCTAAATTAAAACCGGGCGAAATCGATTGGAAATCTGTTTTTGATGGGACAAAGTTATTTCACACTTCTGGGATAACACCAGCCTTGGCACCTAAGGTTGCTGAGGCAACAGAAGAAGCACTGAAAGCGGCTAATGAGATGGGTGTTAAAGTTAGTTATGATTTGAACTACCGTGGTAAACTTTGGACTCCCCAAGAGGCCAATCAATTTACGGAGAAAGTCTCAAAATATATAAACATCCTTATTACAACCGAAGAAGACACAAGAGTAGTATATGGATTTGAAGGCAAAAAACAAGATGAGGCCTTCACAAAAGTAGAGGATGAAACATACGTTCAAGTCGCTAAAACCCTTTCTGACAAATATAACTTTGAAGCCGTAGCTATTACACTTAGGGAGAACCCCTCTGTGTTGAGAAACACATGGAGTGCTATAGTTTATCATGATGGGAAGGTCTATACAGATAGACGCTATGAAATAGAAGTTATTGATCGTATAGGCTGTGGAGATAGCTTCAGTGCTGGATTGATCTTCGGATACTTAACGATGGATGATTTACAGAAGGGACTTGAGTTTGGAAATGCCTTCAGCGCATTAAAACATTCAGTCCCAGGAGATCTTAACTACATAACAATGGCAGAAGTTGAAAAACTCATCAAAGGAACCGGACGCGGCTTGCGTATCAGCAGATAAAAAGATTACCAAAATGCAGATGACAATTTATTAACTTCATCTCTTTATTTCCATAAATAATAGATTAAAAATTAAAACAAAAGAGAGTGTGGTATTAATGGGATGGAATAAACAAAAAATAATGAATACAATCTATAAAATCGGTCTAACTCCTGTCGTAAGAGCAGGTGGCATAGACGAAGCGTTAAAAATATCCGAAGCTTTGATTGAAGGCGGTTTAAACGTGATTGAGATCACGTTTACAGTTCCAGGTGCCCATAAAGTGATAGAAACATTAACCAAAGAAGTTGGAGAGACAATGCTAATTGGAGCTGGAACGGTTTTAGATCCAGAAACAGCTCGAAGCGCCCTGCTCGCTGGGGCCCAATTTATTGTCTCTCCTATTTCCTCACCAGAATTGATTGCAATGTCCAGAACATACTCTAAACCGGTTTTTCCCGGCTGTATGACTCCCACAGAAGTGTACCAAGCGTGGAAGTTGGGAGCGGATGTTGTGAAAATCTTCCCATGTGACAATGTTGGTGGAGTGAATATGATTAAGGCGATTAAAGGGCCTCTCCCCCAAGTGGAACTAATACCCACTGGTGGAGTAAATAAACAAACTGCAGCGGAGTTAATAAAAGCTGGAGCTTGGGCTCTAGGGATCGGTTCAGCATTAGTCGATAAATTAGCGGTCAAAACAAAAGATTGGAGTGTTATTACAGAAAACGCAAAGTTCTATCTCGATATTATTAAAAAAGCTAGAACTGAAGTCTGACAACCACAAAAGGTAGTAAAATTTCTTTAAAACTCTTTTTTTTAACTATATCTGAATTTGGCGGCTTGTTCGAGATAGCCCCGCCCTAGCCGAAATACTTTATAGATCTAATCATTATCCCTTATAGGAGGCAATAAGAATGAGTGGAGCAGGTTATTCTCTTACAGAACTCAATAAACCCGATTGGGCTAATTTGACCGACATGGACAGAAAGCATACGCCAGTGATTGAGGCTCCGGATTCGGTTGATGCCAATAAACCCTTTGAAGTAACCATAAAGGTGGGTGGAATTGACGGAGTTGAACACCCAAACATGTTGGGCCATTGGATCACATGGCTTGAATTATATGTGGGTGAACGTTATATAGGGAAAGTGGAATTTGCGCCAGAAGTCAGCAATGGCTTTNNGCACGAGCGTTTTGCAATCTACACGGGATCTGGGAAGGTAAGGAAAAACCAGTATCAGTACGTTAGAACCTCACCCAACCCTTTTTTTGTTTTATTAGAGATTAAAGCAATATAACATTTTTTCTTACCTGATAGTTACTTTTTTGTTTGGAGAAAATAAATAGGAAGAGAACACTCTAGATATTGTATGGGGTCTCAATTTGAATTTGAGAGAACCCGTAAGAGAAGAACAAGTTGAATGGCTACTTGCTGGCGAACCATGGGTAGTTTACCGCACATTGACTGATCTTTTAGAGAAAGGGGAGAAAGAAGATCAAGTTGTAAGAATGAAAAAAGCAATTCGGAAGCATCCTCTCATCAGGAATATATTCGATGGTTTAAATGAAGAAGGGTATTGGGGAAGGCCGAAAGATATTCACACATGGTGGCCAAAGAAAGATTCCACTTTCTGGATACTTCCTGTATTGGCTGATTTTGGATTTACCGTGAAGGACAAAAGAATTGCGAGAACCTGCGAATACGTGTTTAGCACGCAACTCCAATCTGGTGGATTTGGCTGGAGTCCTCCAACAAAACCTGGTGATTGTCACAGTGCCATCATAATTGAATCATTAGCAAGAGTGGGTCTGTTAGAAGACTCCAGACTACAAAGAGCTTATGAATGACTTATTGGAAGGCAGCGTCTTGATGGAGGATTTTGGTGCAAGAATACTGGGCAGATCGGTGGGCCAAGAGAAAAGGAACCAAATTGCGCTATGGCAACAATGTTTGTGCTTGGAGCATTAACTCAAAACCCAAAACTTCGAAATAGCGAAATTGCTATGAAGGGAGTTGATTTTCTCTTTGAATGCTGGGAAAACCGAGGGAAGATAAAGTATTCTGGACATGATAGCCAGATTGGAACACATTGGGAGAAATTGAAGTACCCTTTCACTGATTACAAAATCTTGAAGTTTCTAGATGTTCTGTCACAGTTTGAATACGCCAAGCTAAGGCTTCAAGAAGCAGAAATGGTTGAATTGCTTCATTCTAAACGAGATAAGAAGGGTAGATATACATCAGAATCAATCCATACAGTNNCTTTGGGCAAAAACAGAAACCTTCGGGATGGATCACTCTTCTAGCTTTGAGAATATTAAAGAGAATCTATGACTAGAAAACAAGAATGTAGAGTCAGGGATTATGCCTGCATTGCTTAAGGCATAAGTAGCATCATACTGCCTTCCCACATCGCCAACAATACAATGCGGCTTTCGGGAGAGCTGTCCCGCATTGTTTGCATTTCTTTTTTCCTGGATCTTCTATTGTCTTCTGTATTGTGTCTTCAATTGTTTCAATGGCATCCTCTACTTTCTCTGTCGCAGATGCCATTGCCCGACGCATCTTTTCCTTTGCTTCTTTGAGACTCGGGTCACTTTCGATTTTCTTATCTACTTTGGCAATAGCATCTTCTATTTTCTTTTCAGTATATGCAATCACTTGACGCATCGCGGCCATGGCATCTTCGAAAGTTGGTTCTTTTTCGGTCTTGATGTCAAGTTTTGTGCCACAATGCATACAGAAAACATCATCCTTAGAAATAGCCGCACCACATTCTTTACAATACTGCAACTCGATCCTCTCATTCTTTCCAACAAGCAATTTCCTTATTGTTTGTATTTGAACATTTTGGTTACTTCACCGCATTTTATCGTCCTCTTAACTAGATAGCTGTGAGGAGAAGTAAATCGCAAAAAATATCTTTTTTCAACAAATCGACATCTTTTTTTCAACAAATAGAACATAATCATCTATAGATTTGAGGAATCAAATGCATTTAATCGCGAAAGTGAATCTTTCATCTAAAGGGGTCAATTAGGATGGTTTTAAGGATTTATAATAGCATGACTAAGAAGAAAGAAGAATTTGTCCCTCTAGTTGAAGGAAAAGTCGGAATGTATACCTGTGGACAGACCGTCTATGATGACCTCCATATTGGGAATGCGCGGACCTATAGTAACTGGGATGTCATCGCCAGATATCTCCATTATAAAGGTTATGAGGTCTTACACGTTCAAAATTTCACAGATGTAGGACATCTCGTCTCTGATGCAGACTGGGGTGATGATAAAATCGTGCGTAGAGCCGCAGAACGCCATATGCATCCCATGGAGTTGGTAGAAAATCAAATTGCCGACTACTTCCGGGATATGGTCGAGTTAAGAATAAAAAGGCCAAATATTATGCCGCGTGCCACAGGGCATATTTCTGAAATGATTGACTTAGTAAAGGCACTTCTAGAGAAAGGTTACGCTTATGAGACTCCTTCCGGGGTTTATTTTGATATCAGTAAGTTCCCAGACTATGGAAAGTTATCTGGAGTAGATTTAACACAACAACAAGCGGGAGCACGAGTCGAAGCGGATAAACACAAAAGAAATCCCCTCGATTTTGCTTTATGGATTAAAGCTGATCCTAGCCACATTATGCAATGGAATAGCCCGTGGGGATCCGGTTACCCCGGATGGCATCTAGAATGCTCAGTCATGTCTATGAAATACATTGGTGAGACCCTTGACATCCATGGCGGAGGTAAGGACCACCTTGGAACACATCATCCCAATGAACGAGCCCAATCAGAAGCCTATACTGGAAAACAATTTGTTAGGTATTGGCTCCATTCAGAATTCCTCAACATGGAGAGCGAAACGGGAGAGGCGGAGAAAATGAGTAAAAGTAAGGGAATCTTTGTTACAGTTAGGGAGTTAATAGACAAATACGGGGGAGATTTAATCCGATTCTACCTAATTGCATCCCATTATCGATCCGCTCTCACCTTCTCTGAACGGGCACTTCTGCAGGCGAAAGAAAGCTTTGTTAAGCTGCAAACCTCTTTTGCATTAGTTCGTTCTGTTCTCAAGGACAAATCCATAGAAGTGGGGAACCTATCGTCTGAAGCGCTTAAGTTCAAAGAGGAATTTGAAGAAGCCATGGATGATGACTTTAACACTCCTAAGGCATTAAGTGTTTTGTTTGCATTTTCTACCTACTTGAATAAACTAGTTGAGAGCGATGCTGAAAAATCTGAGCTTCGAGCGGATTATGAACTGTTCTTAAAATTAGCAGAAGTACTCGCGATCGAACCACCTCCAATCACAAGTAAGGATCAGTTAATCGAGTGGCTTTTGGAATTGAGGGAAGATGCCCGCCAAAATAAAAATTTTGAATTCGCAGATCAAATTAGAGCAGAACTTGGGAAACTTGGGTATGTGGTAGAAGACAAGCCATGGGGAGCCATTTACAGAAAAAATTAGTGATCGTTTTATACATCGGCAGCGCTAAATGAGCTATAGTTCAAGGTTTTAACTATTCTTCAAGGTTTAATTCAGCAAAGTAGATTTGGAACTATTCATCCTATAGAATAAGTGATGGAATTAAAAATCTCATAATCTTCCTTTCCGCCTTCCGAAGATGCTCTTCGAACGTTCTTCGATGAATATTCATCTCTTCTGCTAGATGCTCTAAGAAAACCTTACGTGGTAACTCATAATACCCCTTATTATAAGCCTTCGTGAGAACTTGCAGTTGTTTCTCAGTAAAACTGTTTCTTAAGTCATCTAATGGAAGGAAAAGTGGATAGGGATTGAAACTAATCTTCAAAGGCGCGAGTTTTAACACCTTCACTCTTGCTGCAGGATCTTCCTTTCTAATGTCATCTAAGATTAATCCAGCGTCTTCTGGGGTAACTAAAAGGTTCACGGTTTCTCGACCTGCGATATATCTGATGGGTGGGAGTTCAAGACAGTCATATTTTTCAAAAATTGATGATAAGGGGAACTTAGCACACTTACAACGCTGAAAAAGGAGTTGAATATGGTTATGCTCAGGGTATATTCGAAGGATCGTTCCCAACTCTTCTTCAAGAGCAGTGATAGCACGTTCAAGAGCAGGGGGTTCTCCCCGTAACTCTACTATATCATGTTGTGTATTACACCACAGACGTATTTCTACTTGGGGATGATTTTGTGATATTTTAGAAAAAGAACAATCATGTTGAATTTCAAGCAAAAAATTGTATAGCATGGAACTCTCCGTAAAATATGGCCTATGCATGCTTTTAAAAGATTCCGTTAGGTATCTTTATTCATAACTATATCCTCCATAAGGTGGGTATATATTCTTATATATCCTCCGAAAAGTTAAATCATGCAATCTCAATACAAACCACAAATCGTTCTGGCTAATGCGGCTATGATTTGGGGAATCTCCGCAATATTTTTAGAAGTAATTTTAGATTATCTCACTCCCCTTCACACGATAACTATGCGATTTGGAATAGCAGTACTGATATTATCTATTTTCTTGCTCTTATTCAAGAAACAAGAGGGATTCTCATTATTATCGTCTAAAACATGTATTCTCTTAGGTTGGTTAGATGCATTTGGACAATTAGCCGCAACTATTGGACAAGATATGACGACCGCAGGACTTGCCACGTTGATCTCATCATCTTTCGTCTTTATTGTACCTTTTTTAGCTTGGAAAGTCGAGGGATCCAGACCACAATCAAAAATGGTATTATTAGCATCTATTGCTCTGATGGGTATTTTTCTCATAAGTTTTAATGGTAACTGGGCAAATTTTTCTAGTTCATCAATTCTTGGAATACTTATCTTGATTTGCGATGCTTTGTTCTTTGGGATGTACGCGGTTGTGGCTGGTAAATTTTTAAATTTCTCAAATATCGAGTTTCGAAAAATTGATCCGATGGGATTCCTATACGCAACTCTCTTTCACACTTTTCTCCCTCTCTTCATCCTTTCAATTATTACTGTTAGATCTTCTTTTTCTGTATCTTTTAAAATAATCCCGTTACTCTTATTTTTAGCAATATTTCCTACGTTAATCGCTTTTAGTCTCTATAACTGGGCAATCGCAAGAATAGGGGCAGTTCGAACTTCATTTTATACTTTACTTCAAGTTATTATTCCATTTATGTTTGAGTTCGTCTTATTGCAGCAATTTTACTCAGGATGGGTTTATGGTGGGATTTTCGTTCTACTAATATCTCTACTGATAATTTGACCTGAAATAGATTATCAATCGCAAAAATAAAAAAAATCAGAAATAGGTGAAAAAGATGACAACATCCTCATCAGAAAAGGAGCCATTGGTTAAAAACCGTGTAGAAATTGGTCGATTGAATTCACTCATTAGCTCAGTACTTGGATCACACAAATGGAAGCGAAAACCCAGCAATGTAGACCCACCTTCTAAAACTGCAGAAATTCAACTACTGAGACATGAAAACGTCAAGTCACAAGCACAATCGCAAGTTAGAAGTTACATCTCATATCGCTAATCTGCAACTACAGTGTTTCACTCGTTTCGTTAGACAACCCACTTTTCCATCGAGGGGAAATGGAACAAGGCTAAGAGAGAATAGGCCAAAGAACCATCGCTATTCCGAGAAGTAGTAAGCCCAGCAATCCTAGTAATAGGGCATCATTAACTTGTCTGCTTCGCATACCATCTCTCTGCTCTCGCTCTACCGTTTTGGCTAAAATATCGACACTTTGAGGGGTAACCCGTCTCATGAGAGCACTTGGCCCAGCAAGAGAAAAGAGTGCCCCCAAGACTAACAAAACAAACCCTTCGATTGTTACAATGTTTATGAACGTAATTACTGCCTTCCCCAGAATGAGTACCGAAATGATGAAAGTTCCCACGATGATGGCACCGGCAATGAAAAATAACCATGAAAATAGTCGCAATTTATCAAGCAGCGCCTGTTTCTTTAAATTATTCTGGTTCGAGAGCGGTATCGTCCTGTCTTTTTGACTCTGTTGCATTTTCCTATCTTCCAGTTATGTTTTGTATGTTCTTTGCAGACCATACAATTCTGAGTATTATAGTAACCTTAAACTAAGAAAAAATTTATGCTAAAGCATTTTACTTATTTTTTATAAATTATATTAATTTAGAACACCCAGAAAGATGGACTCTTGCAACAGGGGGCTCATCTCTCGAAAAGAACTGTTAATAGGTTGGTCGGTTCTTGTAACCTTCCATCTTCGCATTATTTTAAATATAGAGGCTTAAATAAATATTGCACAGATAGATTGTGGGTTGATGCGTTTGAATAGAGAGGAAGTCCTCCAATTCTTCAAGGAGGACCATGAGAAGCTGGTGAATGTCATTGACCAACTAGAGGAAGACCAGATGGTCAACCATGTGGTTTTGGGGAATTGGGATGTAAAAGATATCATCGCCCACATTTCGGCCTGGAATTGTGAGATCATCAAGGCTGTTGATGTCGTCCTGGCCAATGGAAGACCTTGGTATGTCGGAGTTCCACCGGGAGGCGGTCAAGAGGCGGAGTTCAACCGGAGGGTGGTTAAGAGAAGGAAATCTTGGTCTCTAAGGCAAGTGTTAGAGGAGTGGCAAGACACTCAAAAAGCTTTGATCAAGAGAATCGAGTGCCTATCGGACTCGGATTGGGATCATCAATCAGATATCACTTGGTCAGATGGGTCCATGGTAACGATTCCGTCCCTCTTCGGTTATCGCTACAGGGGTGAAGGGCACGAGGGAGGGCATGCACGTCAAATAAAAGCTCATTTTGGTTAGAGAAAATTCTGGATTTCTATCACATATCCCTCTGGGTCTTCCAAAAGAAAACACCGTATACCAATTTCTTCAACATCATGCGGTTCGGAAAGCAGTTTAACTCCTTTAAGCTTCAATTTTTCATACCATGTATCGACTTCAGATGTCACAAGAGTAATCATTGAGCTTTTTACAGGAACCCAATTATAATACCCTCTCTTTTCGTCGACCAAACCGATAAATGCTGCTTCTGAGACTCTGAAAATTTTCGCCCAACCTTGGTCGATTTCAAGCTCTAACCCAAATACTTCTTCATAGAACTTACAGGCCCGCGGGAGGTCTTTATAGTAGAGAAATGTTATTTGAGAATTAAATTTCATAATTAATCTTCCTTAGGTCGTTATTTTATGAATTTGCATCCATTAGACCCAGATCTATAGCTTAAAGAATTTTTCATCTTAGGTTTCAATTAAACTAGAAATAAAAGCTCAGCTTAAAAACATGGGAACAAGCTTTAACGTCACAAATAAGTTTAAGATTTCTAGTGTGAGAAGATTCCCCCACATTAGTGGCGATATTTCTTAAGGTATTGTAATATATAATAAAGTTCAGTAAAAATCCCCGGATTTATCCTGAGGATGAAATAGAGAATAGGAGATGAAAACAATGGTGAAAGGACCGCATGAACTTGTAACAGAAGTGCTGGAGCAGGATTTATGCACTGGATGTGGGATGTGCGTAGCTTTATGTCCGAACATCATTTCTGTGAGGGAACGGGTGACCATTATCCGTGACTGTAGTCTATCGGAGGGATTGTGTTACATGGTGTGCCCAAGAACGGAAACAGATGTAACTACGCTTGAAAAGGAATTGTTTGGAGATAAAGAACGAGATACTATACTTGGGCATTACAGCAAAATTGCAATGTCTCAAGCGGCAAATAATGCGGTACTTGACGTAGGACAGTATGGTGGAACAGTCACCGCGTTAGCGATGTTGGCACTGGAATTAGGAACAGTGGACGGGGTGTTATTAACTCAAAAAGTGGAGAATGGGCAGTATGCAGCTCGATATGTCCTTGCACGTTCGGCAGAGGAAGTGCAGGCGTGCGCAGGGTCAAAATACACGGCATGCCCAAGTTTGGAGCAGTTAAGCCCAGTTAAGCAGAACGGTCTTGAGCGAATCGCAGTTGTGGGGCGTCCATGTCAAGTGATTGCGTTGCGAAAGTTACAATTTACAGATTTAAAGGAGAATATAGCTATAGAAATTCGGAAGTCAGTGAAGCTGGTGATTGGGTTATTTTGTGTGTGGGCGCTCGAGTATCGGAGTTTTATGGACTATTTACAGCAAAATTTGAACACGATAAATTTCACAAGCATAGACATCCCAAAAGATACCGCAGTAATAGAACGCGGCACAGAGCGGATTGAAGTCCCTTATGAGGAGTTGAAAGCATGTCGTCTGAGGACATGTGATATATGTGAGGACATGACTGCAGAATTAGCAGACATCTCTGTGGGCTCAACGGAGTGGAAAGATGATTGGAACACGCTTTTAGTGCGGACGGAGAAAGGACGGGAGTTAGTGGAAGCGGCTCTGGCATCAGGAGTCATAAAACTCCAAAAAATGCCTGATGAACGTGTGAAGATATTGAAAGGGGCAGTTAAAGGGAAGAGGGAACGCGCACGAGCAGAAATAAGCATAGTAAGAGGACATACACGCTAAAGAGTTGGTAAGATGGATCTCTTGGTTGATGCTGTTGGACAAATTCGTTTGATGTCGGGAAATGAGGCAATCGCGCGCGGAGCAATCGAGGCGGGTGTAAATTTCAGCACATCATATCCTGGATCACCTGTGTGGCAGGTATCCTCGTTGTTGGCAGAGGCTGCGGTAGAGGCAGGAATGCATGCAGAATGGTCTACAAATGAAATTGTTGCATTAGAGGCAGCAACGGCGGCATCACTTGCTGGATTGAGGTCAATATGTGTGATGAAGTACAATGGATTGAACGTCGTATCAGACTTCTTGCTGACGATGATGATGCAACTTAAGGGAGCGATTAAGGGCGGGTTGGTGCTCGTTGTTGGAGATGACCCGTCGGGACACTCGAGCATCTCCGAGCAGGATTCGCGGTTTACGGTGCAACTGGCAGAGATTCCGCTGCTGGAGCCGGCGACATTCCAAGAAGCAAAGGATATGACGCGATGGGCATTCGAATTGTCAGAACTGTTACAACAAATAGTAGTTATACGAGTAGTGACGCGATTGGTACACTCCCAAGGCGTTGTGAAGCTCGGTACGATCGACCGGACAGAACGTAAGGCGACGGTTCCGGAGGGTCATGTAACCACATACCCACCGACGATTATACACCCAGTGATGCATGAGAAGCTAGAGCAGTCGCAGAAGGTTTTCGAGGAGTCGATTTACAACACATACGAGGGTCCTGCAGACGCATCGATGGTAATGATTACAAGTGGACCATCGTGGATGTATTGCCAAGAGGCGAGGGAATTACTTGGGTTGGAAAATGAGGTAGGGATCTTGAAGCTGGGTACCCTTTGGCCACTTCCGGAGCGGTTCATTGTCACACACTTAAAACATGCACAGGCAGTGCTTTTTGTGGAGGAGTTGGATCCATTTATTGAAAGGAATGTGATGGTATTGGCGGCAGAACACGCTCCGCGGGGAGTAGGACCTTTGGAGTTTTTTGGGAAGAAGAGTGGCCACGTGGCTGGACCTAAGGGACCCGGAGTGGGGGAGATGACACCGGACATTGTGATTAGAGCGCTAGCTGCGGTAAAAAATATAGAACTAAAGGATGAATACAAAGGGTTTCAATCGACAGCGGAGGAACTTGTTGGGCGATTGGTGCCGCCGCGGACGTTAGCATTCTGTGCAGGCTGCCCACATCGCGCATCATTCTGGGCAATACGTAATGCACTCAAAGTATATGGCCGCAAAGGATTTGTAGCGGGCGATATTGGGTGCTATACACTGGGTTTGTTTCCAACAGGTTACTCAGTATTACAATCATGTTATTGCATGGGATCTGGCATTGGAATTGCAAATGGGATGGGAAACCTTTCAAAGTTTGGGATGGACGAACCGGTGCTTGCAGTGATCGGAGACTCGACATTCTGGCACGCAGGTATACCTGCATTAATTAATTCAAAATACAATCAAGCAGAGATGACCCTAGTTGTGTTGGATAACAGTGCAACGGCAATGACTGGATTTCAGCCGCATCCGGGCATTGGACGGGACGCTATAGGGCGAGAGGCGCCTATGGTGGATATCGTTGCACTATGCAAGGGCCTCGGGATTGATGTTTTCGAGGGAGACCCATACAACATTGAAACAACGACAGAGAAACTATATGACTTATTAGAGAAAGGAGGATTGAATGTATTGGTGTTGAGACAACCATGTGCCCTTCTTGAGACTCGAATGCACCCTGAAATGGTAAAGAAAGTGTATATAGATACAGAGCGGTGTGTGGGTGAGGCGTGCGGTTGCAATCAGTTCTGCGTACGCGGGTTTGGGTGTCTTGGGATCTATTGGGATAAGAACACAGGAAAGGCGCGGATAGACGAAGTTGTCTGCACGGGATGTGGTGTTTGCGCCTCATTATGTATCCATGGAGCGATAGAGGTTGAGGAACCACGAGAGGTAGGGCAATGACTGATCCCTTGAACATTGTGATAGCAGGTGTGGGAGGTCAAGGAAATATCTTGGCAGCACGAGTGCTAGCGGCTGCAGCGGTGCACGAGGGCATATTTGCAACCGTCGGAGAGACATATGGCGCATCGCAGCGTGGCGGATCTGTAACTAGTCAAGTTCGGTTGTCAGTAACGCGTGAGTATGGGCCGCTAATCCCCACAAACCGGGCGCATGTGGTGGTGGGATTCGAACCGATCGAAACGGCGCGTGTCGTACCAATCCTTGCGAATTCAGAGACGGAAGTAATCGTGAATGATCGACCAGTATATCCGGTTTCGGTTTTGGTAGGGGATTCAGAATACCCGACGATTGAGGAGTTGGTCACGAGGATGGGGGGACTTGTGGCGAAGGTGCGGCGCATCGCCGCAACGGAAATGGCAAAAAAGGCAGGGGATGCAAAAGCAATGAATATCGTAATGATTGGGGCGCTAGTGGGAACAGGGCTGGTGCCAGTGAAAAAAGAGACATTTAAGACAGTGCTTGAGGAGATGTTTAAGGGGAAAGCTCTGGAGATTAATAAGAAGGCATTCCGATTGGGGATGACCGCATTAGAAGCACACAACAGTTAAATATCTCTAGTATGAGGGAGATCTTAATAATGGAAACAGATGATCTAAATGCCACATATCCTCATTGTCTATGATTCTAAGACAGGTAATACTGAAAAAATGGCGTATGCAATCGCAGAGGGAGTTAAACGAGTAGAAAATACTACAACTGATGTGAAAAAGGCTGAAGATACCAAATTAGAAGATCTCCTAGACGCAGATGGAATCATCATTGGTTCTCCGACCTACTATGGACTAATGTCTACGAAAATCAAGGCTTTGATTGATGAATCCGTCAAGATCCATGGGAAACTGGAGGGGAAAGTCGGGGCCGCGTTTACTTCGAGTGGAGGAACCGCCAGTGGAGCAGAAACTACACTACTTTCGATCATCCAAGCGCTGCTAGTCCATGGGATGATTGTTCAAGGCCGGGCAAAAGGTAAACATTATGGAGCGGCTGCTGTAGAGACCCCGGATCGCAAAGCGCTCGAACTTTGCGAAGAATTTGGAACTCGAACTGCAAATCTTGTTTTAAAACATAAATAGTCATTGAAAAGGACTACAGTAAATCTCAAATGGTTCTACACTAATTAAACGCCGAGTAATATTCATGCTAATATTTCATTATAAACCAATGATCTCACAAAAAGAAATGAATTAGAGAATAGATTCGTTCTAAGGCGTGTTAAAAGATGGAAACAAGCTCTATAACTATTAATAACATTCGAATTGAGGTCAAAGGGGAGCAGACCATATTAGAAGCAGCCCAAAATGCCGGAATCTACATCCCAAGTCTTTGTGCACACCCAGACTTACCACCTTTACCAGGGATGAAACCAACAGAAGCCATCTTCCGAGGCAATTTGCAAATCATAAATGAGAACCCAACATCATCAACGCAGGGACACGAAGGCTGTCAGCTTTGTGCGGTGAAAATAGAAGGGATGAAAAGATTTCATACCTCTTGCAGTACTCCAGTAGAAGAGGGTATGGTAATCTGGACTGATACCCAAGAGATCCAAGATCTGCGCCGCGAGAAATTAATGCACATTCTTTCAAAGCACCCTCATGCATGTCTGATATGCGCACAACAGGAAGGATGCAGTCTCGAACCCTGTTCGACGAATGTTCCTGTAGAGGAACGATGCTGTCCAGAATTTGGGCGGTGTGAACTGCAAAAGGTTGCTGAGTACATTGGTATCCGAGAGGATACCCTACGCTACGTTCCTCGGGAGCTACCAATTCTTGAAGATGATCCGCTTTTCATTCGTAACTACGAGTTATGTATTGGTTGTACACAGTGCGTGAGAGTCTGTAACGATGTTCGAGGTGTTGGAGCGCTAGGGTTTGTATATTCTGGTGGAGAGACAGTCGTAGGGAGCATTTCCCCTTCGTTAAAGGAGTCAGGATGCAAATTCTGTGGCGCTTGCGTTGAAGTTTGTCCCACTGGTGCACTCGCAGATAAAGATATTCTGTGGGCAGAACGTGAAAGGATGCTTGTTCCTTGTCGGGATGCCTGTCCATTAGGGGTAGATGTTCCACACTACATTCGCCTTATCGTAGAAGGCAAATTTGGGGAGGCAGCTGAAGTCATTCGAGCGAAAACGCCCTTCCCCTCAGTTCTTGGAAGAGTCTGTTTTCATATCTGTGAAGAGAAATGCCGCCGAGGCCAATTAAATGAACCAATTGCAATCTGTGCACTAAAGCGCTCTGCAATGGAGCATTATACAGGAATTGAAAACGCGAAAAACAAAACTGCTTCCATAACGGGGAAAAAAGTAGCGGTGGTAGGAGCTGGTCCTGCTGGACTCACGGCAGCCTATTATTTGGCAAGATTTGGACATTCAGTAACGGTGTTTGAGGCCGGTTCCCATTTAGGAGGCATGATGCGGCTAGGCATCCCTGAGTATCGGTTACCCCGTGAAATCCTCGATGAAGAGCTTGAACACATTTTGAATATGGATATCGAAATTAAGACAGATACAGTCATTGAAAAGGACGTAACTCTTGCTGATTTGAAATCTCAGGATTATACAGCCATCTTTTTAGCTGTTGGGGCGCAACAGTCTAAGAAACTTCGGCTAGAAGGCATAGAACTTGAAGGAATTCTCTGGGGATTGGAGTTCTTGAAAAGCATTAACTTGGGCCAGGAAATCAAAGTAGAAGATAAGGTCCTCGTTATTGGGGGAGGAGGGGTGGCAATCGACGCTGCGTTAACTGCTCTACGGTTAGGGGCTAAAGAAGTCCAATTGGCATGCTTAGAGTCTAAAGAAGAGATGCCAGCTCACGAATGGGAGATCCAAGAAGCTTTAGATGAACAAATAACACTCAATTGCTCATGGGGACCAAAAAGGATAGTTGGTTCGAATGGGAAAGTATCAGGGGTAGAACTTATCCAATGTACTTCCGTTTTTGATGAAGACGGAAATTTCAATCCAACATTTGATGATAAGATCACAAAATCTATTGAAACCGACATGGTGATAATGGCCATAGGTCAAATTCCTGATTTATCTACCCTGGAGCCTGAAAGTTCAGTCAGTATCACCCCAGAAGGTCTGATTCAAGTTAATAAGGAAACTCTGGCAACTGATAAGCCAGGGATTTTTGCAGGAGGTGAGGCTACAAGTGGACCTTTTTCTGTTGTAGAGGCTATTGAGATAGGAAAAAAGGCTGCACGCTCAATAGATAAGTATTTGGGAGGCACAGGTGAAATTGATGAGCCACTCATTGAACCAGAAGGCCTCAATCCCTGGCTTGGACGTGATGAAACATTTTTCGACAAACCACGCATTCAAATGCCACGTTTAACTCTTCCAGATCGTCTAAGCAGTTTTAATGAGATAGAACGTGGTTTTAATGAAACAATGGCCGTTGAAGAGGCCAAACGATGTTTAAGATGCGATTTACGATTACAAATCTCGCCTGTGATACTTCCACCAGAGAAATGGTTGGAACTTACCCTAGAAAACGTACAAGCTGTTCCAGAGATTGAAGGGGTCTTCCAACTCTATAATGAAGAGAAGCAGGTTATCAAAATTAAGGGAATCCCTAATTTGCGTCAAGCATTGGAGGAACAGTTGAACACAAATGAAAACGCCCGTTACTTTATTTACGAAGAAGACCCAATGTATACAAAACGAGAGAGTGAATTACTTCAGCAATTTTTGCAAGAATTTGGAAAATTACCAGAAAGTGAAGATGAGTTGGATGATTTGTTTTAAACCGGGTTAGGCATGAATTGGTTGCGAAAAACTTGACGCAAGCAAACAAACCCAAGAGAACCCAATTGGAGAAAGAAGGTTGGACAAGGCAATTTACAATCGAAGAACATCGAGTAAGCGAGTACGTAGAAGTATATGAATCGTTGGGGCACGAGGTACGTGTTGAGCCTATGGTACCCAGCGAACTTGATATGGAAGAATGTCAAGCATGCTACGCGGCTGAATGTGATAAATACAGGACGATTTACACACGCCTAAAGCAACATGCAGAGAACGAGAGGGTTCTCAAGAAATAACACTAAGCGGAGGAGTCACGTCATGCGAAACTATCGATTTCTTCATGTGGATGTGTTTACAGAAATCCGCTTTGGCGGGAATCAACTAGCCGTCTTTGTAGATGGCCAATCGTTAAGCACTGAAGAAATGCAAAAAATCGCTCTCGAAATGAATTTTTCAGAAACGACATTTATTTTGCCACCGGAAAGCACGGAGGCTAACTGGAAGGTAAGAATATTCACCCCACGATCAGAGATCCCATTTGCTGGTCATCCAACCTTGGGAACGGCCTATGTTTTAGCACAAGAAGGGATGGTAGAGCTAAAAGAACCTAAAACCACAATAAATCTAGAAATGGGAGTTGGGATTATCCCCGTGGAGCTTGATGTGTTGAATAATAAGATTGGATTTATTCAAATGCGTCAACAAAAACCAACCTTTGGTCAGAGACTTAATCAAATATCAAGAATAGCTAAGGCGTTATCCATTGACATTCACGAAGTAGAAGAAACTAAACTTCCTGTCGAAGTAGTTTCCTGTGGACTTCCATTTCTTTATGTTCCTATCAAATCACTTCACACCGTGGAACAAATGCGACCCGATTTTGTTTTACTTGGAAACATTAGCGAGGAGTTGGGAGCTAGAGGTGCTTTTATCTTTACACAAGAAACAGTTCAACCTTTTTCCATTAACTCCTCAGGTACGGTTTCAGACAAAGAAATTCCAGATCTGAGGGTTCACTCCCGTATGTTTGCTCCGGGGGTTGGAGTATATGAAGATCCAGCGACAGGATCTGCCAGTGGCCCACTTGGATGTTACTTGGTTAAAAATGGAGTGATACCACCTAAACCAATAGTGAAAATCATCAGTGAGCAAGGATATGAAATCGAAAGACCAAGCACACTCTATATCGAAATTCATATGGTAGATAATGACATTGTTGATGTCCGAGTCGGCGGTTATGTAATCCCAGTAGCGAAGGGTACTCTATTTGTAGAATAACCACCTAGGCGTTTTTTCAAATGGTTTATTCGTAGAGAAATATCCTCTACAAAAAAACTACTTTTTTAGGATAAACTACTAGAAAAATGGAAGTAAACTGCTAGAAAAAATGGAAGTAAAGCAGTTAAAAACCAAGAAAAAGGGTCTGTTTTGTTTGCTGCGTTAAATTTGGTGGATAATAAGGATTTTCTGTTCCACTATCTAATCCATTCAAGGTATCACTGTGTCCAATTGGTATTTGTACTCCAGTTGCTCGAAAAGGAAGCTATGAACAAATACATAACCTAAAATCTTAAAATCACCACTAATTTTTCAACGAACTGAGTGTAGAAACTAAATTAGTGTTAATTAAAACAGTTTTTACACCGGAGGTGAACAATATAACTGTAGTTGAATTTCGTGGAGTTTCGAAACTATTCAACGGGTTCCTTGCTTTAGATAATGTATCCTTTTCTATCCGGAAAGGGGACATTTTTGGCTACATTGGACCGAATGGAGCCGGGAAGACGACTACTATTAAGATTTTAGTAGGTTTGATCCGTGAATTCCATGGGAACGTCTATATTAATGGCAATAATTTATCTGAGAGTTCTACCAAAATTCATAAGACATTGGGTTACCTTCCCCAAGAATCAGGGTTTCAAGAGTGGCGAACCGTTGATCATGCCCTCAAGACTTTCGGATATTTATCTGGACTTGCTCCAGTTCAGCTGGAAGAGCGAATCCAAGAAGTTCTGATGCTTGTCAATCTCCTTGATGCACGTCATAAAAAAATTGCCCATCTCTCTGGAGGTATGGTACAAAAACTTCTATTAGCCCAAGCACTCCTTCACGACCCGGAATTAATAATTTTAGACGAACCAATGGCAGGATTAGATCCTACGAGTCGGTTTCAAGTTAAAAACATCATTAAAAACCTTGCTAAGCGCGGTGTCACGATTCTCTTTTCCTCACACATTCTCAGCGATGTCCAAGACATCGCGAACCAAATTGGGATTTTAAATCAAGGACGAATTATGAAAGTAGGAACCCCTGGCGAGCTTCAGAGGCATTTTCAAATTGGAAATGATCTTGAAATTATATTTGCTGAAAACTCCGCCTTAGGGAAGGGGTTGGAAAGTTTAACTTGTATTGAGTCCGTCGAGCAAAGTGCACCTAACAAGCAATTAGTCCATTTGATTCCTGATGCAAATATAGATACATGTATACAAGAGATATTAAGCACTTTACTCCAACAGAAATGTCGTATTCGTAATTTTAACCTCCTCCAGCCTAGTTTGGAGGAAGTTTATTTGAAGTATGTGGGGGGGCAAATTACATGAGTTGGGGCTTACTGTTCAAAGATGAAATGAAAGGGTTTTACAAATCAAATGTGATGGTCGCATTATGGGTTGGAATGCCTATATTATCAATTATAATCCACCTCATTCAACCAGATGCTGAGCAAATTCCTGTGACTGTACTCGTAGCAGTCATTTTAGCAAGTATAGGTGGGAGTCTTTCTTCTATCATGCTCAGTACTACAATAGTTAATGAGAAAAACCGGCATGTATACGATTTGTTCCTAATCCGGCCCGTTAAGCGACATAGCTTGCTTTTAGCAAAATTTTTTTCCGTTTACACATGTTTAATAATTGCCACGATTCTCACCCTGGCGTTAGGCTTACTAGTTGACGAACTGACGATTGGGCTTCCTGCCGATGTGGTTTTGACTCAAACGTTAGAATCTCTCTCGATAAGTTTGGCGGCAATGGCTATTGCATCCTCAATTGGCATTTTAATCGGAGTCATGGTATCATCTGTTCCTTTAGCTGCCATTTTATCAATTTACTTAGGTAACCAGCTCTCACTGATCTCAATATTGCCTGGACTTTTATTGGAAACCATAAACCCGGTGACATTCGCTATACTCTTGGGAGTAACTGCTACTACTGTCCTATTGATCATAACCATTACCCTCTTCAACCGAATGCAATTTTGAAAACCTCATGGGATAACTCTAGCAATCATTGGAGCTCATTTATGAATGAAGAGATTCTAGTCTGAGTTCGCCCTTTTGGGCAACTCATTCTATTTTTCCTTACAAAAAGAGGCGGAATATTCGAGAATCTTAATATAAAGACTCAATCTATATCCCCAATTCCTTTTAATTTTTACCTCAGATTATAGTGAAATGATATTTGCGATTCCTACATTGAAGCAAGTTACATCTGGTAATAAAAAACAGCAAATCGCAAAGCTTGTTCTCGACAAAAATAACCTTCATTCCACTGATCTTGAAACATTACAAAATCTGACTTTTGAAACTGAACGAACTTGGAGAGATACTTGGAAAAAATGATGTGACGCATTTAGTGTTGAGAATGTGACTAAGAAATTCTACTCGGTTTTCAAGAAACCTTTTTAAAAGTGCGAAATGAAATAGGAAAACTGAACCTATCGACAAAACAAGCCCATGAGTTCTCTCTTCAACTTCTGAACCGTTTGATGTTCATTTACTTTATATCAAAAAAACGATGGCTCAAAACCGATAAACCGAATGATATTAAATTCATGAGGTGGTTTTGGGAGTGTTATAAACGAGAGAAAAATAAAGGTAACGCTCCTGACGACTCGTTCTATCATAATTGGTTATGTGTGCTGTTCTTTGAAGCATTTCACAATAAATTACAGAATACCAATAAACTTCCAGAATAAAGAAGTGGTAGTGAAAATTATCATTCTTTTCATCATGATCGATCATCCTGAAAAATCATCACCACACGCCCAATAATTACAATTGACCATTAATCACAATTTAAATAAAGAAAACTAAATCTAGAATTCTTGTTCGCAAAATAGGAATGGTGGATAATCAATGACGAAACGAATACGCGCAAGGTTCGATAAACTGGAAACCCCGCTATTAAAAGCGACAGGGCTAGACCTTACTATTGGTACGCTGATTACAACCGAGTTAGATGAACTGACAGGGCCCAACCTATTTCCGCAGGTAGAAGACCTACGTGAATGGGATATGAAAATTCTCGAAAGATATCCCATGTTTTATGCGCCATTTTGCGACCATTGTTGTCTTTGTACTTTTGGGAAGTGTGATTTAACGGCAGGAAAGCGTGGAGCGTGTGGAATCGACACAGCTGGTCAACAGGGACGAATAATTTTGCTAGCATGCTGTATCGGTGCTGCATGTCACACGGGACACGCAAGGCACCTGCTACATTTTCTGGAGAAAAAACTGGGCGGATTGGATAAACCTCTCTTTGTCGGTGAGGGGATCGAAGTGGAAGCCCCCTGGATGCGACTCTTGACTGGACTGAAGCCAGAGACCCTGGCAGATCTGAAGGAGGGTTTGGAATATGTTGAGGAGCAGATCGTCCAATGTTTGGCAGCCACTCATACCGGACAGGAATCATCCGCTTATGATTTCGAATCTAAAGCCATGCACGTCGGTATGCTCGACCATCTCGGCATGGAAATAGCTGATATAGCTCAGGTGGCAGCGTACGATCAATTCCCTAAAGCAGATCCCGATGCTCCCTTGACTGAAATAGGTGTCGGTGTGTTCGACCTCAAGAAACCAATGATCCTCCTTATTGGCCACAACGTAGCACCGGGAGGCGAAATCATCGAATACTTGGAAGATACTAAACAAATAGATGAAATAGAAGTTGGGGGGATTTGTTGTACCGCATTTGACGCTACGCGGAGGAATCCTAAAGCTAAAATTGTCGGACCAATATCGAAACAAATCAAATTTGTAAGATCAGGCATTCCAGACGTTATAGTTGTCGATGAGCAGTGTATCAATGTCGGGATCCACAAGGAAGCAGCTAAAGTCGGTGCTTCATTCATTGCAACGAATTCAAAAGCGAGTTTTGGATTGAAAAACCTAACCGATGAGGATCCAGATCGCATTGTTGAGCAACTAGTTTCAGGAAAGCTTCCGGGCGCCTTAATTTTGGATGAAATGAAAGTGGGTGAGGTTGCAGTTAAGGTAGCAAAAGCCATAGCTCCAAAACGGGCGAAACAGAAGGTTATCCCCTCGGAAGATGAGTTTACTAAGTTCGTAACGGATTGCAATCAATGCAGCAGGTGCCGAAGAGCTTGTCCAAAGGACTTGCACATCCCTGAGGCTATGAAATCAGCTAAGAATGGCGACTTAGAGCTTTTAGCCCGCCTTTGGGACTACTGTATCGGATGCGCCAGATGTGAAGAGGCGTGCGATAAAAATTTACCCATCGTGTCTCTTATTGAAAAAGCAGCCGAGAGAAAAATTAAAACAGACAAATACAAGGTAAGAACAGGGCGGGGAGCCATTTCAGATGTAGAAATCCGAGGTGTTGGATCAGACCTAGTTCTAGGGAACATACCAGGTGCAATAGCCTTAGTTGGCTGTTCCAATTACCCGGAAACCCCGTTTGACCTTCCAAAAATGGCTAAAGAGTTTCTAGATCGAAACTACATCGTGATAGCAAGTGGCTGCAGCGCGATGGATATCTCAAAATATCGAGACGAGAATGGCGAAACGCTCTGGGAAACGTATTCAGGTGCATTCGATGCTGCGTGCATTACGAATGTAGGGTCGTGTGTTGCCAATTCCCATATAACAGGAGCCGTCATAAAAGTTGCAAACATCTTTGCCCGGAGACCACTCAAAGGGAATTTCGAAGAGATCGCAGATTACATCTTGCATCGAGTCGGGGCAGTGGGGATGGCTTGGGGCGCTTATAGTCAGAAAGCGGCGGCGATTGCGACTGGCTGCAACCGCCTTGGGATTCCAGTGATTATAGGACCCCATGGATCGAAGTATCGACGTTCGTACATGGGAGACAGAGAAGATTNNAGGTTTACAATGCGAGAACTGGAGAACAAACCTACATCGGTCCTGCTCCGGAGCACTTGGTGTATCCAGCAGAGACCCTTGAAGAAGCAATGCCCCTAATGGCGAAACTCTGTATACGGGCGAATGATACGTCCAAAGGTAGGCAGATCAAAGTTGCTCACTACGTCGATCTCTCGAAGAAGTATGTAGGAGTGTTTCCAGACGATTTACATTATTACATCCGCAATGACAAAGACATTCCAGTAACACTTGAGGTAGAGATCCGGGAGCATCTTGAAAGATTTCCAGACTGGAAGCCGGTGGACATTNNAACGATTGGTTAGGAGGCCGAAAGAATAATGCCAATCCCGTGGCAACGAGCAAACGTCCCAGGTTGGGTTCAAGCGAAGGAACTAAAGGGTGAAAATCTAGTAGATCTGATCTCCAAGTCAAAAAAGCCGATACTCATTGTCAGCAAATTCGAAGAGTTTGAAGAGGAGATTGCAAAGAATCTGATCGAAAAATTGGCGGGTAAAGCGACCATGATCTTTACTCCTTGGTCGATGAAACATTTCGAGGGGAAGATTAAACCAGAAGCTATCTTTGGGCTAACAGAGATTACTCAGCGCCTGACCAAGGGTTGGACCACCCCAAACGGAGATGGGATGCCGTACGATCTGATCATGTACTTTGGCTCCTATTACTACCATCAAAGTCAAATGCATTCCGCATTAAAACATTTTCTCCCAAAGACCCCAAGCATCTCGCTTAATAGATATTACAGTCCCAATGCAACCTACAGCTTCAACAATTTCACCGAAAAGCGATGGATTAATACAATGAACAAAGTTCTAGAATCCCTTTGAGTATTTCGCCCTGTTCACTCCTTTTCTTTTTTTATATGGTTTTTAACTTCATATACTGCGGATAGGAGAAATTTTTTTCGCATTTTACTAAAATTAATGAAAATCGGGGATTATTTGCATTTTATTTAGATCAGATAATCTTTTAATGATCATATCATACGATCTAAAATAGCTAATAGATATATTCAGATTATGACCCTTGATTGATTTTATACAATCATGTTTACAAAATTAAAATGTTAAAATGATCGGTTTGTGCCAAAAATGACGCAAGTGGGAAGATATCGGCTAGGAAAATTCCAATTACGGTTGTTACTCCTTTTAAAAATTCGTCCCATGTATGGATTGGAGCTCATGAAAATTCTCAAAGCGCGAGGAAAAGAAAAGTTGTCTCCAGGCCTACTCTATCCTACCTTGAATCGCCTCGAAGAAAAGGGCTTATTAGAAGCCTGGGAAGAGAAACGAGAAGGAGTTGGAGCTACACGAAAAATTTACCAAACAACTGAGAGCGGCTTGGATGCCATTTTCCAGGGAGTAGGACCAATTACAGATTTTGTAGACTTCCTCTTATGGGAAGAGTCTGCTGAATTGAGGGTGGAAATCTATCAAGTTTGTGGGTTCAAAGAAGGGCAGATCGTTGTCGATTTTTCGAATAACCTTGAAGATCTCATTGCTATTGACATTGGGCATTATGTAGGAAAATCAGGCAAGGTCTACTTCCATGTGAGAGATCCTGAGCAGGTAAAAATTTTACAGAATCATATAAATGCGCATAATCTCGAGAATATTGTGATCCCACTGGATGTACATCCCATGGAGCGGTCCAGACCCTCTTCTGCAGATATTGCGGCAAATATCATGAGTTTGCATGAAGAACAAGACCCCCAAAGTATTATAAATGCAATGCGGGACGTTGTAAAAGAAGGAGGACGAGTTGTTGTTGCAGATCTTCACAGGATAGACCACATCTTTGCGAATCTTCTCCAGCGGTTGGCACCACATCACAGAACCATGGGGCTTAACGAAGAAGATCTCACTAGGTATTATAACAAAGCTGGTTTAGAAACGACCCGAATTCGAAAAGAAAAAGGAATTATTATGATAGTTGGGACTAAATCATAAGAAAGGACTAATTCCAACACCAAGTAGTTCGGGGCGAATCGACCCATATTTTGTAAGAACTTTAAGAGGCGAGCCGTATTGGGATTTATTCAAGCTTTGGTCCAGGTTGACGAATCAATGGACCTACAGCACAATGAGGACCTCCCCCACTAACTATATATTCACTCATTTCAACATCGATAACGTCTACACCTTCTTTTTCGAGCTTTATCTGGGTTTTTGGGAAACCACTAAGCATTAAGATTTTACCGGGCTCCAATGCTAAAGTATTACAAGCATAATCTTTTGCTTCATCCGAAGGAGCTTCAATTAAGTTGATATCTTTTGTTAATAGATATTCTATCAGGTCAAAGGGCACTCCTGGTGGGTAGATCACTGCAAGGCCATCATCAACATAACCTAAGACGCAATCTAAATGTGCAAAACCGCCTGCAGGCCATTCTAACTCTTCCAACCAACCGGGAATCGGTACGATTTTTATCTCTTCAACCCCAACAGATTTTAAAACTGCGGTAACTTGATCTAATCCCTCTTGATTAGTTCTAATGCTTCTTCCAATGCAAACGTGTTGTGGATCCAACCAAACCACGTTGCCACCCTCAAATGTGCCATTGCCTCTTACCGTAGCAATGATTGGGCATCCTAATTCCATAATCGTTCTTGCCCAGTACACTTCATCCCCTCTCCTAAATGGCAAGGACGTGCGAGAGACTATCGCTCCGCCGTTTACTACGACACCCTCGTCTCGCGTACCCCAAATGCGGGAAAGCAGTCCGTAAGGCCCTCTTCTCAGAGCAGGGGTTTTCAGGTAGTGTACTTGGATTCCCTCTTTCTTTAGTATCTCATCAAAGTTTTCGAATTGTTGAACTACTTTTTCGACATCTATTTGACGACGTAAGCCATACCATTTTAGTTCGGCATCAGGAGGCGCCATTTCCTCGCCAGGTTTACATACTATGACTTCTTTTAACTTTCCAATTTCCGACTGTGCTCCCCATTTTTTATCCCAAAGTATTTCTAACTCATCCATATAACTTAAGGGTACAGGAAAACAGGGTTTAGACTTATCTGCAAGGATTTCCTTAACTCTTTTCATTTTATCAGGCTTTTTTGCGAGGATTTCCTCAATTCTTTTCATTTTATCATCCATTTGCAACCCTTCGCATATTCTTGGAGTTATTGTAACAATTCAACGATTTCTTGAGTTGGTTTTTTAGGATTTCTACTACCTGATAAATGAGCTAAACCTTTTGTTATGAAGATTTTAAAACGAGTGTAAAAATTTGATATGTAGACGATTTTAGTGCTTGCTAGATCATTATAAAAAAACAGTGTGCAAGCACAACATGGAGGAAAAACAATGAATAAATTTCGACCGAAAGATGCCTTGATTTCTCCACGCTTCGCAGGAATCCCTACCTTCATGCGGCTACCACTTGTGATGGATCCACATCAACTTGATGTGGCGCTAGTTGGGATACCTTTTGACGGAGGGACCAGTTATAGAAGTGGAACACGTTTTGGACCTCGCGAAATTCGGGTTCAATCGGTACTCATTCGAAATTATAACCCTGTGTTGCGAATAAATCCATTTGAAAAAATGCGGATAGCAGACTATGGCGATATTGACGTAAATCCCCTTTCCATTGAGGATACATTTCAAAAAATACAGCAGGGAATTCGGACTATTGTAGCCGCTGGAGCTCGTCCCTTTTCAATTGGAGGAGACCATTCTATTTCACTACCGATCTTGCGAGCCCTAGCCCGAGAACACGGTTATGGGCAACTTGGAATGATTCATTTCGATTCCCATATCGATACGCTTGACGAGTATTTTGGACAAAAACTATCCCATGGAACACCTTTTCGCCGAGCAATTGAGGAAAATCTCTTCGATCCTCAAAAGATTATCCAAATCGGATTACGAGGACAAATCTACGATGAAACAGACTTTGATTTCAATAATGATCACGGGATCACCATGGTTCCCATTGAAGAGCTATTTGAACAGGGCATCTTGTTTGTGATAAACAAGATTCGGGAACTTAATGGAGAAAAATTCTATCTTAGTTTTGATATCGATGTAATAGATCCGGCATTTGCACCTGGGACCGGTACACCACAAATTGGTGGAGTGACGAGTTATCAAGCGTTACAATTAATACGAACTCTAAAAGAGATAGACTTTGTTGGTTGTGATTTAGTTGAAGTGTCGCCTCCTTATGATAGCGCAGGCATAACTTCCCTGCTCGCAGCGAACCTCATTTTCGAGATCTTATGCGTCCTTTAACTGTGTAAATATCTCAGAAATATGTAAATTCGTATCAAGAGATTTACTATTTTTTAGAAATATATGAAAGAGATACCACCGAATACGGCGAAATAGTAGAGCACAAGGATTAGATAACCAAGCCTGGGGTGGATTCGTACAGTTTCCGGGCGAATCCACAACTTCCCGAGGGTTNNTCCCTCTTAAAACTTGATAGAGAGCCAAAATCAGCAAGATTGAGCTAATTGTAGCATGGAATACTAGGTCTGAAGGTGGGTCAGGGTAAGCTCGGAGGAATTGAGGTATAAACCATGTTAGAGAAACGATGGTGTGGATGAAGATCCCTGAGGTCATTACTATATGATGTTTCCTGATTCCTTCGGGAGTTTTTCTTGTTCGTGCGAGTATAAAGCCCAATGTCAAAGAGATAGCTATTAGGATCTCCACGATACTTGTGATATGATAAATTTCAACCATAAATCTTCTCTCCTATGGGTTAATCTTAACTTAAATAGTCCCTACAGGACTTAGATGGGATTTTTCGACTAAAATAAAGGAATAAACTACAACTTATTTAACTTTTTTTATGATCTTAAGCTCGTTAGCGTTGTATTTCAAGACATGTAACTTTCCTCAAGAATTTATGATTATCAAAAGTAGCAATTAAAACTCGAGAATCTTTTTTATGTAAGCAAGCCAGGGAGAAAAGAGGTCCATTTCCAATATTTTCCTCTTTTATGGTAAAAATGAGCTTTTCATTACATTTAGGACAGACTACTGTTTTTTTAAGAACCATATGTTTCTCCCTTCTCGAAGTCTTATGATATCACTACCATTTCACTTGTACAGGATTTCTCCCTTCTTTCAATAAGTTCCAACGAAATGAGTTCAAACAGTTTATTAACATTTTCGCCAGTCAATGACGATGTCTCAATAAAATGGGAAATTCCTTGCTCGCAGGCCCACTTTTCGAGGAATTCTTTTTCAATTTCTCTTTCTAAATCTTTCTTTGTTCCGATAAGAATAAGAAGAGGTTGATTATTTGCGTTTTTCGCAACTTCAAGCCAGGCAGGCAAATTTTCGAATGTATCAATTCGTGATAGATCGACAGCTAGTATGACAACATGAGATCCTTGAACGTACTTATCAAAAACCTGCATACGTTGGAAGCGTTCTTGACCACTCAGATCCCAAATTTGGAAACAAATAGACTTATCTCCATGATTTTGTTTAAATATGTGGAAATCTACCCCAATAGTTATTTTAGTATTGCCTAAATAACGACCTGACAGGTATCTGTGGATCATGGTAGTTTTGCCGACCCCTCCGTCTCCCAAGATGCAAAGTTTGAAAGTTAACCGTTTACCACTCTTCAAACTCAATAATACCCCTCACGATCCAATACTTGAAATTCAGACCATTATTCTATGCTGAAATAATTAAAAAACAAAAAATAAACAGATTTTGGAATTATTATCCTGAAGTTTGGAAATATTATCCGGAGGTTACAAGAACCGACCAACCTAATAGCAGTTCTTTTCGAGAGATGAGCCTCCTGTTGCCAGAGTCCATCTTTCTGGGTGTAACCCGACACCCTCTATCCCGTCCGCGGGGAATGCTTTCGGGACTGCTTTTTTCAAACAGTTATAAGCCGCATTGACATCAGTATTGATCAGGATGCCTTTTGCGGATTTGAATAATCCTCGGCTCTTCCGTCGCCCCAGATACGTCTTTTGGTGTTCGATGGGTTCTTGGTCTAAAAAACTACACTTTGAAGTGTGACTTTCTTCTTGCATCATGACATGTATTCCTTTTTCGTTCGCTTTGTATGCGATCTGCTGAGTCAGTTTAGAAAATGGGAGTTGAACAAAGTTCTGATTTGATTTTCGCCCTAGGTTTACGTTTTGCTTCTATTCTGCGTTATAACCAATCACCAGCGTGCCCACGTTTTGTTTCACACACCAGTTCACAATAAACCGACTGACTTTATGAAAGAAGTCATGGAGTTTTCGATTCCGCTTAACAATTAATTTTTTGAGCTTCATGCCCGTTTTAATGTCTTGGTGATCATAGATCTGCTGCAATCGCGCCCGCTCCTTGTTGTAAAATTGATTGATCGATTTGGCCACTCCGCCCGGAATAACAATTGGCTGTTCCCCGATGTTATTGACCAGCGTGACGAGATTGCAGACCCCGAAATCAATGCCCGCTATGCGGTTAACGATCCACCTCTATCGGGGCAATTTCTTTTTCATAGACAATCTCAAGGACATAGCCTACTCCTTTTGGAATAATCCGGACCTCTCGAAGGTTGGTGTCCTCAGATAATCGTGTGATCACCTCCAACCTGACTTTTTTGGGGAATTTCAGGCGATTGCCCTGGATACGGATCTGCTGATTGGTAAACACGAGGATATGCCCCCCATTTTTCTTTTTATACCTCGGAGGATTTGGTTTTTTCTTGAACTTCTTGGGCTGTTTCTTNNGCCTTCCAACTGTGGTCTAAGAGTTTCAGAGTTTGCTGGGCGGTTTGGGCGGGGAGCGCCCGATAATTCGGCGATGTTTTGAGGTGATGGTATAGGGTATTATACCGCAGCCAGTGACGTTGGGCTTGGAAGGTTTGTTTGATCAAGTAGTTGGCCTCATTGTACAGATTCTTTGAGAGATGACAGAACCACCTCAGCGTTTTGCTGGGCTTAAGCCAGATCTGCTCGGTTCGTTTCACGTTCATCTGTTAAGTCATTCCTTCTTCGTTGCATTCTTCACTGGTTGAAACGGGGCGGCTTGGATCAGGATGGGAGTTATCTAAGTGATGGTGAATGGTGTCGGGGATCACTTGGGCTTTCAGAAATCCGTTTAATTGCGCCTGTCTTTCCTTGCTTGACTTTTGGTTCCCTTCTATGTGCTCGAGAACCCACCCCTTGAACACCTCGACTGCCGTAAAAAAGAGATCCACGTATTTTAGGGTGGGCATGGATTGGCGGAGCGCCGGCGGGGGGACGTACAGGGCTTCCAGTAACAGCACCGTATTTACCCCCCACCGTTTAGTCGCGGGTCACTCCCTGATCTTGCGCTCCACTCCATCGCCGAGCAAGGCGTTCGGTACCTGATCCTGTTGCATTTCTCCAATTTTGTTTCGGTCTATTTTGCAGACCCACACGGGACGATCGTGAACGTGAAGAACTTCGATCGCAAGCCTGACACGCACAGCACTCATTATAGTTTCAGAATTCCCTGTTCCAGGTGCAATTCCAAAAAAAAGAGGAGAATATGGTTTGAATCTGGCTTAGTCGCTGGTGAAGTCGACTTGGGCCAGTTTACGTTTTCCCACGGTGGTTACTTGGGTGTAGGTCTGGCCATTGAAGGTAACTTGGACCGTGTAGTCTCCCGCTTCGATGCCCAGGAAGTAGTAGAACCCGTCTTCAATCGTAACCGTTGTTCCAATTAGGTCACCATTGGAGTCAAAAAGCTCTACTGTGGTGTCTACGACTGGGGTTTTATCAGCAGCCGTGACGAAGCCAGCGATGGCGGTAGTCCTCTTTTGATGGGCTATCAGGGTTTCTGAAGCACTATAGGTTCCGAAGAGCCCTCCGCCGGGCACTGAAGGCGAGCCACTGGATCCTGATACGCTTACAGCAAATATGTAGCCTTTCATTCCAAAGGCGTCAAGCGACTCATAGCGGGTTTTCTTTAGGGCATAATCCATATGAATGGTCACGTAAACCCTGCTTCCGGCAGGCACGTTCGACACGATGATTGTGGTGTCATCAATCGCACAATGCTTAGTTATGACGGTGCTGTCTAAGTAGACATGGATCGACCGGGTACCCTTCAGCACAAAGTCTTCGGGGATGCTTGCTTCAAGGGTTAGCGTATCAATGGCGATCGGCCAGTCGTTCATGACCTCAATGGAATAGTAGAACTGCCCCGGATTCGTGGCCATAAGGACATAACCTCCCGATTTCTTGTACCTTCTGTACTCCTTTCGGAAGACCACGTCGAAGTAGGTTATTGGAGTAAAGTCGCTGTCTTCATCCTCATCCTCCTCATCGAAGTCCTCATTCTCCTTATCATCAAAGATCCCTATGTAGGAGTTGACTTTGAGGCCTACCAAGCTAACGGTTACCGATTGCGGTATTTCCTCGTTGCCTGCCACATCCACACTATAATAGTCTATGACA
>JABAOC010000307.1_pt1 | contig 38378 bp, 25 predicted proteins | sample 7062161 | NCBI WGS metagenome assembly JABAOC01 (sample SAMN14538625, study PRJNA623070) | marine sediment metagenome | biome: marine biome [ENVO:00000428]; feature: marine pelagic biome [ENVO:01000023]; material: deep marine sediment [ENVO:00002113] | place: India: Gulf of Khambhat ... | reverse complement strand
CTGTCCTCAAGAAATGCCACGAACGCGGATGGATATACAAAGGCAGAGACGTGATGCCTTGGTGTCCCCGCTGCTCAACCGCTCTGTCCGAGCACGAGATAGTGACGGAGGGCTACAGAGAAATGACCCATATAGGGCTCACACTGAGGTTTCCCCTTCGCGAACGACCTGGGGAAGCACTTCTGGTCTGGACGACGACTCCTTGGACGCTCTCTTCCAACGTGGCCGCGGCGGTTCATCCCGATATGTGCTATGTGAAGGTTCGTCATAACGGGGAAGTCTTTTATCTAGCCAAGGCCGCTCTAAACCAAGCTTTTTCTGACGGAGACTACAAGGTAATCAAAGAGCTTTTGGGGAAGGATATGGTCGGCTGGACCTACGATGGTCCATTCGATGAACTTCCTGCCGAGCAGAAGTTGGGCGCTGTTGCTGCTCACCGAGTTATACCTTGGACGGAGGTAAGCGAGGTTGAGGGCACAGGCATAGTTCACATAGCGCCGGGCTGCGGAAAGGAGGACCTCGAGCTTGGTAGAGAATATGACTTGCCTGCTGTGGCCCCGCTGAATGAGTTCGGCGTCTTTGTTGAGGGTTTCAGCTGGCTCACGGGCACCCATGTCTATGAATCGGCTGAGCCGATCATCGAGAACCTCAGAGAGAAAGGGCTACTCGTTAACGCTGAGGATTTCACCCACCGCTATCCAGTTTGCTGGCGTTGTGACAGCGAGCTTGTATTCCGCCTCGTTGACGAGTGGTTCATCTCCATGGGAGAGAAGCTCGACAAGCCGCTTGAAGAGGTTAATGAACAGGAGAAGGAGAATAACCTTCGCTATCAGATAATGAACGTGGCCAAGCAGGTTCGCTGGATCCCGGATTTCGGTCTACAGCATGAGCTTGACTGGTTGCGGAACATGGATGATTGGATGATCTCCAAGAAGAGGTACTGGGGCTTGGCCCTGCCGATATGGGAATGCAAGGAGTGCGGAAACTTCGATGTGATAGGCAGCAAGGAAGAGTTAGAGTCACGGGCTGTCGAGGGCTGGCAGGGCTTCAAGGGGCACACCCCGCATCGACCCTGGATAGACGCGGTGAAGATCAAATGTTCTAAGTGTGGAGTGGTCATCTGTCGCATCCAAGACGTGGGCAACCCGTGGCTGGACGCGGGTATAGTTGCTTACTCCACGCTCGACTATCGCCATGATAGAGACTACTGGGGGAAATGGTTCCCCGCTGATCTGATCTGCGAGTCCTTGCCAGGGCAGTTCCGAAACTGGTTCTACTCCATGTTAGTCATGAGCACTATCTTGGAGCGTCGCGCGCCCTTCCGCACATGCTTCGGTCACGGCATCGTGCTGGATGAGAAGGGGCAGGAGATGCACAAGTCCTCCGGCAACGTGATCTGGTTTGACGATGCTGCTGAAACCATGGGCGCGGATGTTATGCGGTGGATATACTGCACCAGTAGACCTGAAAGCAATATTCTCTTCGGTCACACATTGGCGAACGAGGTCAAGCGGCAGTTTCTGATCCCCTTGTGGAACGTCTACAGTTTCTTTGTGACATATGCCAACCTAGACAAGTGGACACCAAAAGCGGCTACGACTCCGTGCTCACTCTTAGACCGCTGGGTCCTCTCAAAGCTTCAAACCCTTATTCAAGATGTCACCGATCGTCTGGAAGACTACGATCCATATGATGCCGCGGCAAGCTTAGAGCAGTTCGTGGACGAGCTTTCGCGATGGTATGTCCGCCGTTCACGGCGAAGGTTCTGGAAGAGCGAGGCAGATGTGGACAAAAGGGCTGGGTACACAACCTTATATGCTTGTCTGACGACTCTTGTGAGACTTCTGGCGCCGTTTCTTCCCTTCCTTGCTGAAAATATGTATCAGAACTTGGTGCGTACTGTGAGATCTGCGGCTCCTGAGGGTGTGCATCACAACGATTGGCCGGCGGCTGATAAGTCTCTCATTGACATAGACCTGATGGCAGACATGGATTTGGTTGTTACAGTCTGCGGTCTAGGGCGTTCAGCTCGCAACAAGGCTGGAATAAAGCTACGGCAGCCTCTGTGCAGGGCAAAGGTTGTGTCAGATGAGCTCTCACTGGAGAGACTGCGTAGGTTCACAGAACTGATCAAAGATGAGCTCAATCTGAAGGAGCTGGTCTTGACGACGCAAAAGGAGGAATTGGTAACTTATGAGATACAACCGTTACCACACATACTCGGAAAGAAGTATGGAAAACTGTTTCCCAAACTGCAAGCAGCCGTGGCACACATGGACACCGACGATCTCCTTCAGAAGCTTCAAGAAGATCAGAGGGTTGAGGTAAAAGTGGACGATAGAACTGTCAGCGTGCTTCTAGAGGAAGTCGAAGTACGCGCCCGACCGAAACAAGACTACGCCCTAGCGGAAGAGCAAGGTGTCGTCGTTGGAGTGGACACGGTGCTCACGGAAGAACTGAAGAAGGAGGGGGCAGCCCGCGACATCGTGCGCCGCATACAGAACCAACGCAAAGAAGCAGGTTTTGACATAGCCGATGAGATCGAGACCTACTATGAAGCCGGACCTTGGCCCACAGAGGTCTTCAGAACTTATGAAGATTACATAGCCTCAGAGACCCTGTCTACATCCATACGAAAGGCTGAACCCCCAGCAAGGGCAATACCTGTGGAAGCATATGTAGCAGAATACGAGATTGAAGGCGATACACTCAAGCTTGGGCTAATTCGTAAGAAGAAAACGCCAAAGTGCGCTAAATGAGCGAAAGCAGGGGCATGCTTGTTTCTACACGTATTGCAACAACGGCAAAAGCGTGCATACTATAAAGTGCGCAAGAGTAGTCGAGAGATGTGAGATTAACCGATCGACAAGATGCAGTTTTGGATGATCTACAATGAAAAAGGGCGAAACCTTAAGTTACCAAGTCTCCCATCTTAAAGAAGGGAATATTCATATGTTGTTTGTGACGCTTTTGGTGCCAAAGGGAAAAGGCGCAAAGGCCGTAAAATATTTGAGGGAACTCAAGGCTCCGAAGAGAATCAAAATCCGTGACATATACTTCACCTTTGGGAGATACGACGGCATAATAATCTTCGAGGCTCCTAGTACCAGCGAGGCTATGGACTTCACCATGAAAGTGGGTTTTGAGACACACTATACAATGGAAACCCTAACAGCGGTCCAAGCAAGAAAATCCTAGAGCCTCCTTTCTTTCCGTTCGACCTGAGTATTGGCCTCGATACTAGATTAAGAAAGGAAACGACATAAAGAATATTGCAACCATCCCCAGAGCAGCCAGTTTCCTCCAAGTTGTAACTTTTGACGCGCTGTCCAACGGACCTGGGTGTCGCATGAACGAAAAGAAGATTGCAATCATTGCCCATACGATAAACGACTCCCAGACAAAGAAACCCAAAACTAGGAAAGCTATGATCGCAAGGTACGACATGATGGTGCGTGCTCTTTTTCCAAGGAAGGTTTCCGCGATGTGGCCGCCATCGAACATTCCCACCGGTATCAAATTGAGTGACGTAACGATCATTCCAATCCAACCCGCAAAGGCAACTGGATGTGGTGATACCGCAAGTATTCCTGTGCCATTGCTTGGTGGAGCTCCTAAGGGTTGAATGTATCGCATAATCAACAAAAACAACGGTGAGATTGGAAGCGTGGGGGCTCCTTCAGGAATCCGAATATAACTTGAAAGGGGAATGCCTATGATCGTAGCAGCGATTGCCACGAGAAAACCTATGATTGGGCCAGTGGAACCGATGTCAAATAAGGCGTCTCTGTTGGGCGGGAGAGATTTTTGGCGGATGACGGCTCCGAACGTGCCTATCGGAGGGGGTCCTGGTATGAAGTAAGGATAGGTGGCTTCTACTTTGTGTTTGTCAGCTGCGATCTTATGGCCCATCTCATGAGATCCCAGCACGCCCATGATTGCGGCCGTGAACATCACCGCTCCAACTAGATACCATGATTGACTGGTGATGCCCAAGTCGGAATAGAAAAACATCGATTGCAGGTATCCGGCAAGAAACACGGTTGCCAGCGTGGCAAAGAGCAACACCATATTTATGGTTTTTCGGCTGGGCTTTGTAGCCGGTTTGCGCATAGCTTTCAGCACGATTTTCCCTTCTTCGCTTCTAAGAATTGGAACAAAACCTAGGGGATCTAGACGATCCACAAGCCTCAGAAAAGCCTTCTTTGAGTCTTCTTGTGCTCTTATGTGGAAGGTCGGTACGCCGTACTCAACAAAGCCGTCTTCCACCTGAAATTCAGACTCAACCATGCTGCGTAACTGTTCAAATGGAACAATTTCAGCATCGGGCTCGGTGAGAAAACTGTTTGAAGACATTACCTTTTCAATACTCGTGAACAACTTGGCAGATTATAAGTTTAGTGCTAGCTTTGTTCTGCGCTTTGCTGCACACGAGTGTATTTCTAAATCGCCGTTGAACTCTGTCAATAATCTTATAAGTATGTGGTGTGGATAGTTGTTTGGCATATCTTACGATGCCGTATATCTAGACCGTGGAGACGCGCAACATGATTGTTGAATGTGGGATTTGCGGCGACGCTCTTAAGAGATCACGAGAAGTTCATTTCGTGCGCTATCGTTGTCCCCGCTGCCAGATTCTCTACTATGTTTGCTTTCCCACCGAGCCGCCTGATCTAACAAGAACGCGTCAGAAACCGGAAAGACCATCGATCTTCGTGTTGTCATTTCCTTTTGCTGTTATTGCGATTCTCGAATTGTTTTATCATCTCTTCATATGATAGAGATTTTCATTGTCGAGATAGTGACGGGCTTTCAGGTTTTTTCCAAGGGCCTCTTTTTCCAAGGATATACTTGATCATACAGTCGAAGCGGGCGGAGACGTTGATGAACCTCAGGATGCTGTAGAGCGGTGTGTAGAAGAGTAGTCGTTTATGGTTATAACGGTCGTAGGTGAACTTCAGGGCGACGGCTTGCTGTATGATTCCAACTGCTAGCATAAGTGGCAGAAACATTAGTAGGTTGTAGAGGAAGAATAGTCTATCTGGAGCGAACCAATAGAGCAGAGGGATTCCTAAGACTGCGGTCAGTTCTACAGCGGCACCTCCGTATCCCGTGATTAGGCAGTACCATAAGAGGAGGCTTAGCCATCGTCTGCGTAGAAGCAATTTCTTGTGTATGCCAAGTATGTTGTGGAGGCCACCTAGGAACCATCGTATTCTCTGATCCCAGAAGGTCTTGAATGAATCGGGTGCTAGCGTTGTACTTCGAGCCTTGTCCAGATAACCAACACGGAATCCTCTCCTTTGAATCTCCAACGTTATCTCAAGATCTTCCGTGATGGACTCCGCCTTCTTTTCGCTAAGAACTCTTCGCAATATATGGGTCTTGAACAAGCCTATGGGTCCTGGAACTACGAGAACCGCGTTTGCGAGGGCTTGTGCGCAACGAAATATCCCTAGCCCTTGGCTATATTCTAGTTGCTGGAGGATGATGAAGAATTTTGGCGCGCGCGTATTTCCGTCTGACGGGTGTATGTAGCCGGTGACTGCAGCTCTATCATCTATGTCCATCGCGTTAGATAACTGCTTGAGGGCATCAGGCTTCCATCGTGAGTCTGCGTCTACTATTGCGGTTACTTCTCCGGCGGCTTTGTCGACGCCTGTTTTTATGGCCTGTGCTTTGCCTAGGTTTTCTTCGTGTCTGATGATTTCTCCGTGGATATAAGGCCAAACTCTCTGGTTCAGCTTGATGGTTGTTTGTGCCACTTCGTTTGTGTGATCGGTGCTTCCGTCGTCTACTACTATGATTTCGGCGTAGTTGGGGTAGCGAATTACGCTTCTGAAAAGGCTTGCGATGCATTTGGATATGGTTTTTTCCTCGTTGTAGGCGGGGATAACCAAGGAGACCGTGGGGTAATAGTTGCTTTCTTCTTTTGCCTGTCTTCGCTTCCAGATCCATGCGGCGACTACGAGGCTTCCACCGATTGCTATTGAGAGGAAGGTGTACCAGAGGTAGAAGAACGCTGCTGTTGTGTGCCATAGCCAGTGGGTTGGTTGGAGAGTTGGAGTGTAGCCGAAGCCGTGGATAATAGCATGTTCGGTGAGAATGGGGAACCATCGCCATACAAGGTATGCTAAGATGAAGGGTACGCCAAAGAGGATATGTTGCAGTTTTGTAGTGTTAGTTCGCTTAGCTTCGCTGATATTGCTTTCGTTCATTCGTCGCTTTCCCCATTTCTTCATCTTCTCTCATTACTAAAATGGCTTCTTAGTAAACGGGAATACTGTTTTAATCGTAATATTGTTCTTCAAAAAGTGCTATAAGCTCCGTCTGTGTTTTAGTGCCTGCGCGTTACTAGACGGAAAAGGTGTATAGGTAAAAAAAAGGGAGGGAGGTGGGGGTTATCCTATTATTCCTATGTTGTTGTTTATGTTGTCGCAGATTGTTTTTGCTTCTTCATAGTCGTGGAACGTGCTGTTGCTGTTCATCAGTATGTTTTCGCAGTATGCTATGGCTTCGCCGACGGTCTCCAAACCACCGTATATCGCACTGTCTATATGTGTACCCATTGATAACTTGCCGCTGACCATGTTCAGCCAGGTTGCCAGCAGTTGTGCCTCTGCTCTAGCCTTCATCCAATGCCTGCGCGTGACGAACCATCCATTACGACTCCAGAGGATTCTATATGCATTCCAAAGGGTGTCGTCGTTGTCGCCCTCATAAATTCCTTGGAACAGGGTGAGGGCTGACCTCAGGCTGATCTGCTCAAGATAGTCCAGCAATTCGTCTTCTGTGACTTGTGCAGTTCCTCTGTTGAAGAGGTACACGTACACTTGGTGTTTCCAGAATCCAATGGTCCTAGGCTCCGGTGTAATGACGGGTGTGAAGGTGGCTTTGATGGTGCCTCCACATTTGATGTGGAAGGTTAGCTCGTTGCCGACTTCGCTTATGACGTCGAGGTTGCCGGTGACCTCCCAACCAACGAATTCATAGCCTGGATTAGCGTTGGCGATGGCCGTCAGAGTGGTGCAGTAATCCCAGGTGTCAGATTGACCGTTGAGATAGGTCTGGCCGCCGACGATGGTGATGTTCCCGCCTTCGGGCGGATCAATGATGAACGTAACCGTGCATTCAGTGATGACCTCTACTGTGGCGTCGTCGAGGTCGGTAACTGGGTAGTTCCATGGGTCCAGGCCAGTCGCGTTTCCCCAGTTGGTTACGGTGTCTATGGGCCAGGCTTCGAGTTTGAAGGTCTTTGTTTCTCCCACTGCTAGGTCGAATGGTGCCGGGGAAATAGTGTCGTATATGTCGTCTGTTACATTGACGTTGTGTAGCGGGTATGGTCCTGGGTTGGTGACTTCATAGGTGTAGACGACCTTTTCGCCAGCGTGTATAAGCGTCGGGTCCACTGTCTTGTTTAGCTCGATGGCTGATTCGCACACCCTGTACAGATAAACCTCTGGATTCGGGAAGTCTAGGCTTGCAGGATTCCCTTCGGAGTCGGTGTATGTGAGATTCGCCTCAAGGTTCGTTGCGTAGTTTCCTTCCAGTCCTCTTATTGGGCGTATCTTGTACTGAAATGTTTTGGTTTCACTGCCGAGTTCATCGAACTCCCAAGTTATCGTGTTTCCTATGACTGACGTAGGAGGCGGATTGATGGAACCTGCAACAATGACGAACTCGTCTTCCACTATATCTGTAATCTTTAGGTCAGTGCCTGCGGGCTTTATCTCTGCTGCTATTGCTGCGTATATGTCTTCTAAGTATCCGGGTGTGGCTGCGTCGAAGAAATGCTCAGGTGATGTTGCCATCTGTTCTAGGGTGTCTCTCGCGACAGCTTCGGAGACTCCAAGAGCGGCCAGATTCAAACCAATCGTGAAAACCACGGTTCCTGCATCCTTGGCTGCTTGTGCCTCCTGTATGGCCTTTAAAGTGCTTTCAGTATGAACCATGGGCCAAGTTGCAGTGCTATGTGTGATTCCCGTGCCAAAATCCGTCCATCGGTTTGCTACTCCATCGGTTAGTACGATCATGACATCCGTAGCGTGGTTACGACCGTTTGTTGCCAATTCCTCTTGAGCTATGTGAACGGCTGCCATGATGTTCGTGTACTCTCCGTCAGACAACCAGTCGATTGCTGACTTAGCTAGGGCTGGGTTGCCTGTCAGTCCTTGGTCGAGGCTTGCAGTAGTGGAATAGGAACTGATTCCAACCCAGTCGCTTGTGGCTGGGTCTCCGGTGAAGCTGAGCTTGTCGACAAAGGATTTCGCTGCGGCTTTGGCTGCGTTCAGTGGGTAGCCATTCATGCTGCCAGAGCGGTCGATCACTAACATAACGTCCACGGGGCCTCCAACTCCTGTGCCGTTCACAGTGAGAATCACGAGGATCTCTTGGCCACAAGTAATCTCGTAGGGTGTGGCGGTTTTGTTTACAGTCACGTTTTCGTCTATGCTTTGAGCTTGGATGATTGTGAGTGTAGCGCTTGTTGTTAAGGTCGAAACTATTAGTAGAGCAATGAAGAGCGTTGAAAGATGTTTCCTCAATTTTTAGCCTCCATTCTTTTTTTTAGTTTAGGCTTCGATTCCGCTGCGCTATGACATACGTCATATTTAAACCTAGTGTTTTCCATGTTTCATTCTCCTTTCTCTTTACATAGACCAGAAGACGGCGCCTATTTAAACTATATTACAATGTAGGATATATCATGCCCAGTTGGCTTACACCATTTTCTTGATGGCGATAGCTCCTTCATCTAGGCTCAGTGTCACGTTGAAATGCAGGTGCCTAGCATCTTCTTGCGGGTCTTGGGTAGAGAGTTTGCGGGCTGCTAATGGCTGCTTAGTAGTTTATTAGCTCGTGGGATGTAAGGCACGATTATGTTCTGACTGAGTTCTTCAAAATGGAGAAAAAGAAAAAAAAAGAGGTGTTTTTGGCGACTTTTAGCAGTCGTGTGGAGTCTTCTCGCTGATTGTGCCTAGGCGTTCTACGATGGTTATCTCTGGGTGCGTTGGGTCGTCTACTGGGTAGTCGATCTCTAGAATTATGTCAGTGACTCCCCGGTTCTCGCATTGAAGATACACGATTCCTTCGTCCCAGAGCCACTTGCTGGCGTAGTAGGTGTCGTCTCCGTCGTAGCCCCAGACTAAGAAGCCTACGGTTCCGTTAATGTCCTTGTAGACGGATATCACTGCGTGTCCGCTGCCGTAGATGGTTTTGTTCCAGCAGGATAGGCTTAAGATTTTGTGCGCGTGTCCGATGTCTGAGGTCACGTATGCATTGTTAGCGAAGAAGGCATACGTGAATTCGTTGAAGTATTCTGTTCCTAGCTGCGCTATTGGTCCTCCTTCGAAGATCATGTTGCTGCTGGATACTGGTGTGGTGTGGCACCAGTCGTCGCGGAGGTGCGGTCTTCCTAGGGTGTCTCTGTAGTCGGCTTTGTCGCGTGTGTTACCTCTTCCCATTACGAAGGGCGAGTTTGGTCCCCAGCTTGCTTCTCTTATGTCCATGCCGGTCATTTTGACGTCTACGTTTTTGATGGAGTCGAAGGCTTGGGTGACGTAGGCTGCGCCTGCGGAGTCAATGGTGGCAGCGCGCGTGCCCACAACGATCCATTCGTAACTTCCGCCCCATATCTCGTAGATCGCGTTGTATTCTTCGCCTGCCGTTACAGACATCGTGAAATTTAGCATCCCAGTCATCTCATCAATGCTATAGTTAGCTGGGTCAACTATGGCTGGAGGCGATTCTCCGTCGACTTTTTTAACCACCAGTATACCACTCGTGCCGAAGCGGTCTGGGTTTAGCGCGATTGGCCAGTGCGATAGTTGATACATGGTCGAATTTGCTTCGTCGATGGTTATGAGGTCGATCTTCTCCTTACGCTCTACAGTTGAGTAAAGCACCTTTATCTCTGTTCCAGCGGGTGGCACGTTGTCGCCCGTTATCAGTATGCCTCCTACGTAATCAGGGGGGCCGCTGTTCGTCAATGTGTAGTTGTAGCCTCCAAAGAGGGAACTGTTACGCTCTGGCGTTCTTAATTCTCCGTCCCACATAACCCTTTCAGCAAAGCTACAATATGTTGTCCATTCTGCCTCGAAAACCCACGTATGTGTAAGGTTAAACCATACTAGTTCGTCGGTTTCTTCGGCGGTGGTCACATTGTGGAAATCAACCCATCTCCGCGTGTCCTTGCGAACGGCGGCCCAAAGGTCGAAGGGAACGAAGGTTTCATCCAGCTGATACCAAACCTCATCGTCTATCACATCCTCGCCTATAGACCAATCTTCTGCTCCAGCGCTGTCGTCATCTGCGTCGTGCCTGTCCGTTAATCCATACATAGTTACTGCTCTAAACTGTCTCTGACGGTCTTTGTTCTCAAGGATGAAGCACCATTCACCGATCACGTAGGGCGTATCCGGCTCAGCAACGTGATCGCTCATATCGTCCTCACCGCCGCCAGCAGGCGTTTCGTGCTTGTACACGACTGTAATGTAGTCGGTGTCAGCCGGCTCAACGTTAAACTCGATACTATCGGTTGCGCCGCCAGTCCATGTGTAGTCTACACCGTTTCCTGTTAGCAAGAGATCGTTCAAGTACACCATTGGTTCATCGCTGACTGCTCCTAACCCTACAGGATACAGATCTGAGCTAGGCCAACCTAAATCTGGAAGTGATATAGTTCTGTTAGCAAATGACCCTAGGGCTTCCCACGTTTGGTTATACTCTTGCGTGCATAGTGAACTCAATATTGTGTCTCTGGTTACGTGCGTGGTTCCGTCCACCATTTTTCCAAACAATTGCGGCCAGAACGCCGCGAATCCTACGTAATCTCCACCCTCATCAATCATCTGTGCTAGGTCATACCCAGTTATGTCATTGGTAGCATTATAGAAGTCGTGGTACTCATAGTCGTAATACGTGGACAGATCGTCATAGAAGTGCGCGTAGCTGGGTGGCGCCGCTGTGGTGCCGATGTCCCATTCTCCGCGGTTGCTGAATTCAACCTGGAATTTCCTGCCGAACTTTCCCTTGTCCAATCTCTTAATGTCTTTGTACAGAATCACGTTCTTCTTGACCTTGTTGAACACAAACGTTATCGTTACACTAACCAGTGCATCGTCAGGTCCCTCGGCTTCATCGTCATACAAAGTGGTCTTCGTCAGAGCAACAAATCTTCTAGGTCCATCGTACAGAACCTTAATGTCATCCGTGGCCGCCCACACATTCGTTTTTCGTCCGCCGTAGGGCGTTCCTAGCGGTCCTTCCGTGCATGCTTCTTTCCAGTCTCCGCCGATGCCAGTTGATCCAGAGATGTCACTATACAGGGCAAAAGCCCACGCCCTCTTGTACATGTTTGCCAAGTCAGCGTAATGTATATCAATAAACCATCCTTGACTCCAGTCCTTCTCAAGCACGTTAGGATTCGCGAACACATCCATACCGTCATATTCCAAGCCCTGCTTGGCCACGCCGTTTATCAGCTCCCCATATTTAGAGAAGCCAAAGATCAGATCCTCTTTCGCATAGGGATAGAGCACATAGGAATCAGATGCCAGCACGCCGTTAACCGTCATGTTGTCTGCATCATAAACAGCAGCAGAGGAAATGAACATAGGAACGATCAATGTAACCGCGATTGTTATCGTCGCCAATATCGTAGTCAGCTTTTTTCTATTCATTTTTTACTCCTCTTTTACAATTTTTTGCATGCATACATGCATTGCGTTCTAAAGGTTCCAAGCCATCCGCTTAAAAGTGTTACGCAACATGAAGCTATATTCTGTATTCTAGTTCTATCTCTAAGCGTCTCAGTCACTTCCTTGCATGCATGAATACATGTACCCTACAGGTTGTCCACTTGAAAGGGATAAGCGTTTTTTCGCTTTGTTTCATCGACTCTGTTGACTCAGTTGAAAATACATTAGATAGGTCCCGTTCCTACGAAGATTTTTTATATCTTACTGTTGAAAGTATTGAAAAGAGAAGTGGCAACTTGTCTCAGACTAAGCTAACCCAAGGTGAAGCGCGCGCACTAGAGGAAAGCCTAAACTCCGACGTCAAAACGGTTAGTATACGTTTGCGACAAGGCGAATACCAGCACGACCTGGCAAAAGGAATCGCGTCCTTCCAACTGGAACTAAACTTTCCAGACGTTAAAGACCTAATAGAAAAATTGTACGGAGAGGAAAAAACAAACGAAAATCAGTTCATCCGAAACATTCAGACAATCCTAAAGAAAATGGAGAATAACAACATCGTTAAGATATTACCAAAGAACAAGCCCTGGGAGCTACAAAGATATGCACTTTCAGGCTTCAAGTTCCTTGATGTTGAAAAAAATCTTGTAACTTTGGCTACAACCCAACAAATAGAGCGAACGCAACACCGGTTGCACTCCGCACCAAACTCATTAAAGGCGCAAATGCTCAAACCATCTTACATGAAGACAAAGATCTTGCTATCCATATTCTTAATAGTTATATCATATACGGTCGCTCTATGGTCCCTCCTACAGCCTATCATCAATCCCATTATTTTCACGCCCGCTTTTAGCGCTGCTTTCACGTGCTCTCTCATCCTGGGAAAACTGCTTTCCCAAAAATAGTTGCTGCCTTTCACAATAAGCTAAAGCAATCTTAAATAATGTTGCCTTCTAACAATTGTCGATGTGACAAAAATGAAGAAAACTGTCTTGACTTCACTTGCAGTTTTGTGTTTGTTATCCACAGTGGTTCTGATAGGTGACAAAAAGCCCGTAAAGGCAGATCCAGACTTGATTTATGTTCCGACAGATTATCCAACAATACAGGAAGCTATCAGTCATGCAAATCCAGGGGACACAATTTTCATCCATAAGGGATCATACTATGAAAATGTTATCGTCAACAAGAGCGTCTCTCTTGTGGGAGAAGACATGGACTCAACAATTATTGATGGCAGAGCAAATGGCAGCGTGATTTCTATAAGAGCTAATAACGTGAACATCAATGGCTTCACCATACAGAACAGCGGGTCAGTCGAATCGGATAGCGGTATCTACATAACTTCAAGTGGCAACAACATAACCCACAACACAATAGCAAACAACAAGAACGGCATATACCTGTACTATTCCAACGGCAGTGTGATATCCGAGAATAACGCCTCGTCAAACAGTTGGTATGGAATCTACCTTCACTATTCTAATGACAACATGATTTCCGAGAATAACGCCTCGTCAAACTACAATGATGGAATCAACCTGTACTGTTCTGACATTAATAGAATCGCTAACAACAAGGTCTACTCAAACAACAACGGCATATACCTGTACTATTCCAGCAACAACATGATCGCTGGCAACAACGCCTCAGATAACGACTCTGGAATCTGGATACGTCAATTGTCTGGCAACAACATGATCGCTGGCAACAACGCCTCAGATAACGAATATGGTATATACCTGTACTATTCCAGCAACAACGTAATCGTTAACAACAATGCTTACTCAAACAGAAACCACGGTATGTACCTACATTATTCCAGCAACAATAACACCATTTATCATAACAACATCGTAAACAACATGGGTCAGGTGTGGAGTGATTCTGTGAATGTTTGGCACTATAACGACGAAGGTAACTACTGGAGCGACTACACAGGGCAGGACCTAAATGGAGATGGAATAGGAGACGATCCCTACGTTATAAACGTGAACAACCAAGACAGCCGTCCTTTGATGGGAACGTTCTCCAATTTCAAAGTCGCTTGGAAAGCGAAAACCCATCATGTCAGCATCATTTCCGACTCAACAATCTCTGATTTCAAATTTGAGATTTTGAGAGAAACAGGGAACAAAATGATAGGCTTTCATGTCAGCGGTGAAGACGGTTCTGTTGGTTTCTGCAGAGTTATGATTCCTACTGAATTAATGAACTATTCATACATTGTTCTGGTTGATAAAGAAGAAATCATCCCAACCTTGCTTGATTTTTCAAACAATATACATGCGTATCTGTATTTTACGTATGTCCACAGCAATCGCACCATTCAAATATTTTCTTCCAGACTACTGTACTTGTACAACGAACTAATCAGCGAACACGTCAAGTTGAAAATGGATTTCCACAACTTGAACTCGACACTTCTTGAACTATTGGACAACTATAGTGGACTCCTAAGCGATTACAGTCAATTACTAGAAAGATATAGCACATTGAACGCATCCTATCAGGAGCATCTGCTCGATTATATGGAATTGCAGGGAAATCATACTTCTCTTCTATTGGAAGAAACGCGAAATATCCGAAACCTAACGTATGTTTTGATAGCCACAACAACCATCTTCATCATAGCCGCAGTTTATCTATCAACATACGCGCACAGAAAGGTTTCCAGAAGTTAAGAAATTTTAGGGCGCATGCATGTCCTACATGAAACATCCAAAATCTTATCTTGAAACAAGAAAATATAGCAGTAGAGCAACGGGGTGTTAACCGTTAGAATAGCCATTCTTCATCATGCTCTGGGCAGGTTTGGAGGTGCAGAGAAGATGGCTGCCCTTCATTCCATTCACCTTAAAAAGAAGGATTTCGACGTTGAACTCTTTTACAGCGGTCCTCTACTTGACAATTGGAGAGAAAGAATACAATCAATGGTGCCTCTAACCCCGCTACCTTTTGGGCTACTTTCCTCAATTGAAGACCTCCCAAACATCATTAAACTCATAAACCGACTCAAATCATTCGATGCAATACTCGTACACCATCACATTTGCCCTTTTCTCGCCTTCTATCTTACTATGTTTTTCGAAACTAAGCTTGTTTGGTACTGCGGAGAGCCGCTGCGCGCTTTGTGGGAAACGCAATTGTCGGGGATATCCTTCAAGAAGTTAAGCTCCACCGTTAGACCTACCAGCACAAAATCCTACGGCAAATACTTGACCTCTCTATTTCTTTCTGATAGATTTTACGCCTCTTCAGTTAACTTTCTTCGCGCCATAGACAAGAGAACAGCAAGGCATTACACAAAGATAATCGCCAACAGCATATACACCAGCAAAGTTGTCAGAACACTTTACAGTCTAGATCATAGGATACCTGTTGCATACCCCGGCATAGAAGTTGGACAAAGAAATCAGAACTTCGTAAATCACGGATCGAACGATTATATGCTAGCTATTGGGGCAATGATCCCAATGAAAAACTACGTGAACTTATTAAGGGCTTACCATCAACTCCCGCCAAAGTACAGGTCAACAACAAAACTTGTCATAGTAGGAGACGGACCTCTAAAGGAAGAGATTCATTTCACAGCTCAAAAGCTGGACTTAAACAATCTAGTCTTTCGATCTCATATCAACGAACAAGAACTCTCAAGCTACTACAAGAATTGCAAGTTCATAGTCCATCTAGCCCTCTATGAACCCTTCGGTCTAGTCCCTATAGAAGCCGCGCTTTTCGGGAAGCCCTCAATAGTCTCAAACCAGGGAGGAACAAAAGAATTCATCAGGCATGGGCATAACGGCCTCCTAGTCACCCCCTATGATCCCGAGGATGTCGCCAAAGGTATGAGATGCTTGATCGAGGACGATCAACTTACGGCTGAAATGGGTTCAAAAGCCAGAGAGAAAGCTTTGAAAGAATTCACTATAGAAAAGTCGACTGAAAACATTGTAGAAGCTCTGAAGGTGCTGATCTAAAATGTGCTTGCTGGAGTTTAGGACATGAATATAACTTTTGTCACAGATCCCCTAGTCACAACGCTGGGGGCTACAAGACCACCATGTCTTTTAGCTACGGAACTACAGAAGAATGGACATAGTGTTAAACTCATTACTCTATGCGTCAGTGAGAAAGTCAGAGAGACAACGAAAGACAACAACATCGAAGTCAAAAGCGTGGGTTCAAAGTTCTCCACCACACCTCCACTTCCGATCTTTGAAGCTTGGGTACGGTCGCTGTTCAAATCTAAAAATACACACTGCTCAAATGCTCTGGGCGATAACGAAATAGTAATCAACACTTCCTCCAGTATTAAGGTTAAGTCCCACTTATATTACGCCCAAGGTCCTATAACGAGAGCCCTCAATGATATGTTCCTTGAGATGCCAAAGCGCTACAAGTACGCATACGGCTTGATTGCACCACTATTGAGATGTTTAGAGAAGAAAACCGTGAGAGATATTTCTTATCTATCAGATTCAGTAATAGCCAACTCAAAGTTTTGCGCGTCTATGTATGAGGAATTATATATTGAAGTTGACGGTGTGATCCCTCCTCCGCTAGATCGTGATCTCTTCAAACCGTCAAACTCAAAACCATCGGAAGATTATGTGCTGACCTACTTCGGAGTCTACAATAAGGAAACCAAGTTTACAGTTGTAAAGGAAGTAGCCGACGCTGGAATGCCAGTGAAAGCCTTTGGCTACAAGGCATATGGTATTCCAAGGTACGTAGTCAGACACCACAACATCGAGTTCCTAGGCGCAGTTTCTAGCAAGGAGCTGGTCGACCTATACTCAAACGCCCTCTATGTGATTTTCACGTTCACTCATGAACCATTTGGATACATACCTATCGAAAGCATGGCCTGCGGAACACCAGTTCTCACTTACAATACACAAGGACCCAGCGAATCTGTCATGAATGGGTTGACAGGCTGGCTTGCTAATAGCGATAAAGAACTGGTGGACTTGGCTTCAAAGATCTGGAGGGATGGTTATCCACAGAAGACGAGAAAGAATTGCGTAGAGAGAGCCTCGCTGTTTGACGTGAAGAACATCTCTCAGAAGTGGATTGAACTCATAAGGGAACTGCCTTAGTGGACTCTCACTTTTCTGTGTGGTCTTTCGCTTTTACGTTTCTACAAGACATCTATAGAGGTTAACATGCTCCTCTGCCACAGCGCTCCAGTCTCTGCTGTTTGACCGTTCTTTGAGATTTTTTCCGAGACATTTTCTGAGTTTGTTATTCTTTATTAACAAGACAAGTGCTTGAGTCAAAGCTGTTGAATCGGAGGGTGTTACAAACACGCAGTTTTCTCCGTTTTGCAGTTCAGTTTGAAACTTTGGCACATTGCTGCAAACAACCGGTTTTCCGTAGTCGGCAACTGCCGCTAATGCTCCGCTTGCCTCGATGTAGTATGGTTCTGTAGATTGTAGCACGATTATATCACTTCCCCAAATGAGCTTTTCCAAACTTGTTTCATCTACGAAACCGGTGAAAAGTACCTGTTTCTGAATGTCCGGCGTTAGAGTGTGCTTAAAGTCTTCAAGGTATGCTTTTTTGTCATGTGCATGGCTCTCTCCGACGATCAGTAATTCTGCATCAGGGCATTTTTCATTGACTTTTTTGAATGCCTCAATCAAATATCTTATCCCTTTGCCCTTCCTTAGGAAGCCAAGAGACAAAATGGAGATTTTTTCACTCTTTTGAGAAAATTCAGGCTTCCTAGTGGCCTTCTTCACACCGTGTGGAATCACGACTATCTTTTTCCCCTCGGAGATATACCCTGTTTGGAGAACTCTTTTCATCAGATGGTTGTGCACAATCACTTTTTGTGAAAGCTTTACAATAACTCTTGAAAGGAACAGTACGGCCATCTGTGCCAAAAAATTGAACAACGGATTGGCGTAAATATGGGCCTTCCTCCGTATCACCGTGTGCATGGTGACAACACAAGGTCTACGACTCAAACGGAAAAAAGACAACAAGATTGGAAAAAACATCGAGGCGATAAGACCGCTATACAACAACCATCCATGTTGCAAGTGAACAACATGAGCTCTTGTCCTGAAGACAGAACGAAAAATGAGTAGTGGATACAAGGGCCCCCTTCTCCAACATCTCAAAACAGCTCCGAATTCCTTCTCACAAGATTTAGCTAAACCTTGCAGTTTAGGAATATTTGCAACGACTTCTACGTCCACAAATTTAGCAACTTGCTTATACAACTGGGCAGAGTATAAGGCCACGCCATCCCTATGCGGAGGCCAAGTAGTTACCGCGCAAACCTTCAATCTCATACTTCGCCTGACACCTGTAGAATGTTCATAAAATGAAAGTAGACATCTGTGGAATTTGTCACATAGGTAGCTACTTCAATGAAGGTTGGTTGTCTAATAGTGAAATTGAACATAAGAACTTGCCATCTTTGTGCTTGTGTGAAATCGGTTCCCATTATTTCTTGTGTGACGATTTTAGATCGTTCTGGTTTTTTCGTGATCTGTAACGTGATAGCTTTATCAGTGGTGGTTGATGATATCTTCAACACCGCCCTGACTTTGTAGGTTCCTGGGGGAAGAGCCTTTTGTGGGACCTCAAAGAATAATGGTGTTGGGTCACTAGCCATGTGTACCAATACTGCTGCTTTGTCAACAGATTCTCCGAAATCTATATGGTCCTCAATGATTTCTCCAGTTGCAAGTCGCACATTACGATAAGTGTATGTGAAGTTTACGCTTTCAAAATGCTCTACGGGTCCCTTATACCCACTCCTATAGAGCAATACACCATTCGCGTTGACAAGTACCCCGTATCCATCATCGATTTCTACATCACACCATCTTGGGGCTATATGTGCTGGCCGAGGAAGCGTAACATCATACCACCCAGAATAGACGTTAATCAATACATAATCTACTCCCGTCTTAAAATACGGATAAACTTCAAGTCTGTTGCTCAAATGGGGATATACTTCGGGCATAATCGAAACAGAAGCGTTTACGGGAATCTTATCTAGCGCTATTCGTATACTCTCATTGGATTTTCCAACTGAAAAGTATCCGCCTGTTGGAAGAAGCAAAGAGGTGATGAGTAAGCTCACAATCATCAAAGATACAAACCTTCTCGGCATTTCCATGCTATCACTACTCATTAACCTCTTCAACCCGTAGATTGCGGAAACAAAAATGAACGATGATACGAACGCTGGGTACTGGGTTACAATGTCGTAATACAATGGATTAATGGAAAGTAAGCTGGTTATTAGCCACGGTAAAGCCATAATGAGCGTTAAGGGCGCCAGAAGGGAAGAGAAGGCAAGGGGGGCTAACAAGGATATCACATAAAGGAATTTTCTCTGCCCATCACTGAGAAGCACTCTAGCTGTGTTTATTGGGTTTGTAAACACGTTCACAATTATTTCAGTCGGTTCGGTACCAAATTCCCCCCACTCCCATTTGGTGCTCAACGCAGTCGGGTTAAAAGATGTGATCACCATACAAGCTAGTTTGAACCAAAGAACTCCTACAAGTAAGAGGACTATTGAGAAGATCGCATTTTTTGTTAACCTCCTCCACTGTAGACCTTCAATGATATCCTTTCGGCGCAAGATAGCGAAATAAATCGCCATGGTCATGACGATTAAGGGAACGAACTCGTTGACCATCAATGCCAATACAATGAATGGGGACGCATGAAGGAGCTTCCCCTTCTTCAGGTAGTAGAGAGCAAAGAGAAATAGCGCAGGTAAGAATGCTTCGACATCGAAATTTAAAATCGGAATCATTACTGGAGGATATACAAGATATATGATTGCCAGCAGAAAGATCAGCCACTTGCTGTCGATTTGTTCGCGAGCTATCCAATAAAGTGGAATCACCCCCGTTGCAATCGCGATTGGTCTAAGAACGAGTAGTGTAACTGGATTTTGGTATAGGGCATAAATTGGTATTAGCAGAAATAGAAAGGGCGAGAAATGTATTCCGAAGAGGCTTCCGGAAGGGTTGCCTGGCAACTCGCTAGTGTAGTAGAATATTTTGCCGTGGTTCAGCGTGCTGTATAAGGCTTGAGAATAGATTCCGAGATCCCACGCGTTTGTGTTAAAGGAGTGGTGACCCCATATGGCCAGAGTAGAAACAACGGAAATGTAGCCTGTTGCGATCATGAGAAGTAAGAAATAATCTGATCGTACTTTCATCTTGATCCAGGAAAGGTCGATTCTGTTCTTGGGCAGCATTTCCTCATCTCGTCAAGTATTCCTAATGTTTTTCTGGTACTGTTTTAACGTTTTCGAAAACACAAGACTACAGGTATGTAAGCTGGGCAGATACCATTTTGTAGGGCGAGAAAACTTACAGGCGAAAGGTGCACGCGCACATGTGCCCACTTGGTGCTCGTGCTTAACAAACCAATTTGAGTAATATCATCAAAGATCTCTCTTCTTCATTATCTGCTTAAAAGGGTAGAGCGTCCTCTTATTTTTCACACTCTGTCTTGAACAAGCACTACACAATTGATTCTATGAGATCGATGAATCTTGTAGGATTCCTCGACCTTAATATGAAACATCTCGCTTTATCGGTGAGTATTGAGATTATTTCTTCTTCTTTGCTTGATAACCCCTCTAAGTTCAGTTCCGAATTGAAATAGGAATAGCTTAATATTATCGGATCTGTACAAAAGGGAAACTCATGCCTGTTCAACGCTAAAAGCCTCTTGTATGCGTTTTGATGGTCTATTTCTTCTATGCTCTTCTCTCCATCCTCTAAGAAAAAGATGTTCTCTATCTCGGTTTTTTGAATTATTTTTGGATTTTTTATCTGCGTATAAAGATCCACAAACGACTCAGTTGGTTCGGTAACTCGGAATTTCATAACTGAGGAGCCCAGTTTGAGTAGGCTTTTGATGGGATCCTTCTTGCTGATTCCTTTTTTTGTAGCATGGGCAAAAATTCGGTGGGGTTCAGGATAGCAATATGCGCAACCTCCATTATCGATGATGGTGATGTCGTCTGATAGGTATGAGAAGTTGTATTGGTCTTTCAAACTTAAGAGGGCAGTAAAGGTCTTGCCGGTGTTAGGAAAGGCGCTGAACAGAATCCCTTTCCCTTTTTTTGAGAGACAACCGCCGTGTAGAAAAGCATATCCTTTTCTCAACAACTTAATGTCCATGATGAACGGAACGAGTTCCCATAGGGGCGTTATATTGCCGATTCTGAAGTGGATTTTCAAGAAGGAACTTGTTGCGAGGACCTCAGTTTTTCCTAGCAATTCCTTTACTCGCAACCTGAGTTTGAGCCATGCCAACGGCCGTTCATAATAAATCCACTTTTCATCTTTGTTGCCAAAAAAATTTGGGGCAAGCCTTACAGCTCGGGCAACGTCTGCTTCAAAATCCTTAACGAGGTAAACGGCCATGTCTGGTCTGACTTCATCAACCCTGAAATAGCTTAATCGTCGATCCACAGATGATAAGTCCACATTCGATTTTATCTTAATCAACCCATGCACATCATAGTTGAAGCTATTCAAAGCACCTATGTCTCCCTTGTACTCGCGCATTGCTTAAGAAGCCTTACTACTCGCTGAGGTGCTCTGTAAGCGATTAAGAAAAGACCTCCGAAGGTCATGAAAGATATCCCTGATATCCAAAGACCGAGATTGGCCGAGCTCTGCCCCGCAAATATTATGCTTATCTCCAATTTCCCAGTTTCTTCGACGGGAAAGATGTTTACCATGGAGTAGCCAGGGATTGGTTCAATTTCCTTTCCGTTTACGTATGCCCTCCATGAGGAATGATAACTCTCCGAGAAAACTAATAGAGTAGGCTTTTCAAGTTCCATTCTGACCCTATAAGCGCCAGAGTTCTCTCTCTCACAAGAATTAATACGATTGGAAAAACCGGTGAATACATCATCTATGGAAGCTGTTTGCTCTTCCTCTCTCAGGGAGTATAAAACAATTTCATCTACATCCACAGGTCCAGAGGCAGCTAAAGATAGTCTCTGCTCCCCAGGTTCTAGGTGTATCGGACCTGCTGTTAACCATGTAAATTGAGCCGAATCGCTGGGACAGGGAATTGCCAAGCCAGATTCGCCAATAGTGATTTGCAACGATCCTTTTCCCACCCCTCCACCTAGTCGGGCAGCGATCATATATTTTGCTTCTCTGGACAAATCTAGTGTGGTGAAAGCCTCAACTGTGCTTGTCGAAGATATATTCTGTGATCCCTCAAAACGCAGCACATATCCTTGACGATCTTTTCTGATAAATGACCAGTCAGGAGATGCAGAGTAGTCAAATGCGGTTTCCGCCGTAAAAACATAGATCAGCCTACCAGGGTACTTCTGCACTTGGTTAACGGTTTCTCTTCGAGCATCTTCCAAGTCGGATGGAGATATTACTGCCACAGCATCTACATCGTTCCAGCCCGTTCCATCGTTAGTGAGAGATAAGATGTGGTCTCCTTCGTTCAGTCTAACCTCTCCCACCCTCACCCACTTAAGATTAGCAAAGTAGGGTGCTGATGGTCTGATTTCTCCTAACGAAACATTGTTCATCGAAACTGTGAGGACGCCCCTATATGTGGCAAATCCTATCCTTATCCATACATCATAATTTTCCTTTCTATCAATTGATACTGGTATGTTCAGTGTATGTGAACCGTTGGTAGTGGCGGTGTATCCATAACCGCTTTGGCCCATGACGAGCCTACCTACCTCGCTCCACCCTGAAAACTCCCCCCAGCACTTCTCATAATCTTTGCTGTTGGACGCGAGATTTTCTGCATTAATCACAGGCTCCTTATTCAGGTTGAGCATGACTAAATCCAAAAGGTCACTGTTTACGAAGATTAGACCTTCTGATTCGTTTAGAGTCGGGGATTTCAGCAATTGTGGATGCCGATGAGCGAACAAAAGTGCTGTTTCGTTCAGTGATAGCAGGTTCCCTTCAACAAGTGCAGGATAGGATTCTAACCCACCAATCACCACTACATGTCTGGATGGAGCAAACACCTGTGATGTATGACATTCGTTCTCCAACACAAGAGATCTATTTTTTTCAAACACCACTTTATAATCTTCTTGACCTAGGAAAAAATTTCTTGTCGCTTCAGCAGCATAATCGGGAATTACTACGTAACGATAGTTGAAGGGACCTAGAATCTTCATAAAATCATCTGTCAAATGGCTTCTGACTAATGTGAACCTTAGGTAGTTGACGAAAGCTCGACATTGGTCAGTCCAGCCTCCGTCCTGCAAAGTGGGTTTATTATGGATAAAAGAACTGTCAAAGCCTACTTCGTGCTGCCACCCCACATCCGTAAGCATAGCAGGGGTTGAAAAGTCCGAAGAGCTAGGGCCCACAGTTATCACCTTGTAATCTCCACTTTGGTTTCCAATCCAATGAAATGGGGCTAGTGTCGTTTTGGAAGGAGTATAAACTTCTAGCCCATGGTTGAATAAGAACCAACACGAAGTAATCGGACTAATAAAAGTCAGAAACAAGAGCAGAAGCCCAAAATAATAGAATCCTCGATTTGTTATGATCTTGGTTAACGGCTTAAGAATACTGGAAAATCTAGAATTTCCATCTTTGGTATCCACTAAAACATTCTTGACGTTAGGTTTTCGTTTTTTTTGACGAAGGTACCGTACTACCATACCAACCATAGTTGACACGAAAAAGCAGTGTGAGACGGCGCTCATCATCACCCACCTTGCGGCAGATCGAAAGATACTGAAGTACGGAACGTTGTACCACATCCAGACAAAAACTTGTCCGAAAGGAGGGTTAGGACCTGTAGCCATCAATGTACAAATAAATGCAGACATTGCGAAGAAGAATGAGTACTTATCCCTCTTGAAGAGCAGTGTACCGTAGGCTAAGAAGAAAACTATCAATAGGCAGACCATTGAGACTAAACCAAGAACACCCAACTCGGTTCTTACATCAACAATTCCAACGTAGCCCCAAGACTCCCAGGCGTTCAAGGCGAAAGCGTTGGCCACATCAGGATACGCGTGCCCATAAGCCTCTTCGATGGCGTAGGAGAGACCAAAGTAAGTCGGCTTGACATTGAGAAGAATAGGAAGAATAAAGAAAGCTGACAGCACAAGTGTGATGCCTCCAGAAATCGCCAGCACTTTTACAGAATTGATAATAGCAAATGTAGACTTGGATTTAACAAACGACAATACATGGACTACGATAAACAACAAGAAGAAGCAACTGTACACAATTAGAGCAAGAGAATGAAAAGCCGTAAGAGCTATAGTAAAGCCGAGAGAGAGCCATAAAATGTCCTTTGTTCGTCCTCTAGTTAACGCCTTGTCAATTAGAACAAACAACAAAGGGACCACGGAATAGCTCAAAATTAGTGCTAAATGGCCCTCTGTGAGCTGGGAGGAAAACCAAGGGTTCAGCGTATATATTATTGAGGCGGAAAAGCTTCCCCAATAACTATGACTGAACCAGTACGCGAAGAAGAATGATGACAACCCAGATCCGACAAAACATAAGACAAAGAAAATCTTAACCATTAAAATGCCGTTGCCTATCAGATGATACAGCCCGGCTAAGAAAAAATCAAGAAGACTAATTTCCTCCACAAACCCGAATGAGTAAGGACGCCACAGGCTTAACCATTGGAAATCTGGACCAAATAAGTATACGCGAGAAACCCAGCCTAGCGTATCACCTCCCGCGGGCCAACCGCTTGTACAGATAAAACGACGAAAAATCACCGTTGCCATGAGAATCAGCACTGCACATTCGATAAAAATAAGCCTCTTTCTAAGCTTCTTCTGCTCTTTTTTAGTCATGATCAAACACGCGCATATACAATCTTAAACACATCGCATGTATGAAGAATAGCTAATTTAACGGGTTACCAGCACTTCACTACGGGTCTTTTCTAGATAAAGAGCCATAACCATAAAAATATGTATGCCGAAACAACGACAAGAATCATGCACCGATGCAACTCTAGCAATTTCCAAAAAAACCACCTGAATAGGAGCTTATGAAACCGAGAAAGCCAGCAAAATATCGTACAATATCGACGACGACTAAACTTAATAGGTAAGGGCTAGGTTTGCTAAGAAGATTTTTAAAAAGATTCCACTGTAGCGGACCTAACTGACGAATGGCAAGACCCTTCCTCTTTCTCAGATAAGACCTGATAGAAGCCCCATAGTAATAACTCCTCCTCGCAATCACCCCTAATTTTTCCGGTTCACCGATATGCCACTCAACCGCATCAACCTTTTTGATTCTATACCCCATCTCCGCAAGACGATGGTGAAGGTCAACATCTTCCCCAATCACAAGATTCTCGTCAAAACCGCCTACCTTAAAGAAAGCTTCTTTCCCAATGAACCTTGCGGCCATTGTCAGCGGATTATCCATTACGTTTCGCTTTAGAGAAAGCGACCTAGCCCAGATGCCCTTGCCCACTGAATAGTTGCAGACCACCAACGCGTCCGAGCAATCGCACCAACGAACACACTTGCTGACGACTTCAGGCTCCAACAGAAAGTCTGAATCTATGAAATACAAGAACTTACCCTTGGCATGCAGGGCGCCGACATTCTTCTGCGCCGATCTCTCCGGTCCAGCGAACAGCATCTTTGCCCCGTGTTCTCTCGATACTTCTACTGTATTATCTTCACTGAAGCGATCTACCACGATAACCTCAATGTTCCCGTATGTCTGTTTTTTCACCGACTTAAGGCACTGGTCCAGCGTTCTCCCCGAATTATAGGTTGGTATTATTATTGAAACAAGAGGAGAATATCGCATCGGCTTCCCCTTAAAACAGATTAAGTAAACCAGATATAGTTTATGTTCAAACCCTAAAAACTATGAAATTCCAACCCATATAAGCGCGCGCATTTTCGAAACCCACTTAACTAGCCTAGCTGTTTCATTCCTACGTTAAGTGATTGAAATGTTCCGACGAAAAGTCACCTGCCTTACAGTCGCCTTGACAATAACTATACATTTAGTCTCTATGTTTTCATCTTGTCGTAGGGTTTTCCCTGAATCTTCAGATGTGCCTATCCATCTACATCTAACTTGGCAAAAAAGCAACATGTTAAGTGCCATCACCGTGACTTGGCAGACTTCCAATTCAAATTCAGGAAACACTGTTTTTTATGACACGGTTTCACGAGATGGAAATCCTTCTCTTTACAAATATTCCGCTACAGGAACAAGTCATACCTATGAAGGCGCATCAGGCTACTTACATGATGTAGAACTGACAGGTTTGGCACCCAATGCAACCTATTATTTTGTTTGTGGAGGAGATGAAGGAGGATACAGTGGGGAACGAAGTTTTAGAACAGCACCAAGCGAGCCTTCTCACTTGAGATTTGTGTTTGGTGGAGATTGCAGAAGCAACTGGACAAGACGTGATGAGATATCCAGAACCATGAGCAAGTTTAATCCAAGTTTTGTGCTACTCGGTGGAGACTTCGTGACTTCTGGTTTCAATCAGACTCAGTGGGACAATTTTTTCGAAGGTCTACACAAATATTGGATAGGAACCAGCAATTTGACCATACCCATAGTGCCTTGTTTCGGAAATCACGAAGAAAATGCAACGAATTATTATGAGCAGTTTGCCCTCCCAAGAAATGAACAATGGTATTCTCTCAATTGGGGAGAATATGTGCATCTAACTATTCTGAACAGTGAGGCCGCCGCGTCAGCTGACCAGCTAATTTGGCTGGAGAATGACTTGGCATCTCATGAACACTATAAATGGAAGTTCGTCATATTTCACCGTCCACTATTTTCTTCAAGTCATCACGGTAGTTGGATTGAAGGCCGAGAATCATGGTGCCCTTTGTTTGACAAATACGGTGTTGACATAGTTTTTGCCGCACACGACCATAACTACGAACGTTCAAAGCCAATAAACTACACGGCTTCTAAAACTTCCCCTCAGAGTTCCTACTATGCAGGAACGATGCATGTTGTTTCTGCCGGTTGGGGAGCGCCATTGTATGAGTCAGGTTTCAATTGGTGGACTGACTATTCTTCAAGTGTATACAACTTTGTACTTGTAGATGTCTTCGCTAACGGAACACTCAAGCTCCAAGCGAAGGATGTGTCAGGTTTTGCATTTGACCAAGTTGTTGTTCAGGAAACACCTATTATACCCAAGTTTCCATTCGTGTTAGTCCTGTTATTGTTGATGATAATAACACTATTGGCAGTTGTTCTTCATAGAGAAATAAGGGGAAAAAGCCCTCAAGGAAATGTTCACCTAGAGTCTTGATGGCTCTCAGCTATTGCTTGTATCACTTCACGTTCCTGCGAGTGTACACCAATTTCTTCCAATTCTCTTCTATTTACAGATTATGAATTAGAAACCATAATTGGCCTCGTGCATAGGACGTATATGAATGAACATGAGATTCTGTGATGACTGTGGCACCTATTTGAGGAAGACGAAGGACGGACTGTGGTGCCCGAAGTGCAGGAATTTGATCAAGGCAAAGCGAGTTTTGGGAATCAGAGGAATTGAGAAGAGACACTCAGCTACCATTCATGTTATTGATAAAGACACAGGTCGACCATGTGAAGGTGTCTCGGGCATATCCAAGATGTGGGAATGGAGAAGCCTATGATTGGTTCTCAAACATTTCAGGTGAACATGCAGGTATACGAAGAGAAAGAACAGTGAAACACTTCAGATGTTCGGAGTGCTCATACTCTTGAAGCGAGTGTGCTTGATAAACAACTGAAATTTTCAACTCGTGCGCGGATTACATTGCATTCTGAGAGTTTTTCGTCAAGTTGTTGAACTATTTGTTCATCGATTCCCTTTCAAACCGTTTCAAGAAACGCCGAAAGCGCGAAGTGATAAAATGGTTTCTTACACTACTTTTGCACTTAGGAACGTTGATTTATAGGAAAATTTGTTTTATCGTAAGTGCACGCGGTGGCTACTCAAATTGAGAATTTAATCTTGAATACTATATACAGATGTTGAGTTCACACAAGTTAAATATGATAGATTCAGCGCTACCAACAAAGGCATTACAGCCTTAAACATAGAAGGAAGCTCCCGATGGCAGCAAATCCTACACGCCTACAGACAAATCCACAGACTCCCATCGAAAGTCTTTTGAATAACATACACATAAAACCAAAGTTGTTCATCCTAGACTATTACAACTCCCGCTCATGCTAAATTCCACTTGGTGAAAAATAGAATGACTATAAAACCAGTCGCTATAGAAGAGTCATACAAAATCAGTTTCAATAGTTCAGTCCCCTTGAGTCGTATAGCTCACCCTGTAGCCATCATTCTCCCAACCTATTGCGAGGCCGAAAACGTAGAAGACCTGGTTCAGGAAATTCAGGAATTAAAGATTAATCCACTGATTGTTGTCATAGATGACTCCAGTCCTGACAAAACCCCCGAGATGGTAAAACGGCTTCTAGAAAAATATGGCAACATTCTCCTACTTCTCAGACCCACGAAGCTTGGACTCGGAACTGCAATCACAGAAGGGTTCAAATTAATCCTTTCCCTGCAAAACCCGCCCGAATACGTAATAACCATGGACGCAGACTACTCCCACAACCCACAAGACATACCTAAACTGATACATATCGCTCAGGAAGGAAACGACCTTGTCATCGGCAGCCGATACTGTCCAGGCGGCAAAATTCTCGGATGGCACCTAGCAAGACTACTCATCAGCCGCTGCGCCAACCTCATCGCCTCAACCATAGTGAACGTGCCACTGCACGACTGCACCAGCGGCTTCAGATGCTACACAACACGCTACGTGAAAACCGTTTTAAACAACCTGCACAGCCAAACATACGAAATCCAAATCGAAACCATCAAGCAAGCTCAAGCAGAAGGATTCCAAGTCAGAGAAGTCCCAATAACCTTCATAAACCGGAAACAGGGAAAATCGAAGCTAACCCGAACAGAGATTCAAAGCTTTCTGTTCTACATCATCAAAACAATTTTGGGCAGATAAAACTTCTAGTGCATGCGCACGCACAAAAGCACTACTTAAACCTCTCAAGCTCTCTATTTCGGCCCATCAGAAAATCCCGTTCTATGCTTCAAAAGATCAATAGACCCAATCATAAAAACACAAATACAACAACCAAAAGCAACAAAAAATAACCAAAAGTCACCAAATTTGCACGTGCACACTAAAAGTCGAGTTTTCGCTTCAGTTGTTAGCGTATATAGGCACATAAGACCGCCCAAAGGTCTGAAAACCTTTTAAAGATCTGATTCTCTCCATAGGAAGGATACTTGATGATTTTGGAGATGCTGACCGTCGGGACTCTCTTCACAAACTGCTATATTGTTGGGTGCGCTGAAACGCTGGAAGGTCTGATCATCGACCCTGGCTTTGACAGAGACAACGAAGCCGACAGAGTTCTAAAAAGGGTAGATCAGCATCACTTGAAAGTCAAATACATTGTCATCACCCATGGTCATCCCGATCACACCGCCGGCAACGGAATCCTCAAAGAAGCAACTGGAGCGCCAATCTTGATCCACGAACTCGATGCACCCAAGTTAACTGATGCTTCCCAAAGTTTATCCAGGCTTTTCGGGCTTCGCGTCACGTCTCTACCAGCTGATCGGAAACTGAGAGAGGGAGACATTATTCAGGTTGGAAGAATCAAGCTGAAGGTTCTTCACACACCGGGCCACAGCAAGGGCAGCATCTCCTTGCTAGGCGAGAACGTTGTCTTCACTGGAGACACCTTGTTTGCGGGCAGCATTGGCCGATACGATTTCCCAGACGCCTCCTTCAAAGAGATTATGAATTCTATAAAGAGGCTGGCGATGCTGCCCGATCACATGAAAGTTTATCCGGGTCACGGTCCGACTTCTACCATAGGCCGCGAGAAGAGAAGCAATCCATTCCTACAGATGTAGCGTAGTGTTCTAGAAGGTGCCCCTAAAGAGGTCTTCTTCTCTCGATATGTTCAAATCTTCTATTGAAGCGGTTTTGTCAGGTTCTGTTCGACTCAAGTTTCTGATGATGGCGACTGGCACAGCCTCTCTTCCCTGTCCCATAACAAGCTCCGCAGCCGACGCAATCTCGTCCACCAAGGCGATGTTCTTCACCTTTAGTATATAATTGAAGAGATCCTCCTGCCCACGATAGTCTTTGAAGGGATCGATGCCTGCTATACCGATCGCAAACTCAACCTGCCCCTTCCTGAATGGACGACTGTAAGTATCAGATATGACAATAGCTACCTTCCTATCAGTCAGCTTTATGATTCTGGACCTAATTCTTCCTGCGGACTCGTCTGGATCTTTAGGTAGAAGCGCGTAAGTGTCTTTGCCAGAGACGTTCGATTTGTCTATCCCCGCGTTTATGCACACCAAGCCCTTTTCGTTTTCGACTATCAGGATTTCTGGAGAGCATTTCAAAACTCTCTTCACCTCCTTCAGCACGAGCTCAACGAATCTCGTATCTTTCGAAGCCACCTTTGCCATCGTCTTCGCCCCTTCTGAAGGCTTCACATCTCTTAACTTCACCACTCTACCCTCCGCCTTCGACACGACCTTCTGCGCAACCACCACGATATCCCCGTCTTCTATGGGTACGGCGTTCTTCTCTGCAGTTTCCACAATTATCTGCGCGAGATCATCTCCAGCTTCTACGAGGGGGAATCCCTCAAGACCTATGATGCTGACCGTTTTTGCCTGCACTTATGCTCCTCCAGACGGGTTCACATCTCTGTATTCTCTATACGAAGAGCTTCAATCATATATCTTCTAACCACAGACCTGAGAAACTTAATATCAAAGAAAACCAAAGACGAACTCTCTCTATACACGACAACATTGGGTGAAACCATGCCTAGGGCAGTCATCGTAGATCACGAGAAGTGCACTGGCTGTAGAATATGCGAGATTGTGTGCTCAACGAAAAATGAGGGTGGAGTTTCCTATGAGCGTTCAAGGATAAGAGTCTACACTTTTCCTCCAGGCTTGGACATTCCCATCGTTTGTGCGCAATGTCAGCAAGCTCCGTGCATCGAGGCATGCCCTCGGAAGATAATCTCAAGGGATTCTCAGTCTGGGGCAATCATAATCCAAGAAGATATGTGCAACGGCTGCGGTTCATGCATTGAGGTCTGTCCCGCAGGAGCCATATTTATGCATCCGACTCGCAAAGCGGCCATCAAATGCCACCTATGCAACGGCGATCCTGAGTGTGTCAAGCTTTGCCCAACCGAGGCTATAGCATACTATAGTGTGCCGTTCGATACAAGGACCTTTGCGAAGAAGGCTGAGAGGATAGCCGAGGAACTTCGTCAGCATCTTCTAATGGTAGCTGAAGAAGGGTGAGGGTTCATGGGCGGATATGCAGGGTATGTTCTTGAGGTAGACTTAACAAACGAAAGGATCAGAAGAATCGTCACTGATGAGTATTTTGATGTTGGGCTGTTCATCGGCGGCAAGGGACTCGGCGCCATAACCCTGTGGAAGAAGCTGAAACCAGAGATTGATCCTCTTTCAACAGACAACATTCTCATGTTCCTCACTGGACCTTTGACTGGAACACTTTGCCCTGGGACCAGAATGTGCATCGTGACAAAGTCACCACTGACAAATACATTTTGCGACTCCTACATTGGCGGGCATCTCGGTTCAGAGTTCAAGTTCGCAGGCTATGACGCACTTGTCGTTCGCGGAAGAAGTGAGAGGCCGGTCTACCTATCGATTGAAGATGATGATGTTGGCATCTGCGATGCAGAGCGTCTCTGGGATTTGGATACATTTCAGACTGAGGAGAAAATACGAGAAGTGCGGAGAGATCCAAGTGTCCGAGTTGCTTGCATCGGACCTGCCGGTGAGCGACTTGTGAGATTCGCCCACATAAATACTGAGCGCTGCCGGCAAGCGGGGAGGGGCGGCACCGGAACAGTGATGGGATCGAAGAATCTTAAAGCTGTGGCGATCCGGGGTACGGGTGAGATTCACCTTCACAACTCAGACGAATTTAACCGGCTTGCAAAGGAAGCTCACAAGATTCTTCTCAAAAACCATACCATTCGCGCCAGAAGAAGGTGGGGAACCGCCAGATCAGTTCTCCTAGCCAGCGATCAAGACCTTTATCCCACCAGAAACTATCAAGAGGCAACTTTTGAAGGAGCTGAGAATCTATCCGCAGAGATTATGGAGAAACGATTCTGGGTCAAACACAAAGCGTGCTATGGCTGTCCTGTGAACTGTGGAAAGCTCGGAATTATCCGAAGTGGACCATACAAAGGCACAGTTCTTGACGGCGTTGAATACGAAACCACCGCGATGCTGGGTGCAAACTGCGGAATCAGTAACTATGAGGCCGTTGCACACGCCAACATGCTGTGCGACAAGCTTGGACTAGACACGATATCCGCTGGCAACGTGATCGCCTACGCTATGGAATGCTATGAGAGCGGCATACTGACTGGAAAGGAAACGGATGGACTAGAGCTCGAGTTCGGCAACGAAAAAGCCATGATAGAACTACTAAGAAGAATAGCCCATCGTAAGGGTCTTGGAAACCTTCTCGCCGAAGGTGTGAAACTCTTTTCAGAAAGACTGGGAAAGGAGGCTCAAAGTTTTGCGATGCATGTCAAAGGGCTTGAACTCCCCGGGTGGGGAGCCAGAGCCTCTGCAGGAATGGGCTTGGCCTACGCCACAGCTGACAGGGGAGGTTGCCACACAAGGGCTTGGCCCATAGACTACGAGATGTCCGGCGTCGCACCAGACGAAAGCAGGATTGACCGCTACTCCACTAGCAAAAAGGCAAACATTGTCAAGAATCAGCAAGACTATGGGGCTGCTGCCGACTGCTTGGTGGCTTGCTGGTTTGTAAGAAGCGCTATTGGAGCAGAACGCTATGTTCGGATGGTTAATGCGGCGACAGGAATGAAAATGATCGCAGACGATTTCATCAAAACAGGAGAGAGAATATGGAACCTTATTCGGATGTTCAATACACGTGAAGGATTTACAGCGAGAGACGATACGCTTCCAGAAAGGATGCTCGCTGAACCGCTGCCCTCAGGGGTTGCTAAGGGGCACAAGCTCAAACAAGCAAAGCTCAATCGTATGTTGACTGAGTACTACGAGCTTCGCGGATGGGATGGAAGCACAGGAATTCCCTGAAAAGAAAAGCTGAGAGAATTGAAGCTAGATTTCGTCAAAAGCTAGAAACAAAGAATCTGCTATTTTCAGCGGCGAATATTTATTAGTACATTCTCTTCACAGCTGTGAGAGGGCTCATGGAGATTCGTTTAGATCAGTTGGCTTCACCCTTCGATTTGGAGCGCACTCTACGGTGCGGTCAAGCTTTTCGGTGGAAGAAATATGATGGTTGGTGGTACGGTATTGTCGGAAAAAAGGTGATCAAGGTAAGACAGATAGGTGACAAACTGGAGTTTCTGATCTTCCCACCGAACTACAACACGGAATTTATCGAGAGCTATTTCAGATTAGACGACGACCTACCTTTCATCCTCTCGAAAATAGACAAGGATCAATCTATACGAAAAGCCATACAACATTCTCTGGGATTAAGAATCATTCGACAGCAACCATGGGAATGCCTGATCTCATATATTTGTGCGACATACAAGAACATTCCAGCCATTAAAAACATGATCCACAATCTCGCGAAGAAATTCGGGGAGAAGATCAGGGTTGATCATCATAATTTCTACACATTTCCTAATCCCCACAATCTAGCTGAAGCCAACCTTGAAGAACTGAAAGAATGTAAGCTAGGATACAGAGCACAATACGTGTTAAACACCTCTCGAAATATCCGCAAAAAGGAGGTTGATCTCGAAGCTCTGAGAATGATGAAGTATGAAAAAGCGAAACTTGAGTTGTTGCAACTAGCTGGTGTTGGACAAAAGGTTGCAGACTGCGTGCTCCTATTCTCCCTGGATAAACTAGAAGCTTTCCCAGTGGATGTATGGATCAAGCGAATCATCTTGCAATCATATTCCAAACACTTTGAAAAATCCTTTATCGAAGAGACCCTTAACAAACCATCAGTTGCACCTCACGAATATATGGAAATAAGCTCGTTTGGAAGAGAGTACTTCGGGGAATTTGCAGGCTACGCGCAGGAGTACTTATTTCACTACAAGCGTTTCAGAGATGACTACGGGAAGAAACAAAGGTCAATGCGTCTCAAATAGTATTAGAGAACGGCTCAATTGACTATCATGTTTTTTGTTCTTGGGCGGGAGGAATTTCCTAATTTTCAATCACACACGATATTAGTTTGGTATATTTAAAAATAATTGTTGGGGACAATAGATTTTTATACAAGTAGGTCTCATACGAGATGCTCGTTTTATGAAGAGGTGGTGCGCATCTGAAAAATCTCCTTTCTCTTTCAGCAATATTTTAGTAGTCTGTGTTAGTGCGCACCACATATACTATTCTTAAACACAAGCCTAGGTGTCAACGAAAAGTGGCTCACCCAAGATGCTAGATACGTAGACTACACATACACACACGGGGCTATGCCGTTTTTTTGGACACTAAAACTCCAACCTTACCAAAGGAAATTCTTGGTCGGTCTCATCTTTTATCCTAAAGCTTTTCTTCAAGTATAGCCCGATGGGTCTAGAAGGATTATTTGCTGATCCTCTTCTCGCAAATGTCTCGACAGCCTCTGCAAGGTCTTGGAATGTCACCTAGATTTTCTTGTGTGATGTCTCTGATTGTGATCTTCATTATCCCTTGCTCTCGAAGATTTTTTTTGTCAACAGGTCTCAAGAGCTTTTAATGCTCATCCGATTCTACCGCCGCCATTTCGCCTGCATATCAAGTTTCTATCTAACGTTAGACTTATAAGAACTAGCGGTGCCTAAGAACAAAACTCTAGGTCGTGTGAATTATGGCTAGAGATGAGAGAGTAGCTATTTGCGATGGGGGTGTATTTCGCCCTGATCTTTGGCATGGGGAGAATGCAGAAGAAGGCGTGGCCATAGCTTATCAAGATTTGCTTAAGAATGTGCCTAACCTGACAGCAGATGACATAGATGCGCTGTGCATGAGCTATTTTAGCGATCACTTGAATGGACAGTTGTGTATGGGCTGGATAATACAGGACTACTTAGGCTTGCATAATAAACCAGGTTACAGAGTTGAGTCCGGTGGATCCACATCAATAGATGCTATAGTCAATGCTTACTATATGATAAAATCAGGAATGTTTGACGTTATACTGGTTCCCGGCTGGGAGTGGATGTGCGAGGTTTCTGTTGCTGCAACAAATGAAATGATCGCGTCAGCTGCAGATACTGATTGGGACTTTCCAGTTGGTGGATATTACAATGCGTTCTATGCTGCTCTTCAAGTTCGACATATGCAATTATATGGGGAAACCTGTGAAGATCTTGGCAGGATTGCCGTCAAAAACCACAACAATTCCACTCATTGGCCCTATTCTCAATGGGTGAGTCAGCACGGTACTGCTCCTATAACCATGGATGACTACTGGAAGAACAGGTTGGTGTGCTGGCCCTATAGGGTTCTCAACTGTGCTGTAATGAGTGAGGGGGCCTGCGCTCTATTGATGGCAACAGAATCAAAAGCTCGCCGGTTCACTGATACACCTATGTGGATAACGGGGGTTGGTTTAGGGACAGATTCGATGAGGCCAGGAGATAGAACGGTTGATTTTGCCTATGAAGGGATGAAGAACGAGGCGAAGATATATCCCGACTTTGTTGAGCCGATAAAAACGCCTTATCCCGATATGGCAAACTTCGCCTCTTTGCATATAGCCGCAAAACGGGCATACCCTCAGGCAGGTATAACCAATCCACTAAAAGAATTAGATCTGATAGAACTTTTCGCTCCCTATGACGGCGTTGAACTTTGTTTATGGGAAGATTTGATGCTTTGCCCTAGAGGAGAAGGAAAAACCATGATAAGAGAAGGTATAGTTGAATATGGCGGCGAATGCCCTTCCAATCTTAGCGGAGGTTTGACTGCATCAGGACACCCTGTGGGCGCCACCAGTCTCTATTACACGCTTTTCCTGTATTGGCAGCTTGCTGGAAAGATAAAAGAAAAATGTGGCCCGAACGGTTTACAGGTACCAGATGCAAGAAAAGCGCTTATTACCGGGCATGGTGGAACGGGTTGTCAAGGGGCCGTGATAACTTTCGAAAGTGATTGAAAAGGAGAGAATAGAAATGACAGAAGTCGGAATGGAAGAGACAAAACTAAAAGTAAGGAAAATAACACGCACAAAGCGTGAAGTGAAATACAAACATTATCCAATAGTAGATGACCACTCAACAGCTGCTCATGAATACTGGGAACCAATAGTCAATACCGGATTATGGTCAATCAAGGGGCATCAGATTCTAAAGGGCCCCTGGGGTGGGGGCACAGTTGAAGAAGCTTTAAAAAGAGAGCCAAAAGAATTCATGGTGATAGACCGCGCCGCTTTTGCACTGTATTCTCACAGTTATGGACTGGTTTCACCCTTCTTTAGAGGATTATTGGCGGGAAAGCTAAAAGGGACGAAATGCCCCAAGTGTGGCACAGTATACTGTCCTCCCAGAGCGCATTGTTGGAATCCCAAATGTAGAGTAGCTGATTGTAAATGGGTAGACCTTCCATTGACAGGTGTGATCCATACTTTTACCGTGCAGTGCCTTGCGGCAGCTCCTTTCGAGCACCAATTGCCGTTCTCAATGGGGTGGGTCAAAATTGATGGTGCAGATACCACTTTAGCCATGATGCTGCATATACTCCCAAAGGAACTCTTCATCGGGCAAAAGGTAAGAATTGAATTTGTGCCGAAGGAGCAGCGAAAAGGGGATTTGACGGATTGCTATGCGGTAGCAGTCCCAGGACAGAAGGTTCCAGAGTGGGCTTGCCTCCAGAAGGACCCAAAAGAGCTAGAATCTTTGGAGGCCTCAATGAAAAAGACTATTGATTTCATCAAGAAGAGGTACGGGTTAGACAACAGACCTGACGTGCGTGGCTGGTGATTGGCACACAACTACATCAGAATACGGAGTAATTAACTCTCATCCAAATTCGCGTGTCAAGCTGGTCTGGACGAATTCCTCGAAGATGCTGAAGCTTTTCTAGTAGTCTTCGGCGCATGGTGTTAAGCAGCCCATGTCACGTCTTGGATTGGCTCCAGCGTTTACTAGACTCTCGTGACTGCCTCAAGCATTCTCTCTTTGTGCATCATGTCCAATACGATCAACTTGAAGCCAGTGCATCCTGCACCGACTAGTGCTACCTCTCTCTCAACAATTTTCATGCATGCATTTCGATAATGAACATCATTCTAACACATGTCGTTCAGAAAATTGTCCAGAATCGATGTTATCCCAAAAATGCATGCATGTATCATCCCATTTTAGTTTGAAAAGCCTACAGTATACGTGTCAGCAATAATACGGTTCTAACATGAGCTGCAAAAAAGAATTCTTTTATAACAACTTCCAGCTCACAACAATAGCATGCAGATACTGCAACTGTCCACAGTCGTACCTGAACACGCGTATTCAACCGATGAATTGATGGAAGTCTTTCCATGTCGAATCCCAGAAGGCGTCAAGCAGAACATACTCAACCTAGGTGTTTCAAAAAGGCATCTTATCAACGCAGTTGATTCATCTTCTGAATCAGAGGATTTTCTAAACAAGAACGCACTTGTCCGCCTATGTGTTGAGGCTTGTGAAAAGAGTGTCGAGAGGGCAAACCTCTCAACAAGTGAGATAGGCTATCTTATAGCAACCTACGATGCAAGTCCCTTTTTGTGTCCCGGTCTCAGCTCTCTCCTAGTTCCAAAACTCGGATTCAAACCGTATATAAAACACGTCAACATTCAAGGAATGGCTTGTGCGGCATTTCCAACAGCTCTTCAGCTTGCAGAAGATCATCTAGCTACGCATCCTGAAGATAATGTCTTGCTGTGCGTCTCTGGGATGAATTCCTACTGGTTCTTTAATCAAGTACAAGGCATGGAAGACCTGATGGAAATCAAAAGCATTGGCTCATTGAAGGATGAGAGTAAGAGAGAGATGGAATTAAGAAAATGGATTGCTACGATGGAGTTTTTCCTCTTTGGAGACGGTGTAGCCAGCATTATCGTGGCGAATGAAGGAGATGGACCATCCATAGGCAAGATGTTGAATATCACAAATCTTAGAACAAGAGATTATTTGGCCGGTTACGCCAGACTTGAGACCTCAAATGAACCATTCAAGTTCGGATTCAACTCCTATTTGGATAGAGACCTGCCGAAGCTGGGAGTCGAATACACCGCAATAGCGTTTGAAAGATTGCTTGCGAAGAAAGCTGAGCAAAAAATGGATGCCATCAAGAAGTGGGCGATTCACACCGGTAGTAGAAGAATACTCGATGACATGGCTGAACACTACCGCATTCCCTCTGAAAAACTCGAGGAGTCATACAAAGTGCTCACCGAATACGGCAACTTAGCTGGAGCAAGTCTGCCTTTCATTCTTGAAAGAATAATCTTGAAAGACAAGTTTTCCAAGGGCGACCTGATTTCGATGCTGGATTTTGGCTGGGGATTTTCCGCCTCCGCCTGTTTGTTAGAATTCTAGCATCTCGTCTTCTCCCAGAGCAGCAATTTCCATCTATATTTATCTAGGT
>JABAOC010007461.1_pt1 | contig 38436 bp, 35 predicted proteins | sample 7062161 | NCBI WGS metagenome assembly JABAOC01 (sample SAMN14538625, study PRJNA623070) | marine sediment metagenome | biome: marine biome [ENVO:00000428]; feature: marine pelagic biome [ENVO:01000023]; material: deep marine sediment [ENVO:00002113] | place: India: Gulf of Khambhat ... | reverse complement strand
TTCGTCGCTTCGCTCCTCAGAATGACAAAAAATTGAGTTTTCGTTCACCCACTAATTAAGTCTTCCGCCACAGCACAATATATTTTACCCGTTCTGAGGTCAATATCTACTTCCACATCCTCCATAAGGTCTTCATAATCGGCGGTGCTGTGTGTATCCCGGAATTCCCAAAAATCTTCAAGAGAATTATAATTCGCTGGTAATGTGTCGCGTTGAGTAAATTGTTTTCTATTTTATTGCACTTTTTCGCTCCTGTTCGTCCATATCTCGAGCACTCAAAATCAATGCTTTATTTGTCCGCTTATGAATGAAGAACACGGTTAAATATCGTCCAGTTGCAGTTTGACCTAAAGATCGATAGACATGTTCACCGAAAAATTACCCTTTTTTCATCTTTTTTATTTTTGGCTTGCCTTAAAAACATCCTCCACTTCAAACTGGATTATTTGATGTTTGAATTCGATTTTCTTTACAATATCATCGAATCCCAAACGATGCCAGTAATTTTTCATTACCGTCGATCCTTTTAGTAAAGAATTATAAGTGTTATTTTCATAATTTGGTTCTTAACTCTTATCTCTTTTCTTTTCGAATGAACTATATCTTCTCCTCAAATTGCTAACGTCAACTTTTGTCTATTTTATTTAACAACCGCTATTTTAATAATAGCTACATTCGTTTCGTCAATATCTTTTGCCTGTACCCGTGCTAAATATACTCCACTCTGAATATTTGTAATATCCCAATTTACTTCATTCTCAATAGCAGGGAGACCAGGACCAGAAAATTCTTTAACTAATTCTCCAGCCATATCATAAATCCGTATCGAAACTTCGGCCGCATCTCTTAAGTAATATCGTATCGTTGTGGAATTGCCTTCAGTTGGATTTGGATAGTTATATACCATTTTTTCTGGCATGAGGTCACTCTCTTTTGTTGGTATATCGATTCGTTCTAGATACAGTCCAGTGTGTTGAGCATCCTTCAAAAACTGTCCCCAAAAGATATGAGCTGGATCGATTTGAAAATCCAATTGCCAGACATAGCAATAGTTATCATTAGACCGGGCAATCAGATTTAATTTACCATGATGATCTAACCCAGTTATTAATGGCGATGAGACGATCGGTTGGGAAACTGAAAGAGGAAACCTTTCGATTTTTTTACCCTGGTAATCAAAAGCCATCAACTGACTGCTCATCGTTCCAACGATGATTTCCACTTTTTTATCCCCATTAATATCTACTAGAATAGGATCAGGATAAATCTGATCCTCATAACCACGTTCAATCAGGATTGGAAAATCTGTAAGCAGTACACCAGTATAGCGATAGGCAAATATACTTCCTCCACCAATAAAAACGATGTCTAGATAGCCATCGTTATCAATATCAGCTAATGTGGGATTGGAGAGAGGACTTCCAACTGAAATAGAATGAGATGAAGTTAAAAAATCTCCGGCATTGTTCATAATGAACAAATAACCAGATTTTGTGGAAACAATGATTTCCAGATGACCATCATTATTGACATCACCAACGGCTGGATAGCTCAGCGAACCAAAACCAGCACGCGAATTTTGCCAATTGATTTCGCCGATTTTGTTGATTAAGAAAATATTATTTTGTTGATCTATAACAATAAGTCCAGTTACATCACTATCGATAATTCCCGCCAGTCCTACAATTTGAGCATTAGAAATATTTTTTTTCCAGATTATGTCCCCGGTTTGCTGAACTAAGCATAAATCGCCATTGGAGAGACCAATCGCAATTTCCAAACCATTTGCAGATGAATACCAGTCTCCAATAACTGGAACAGTGGAAATTGGGGCCCCGCAGTTGATCTCAAAAAATAGGTCACCTCTACCATTTCCGTCCTGATCCAGAGCTTGCCATGCGTATAGTCTACCATTTTGAGACCCGGCAATAACTTCCATATCGCCGTCATTGTCTAAATCGGCAAGAGAAGGTGAATTAGGTAATTGTCCGTTGTTTATTGCAGCGAAAATCGCTAAGGGTAATTTAATAGTATCACCGTTAATCTTTACCTGGTATGTAGAATCTTGGTTTTCAATAAATTTTTCTCCATTTGCTTTCCAAACGAGAATTTTGCCATCATGTGTAGCTGCGACTATTTCATTCTGTCCATCACTATTTAAATCACCAGCAACAATCGCACTCGTTCCAGAGTTATCCCCCAAAAAAGCGGGAAAACCAGATTGATAATATTTGATCTCCAAAGTGAAATACATAACGGAATCAATTCCACTAAATTCGGTAATATAAATACCTGTATTGGCTCTTGAGTGGGCCTGGCTGCTGGGCATGGTGAAAGGTGTGAACATCACTTTACCGGACGAGTTTGCAAAGAGATGTGCTTCATTCCGATCCCACCACATATCCTCCGCATAACCTGAGTGGTAGCCAGTGAATCCAAAATTATTAAAAAAATAGCCCATATCCTGGGAACCATCGGCTTCAACCAGATCAACGCCACGATGATTCATATTACTATTTACTAGGTTTTCTGCATATTTTTGTTCGATAACATTTTCATCGATATGCCAGATCAGGATACCTGACCCTGGGAGACCAAAATCATACTCTTCGACTGAAACAATGACACCAAACCCAGTCTGAGGATTAAAAGTACCATCATCATAAAATTCAATGCGAGTGCCATTTTCATCATATCCAACCCCGATGTTTCGCGTTTCTCGTACGGTACGCTGGCGATTTTCGATCAGAAAATACTCTTTTGCGTTAATGGGAATTTTATAAATTTTATTTGGATCTGTGGTTAAGCTGGCTGCGACTGGCAATTGATTGCCAGATACCACTTCGATTGGCTCTTCCCAACCGAGAAAGATTTTACTCCACGCACATGGCTGAGTTGGTATATTTCCAAAAAAGTTACCCGACCCTTGATCCATTAATCCGAAACGACCAATTCCAGGATGTCCTGTATCCGTATCAAATAAATTCGGCAATCCCAATTGATGTCCCATCATCAAAGCGGCCGTACCTAAAAGTCCAAAAAACTTATAACCACTCTGATTTTCTGTTTCTGGTAGAATGATTCCTTCTTTTACATAGCGTGTGCCATTATTTACAGGAATTCCTTTGAAGTCAGGTGAATTTTTACCGATACTTTTTTTCAGGTCATTAAAATTAAGGAAGACCGAAGGTATGTCGTTTGGTGTCGTATCAAACTCCTGGGTGAATTCCCAACCTACACCAGCATGAAAAATAATCAAACAATCAAATTTTGAAAAATCGATATTGCTATTTTCGTCTGCTATAACAATTGCATCTCGAAACAGTTCGGCTAATCGTTGATCCAACAATTCTTCGGTTTCATCGGGATTGTAATAACTCATCTCATGCGGAAGCGTCCAAACACTGTCGGATTCTAGTGGATAAACAAAACCTACTTTATTCTCATCTTGTACTTGAAGAAAAAGCTTACTATTAGATACTTTTGTGTAATAATCTCTTAAGGCTCGTAATTGGTTGAAAAAATATTCCTGATTATGCGGGGGGGGATTGATCATTGAATCGCCCTCGGTTAGATCGAACCAGCCATCGCCAGTCGTATTACGATCATTATCCCGCTGAAATTGAACACGAATAGCCATTACTTTTAATGTATCGGGAAGAGTGGCATGAAATGAAGAGAGGGACTCTTTTTTCAATCCTCTGGATTGACTTTGCTCTAAATTAACAAACCGAGTGGAAGGATTGCTTCGATAATACGTAGGAAATTTTAATTTTTCTTTGGTGAATCCAATACCGACTGTCAATACCCATAAAATATAGAGCCACAGAACTCGCTTTAAGACCATCATTCACATTTATATTAGATAGTATTTGAAAATTCAATTTTGGATATTTTAAGAAATTTGTCTTTGCTTAAAAGCGTAATGGATTAATGGAGTTTTAGATTACTGTAGAGATGAAATACTTTTCATCATTCCAGTAATCCCTAACTCCATCATTCCTTCTGACTATTAAATTTCATTTGATTTATTTACAGAACTATCGCTTTAATCTATTAGAAGATATATTTTTTGTTAATTAAAAACCTACCGTTAAAGAAAATCTCATTGTATTGGCCAATGGATGTCCTTCTGGTGCTGCGATGTAACCAAAATCAAAACCATAAAGAGAATATTTTAAACCAGCGCCGAAGCTGGTATATCTAACTTTACCTTCTTTGTCATAATAATATCCTGCTCTGAGTGCGATAAGATCACTATACCAGTATTCCATTCCAATACTTCGTGTAATTTTATCTAATTCTCTTTGAAATGGTTTATCATCATACCATGAGGTTATCAGAGCCTTGTAAAATGGATCGGCTGGTTTATCTGCACGGGGTGTAACTAATAGTTTATTAATATCAGCCGCAATCGTCAGTTTATTATATTTCTGATTAATCAATCTATAAGCGAATCCAGTCTTTAAATTGGTTGGTAATGGGTCTGCTTGAGCAGCATCGATATAAGAAATTTTGGGACCCATGTTTGAAATATTTACACCCCAAGAAAGCTTTCCATCATGAAAGGGGAATGTGTATAATAGACCGACATCAAAGGCAAACACACTGGCTTGTCCACTGCCAATTTCCGCACCGGCCCCAAATTTAGAGAGATTGCTTCTGATAAATCGTAATGTAACTCCCATTGCGATATTATCAGTTACGGTCGTGCCATAACAGGCCGAGATGGCAAACTCGTTACTGCTAAACTTTTCCAGTTGATTTCCCTGTTCATCAGTTCGTTGTTGTTCACCAAGATCGAGATAAATTACATTAAAGCCCACAGTTCCTACGCCTTCAATGCTCATACGATAAGCTAAGAACTCATAAAACAGGTCATTTGTTAAGCCTGGGAGCCAATTGGCGTGCATGAAGGTGATTTGCTTGCCATATTGGTAAGCCAGTCCCGCTGGGTTCCAAAATACTGCTGATGCATCATCGGCAACAGCGACAAAGGCTTCTCCCATTCCCGCAGATCGTGCACCTGGTGAGATCAACAAGAACAATAAAGCAGCTTCGCTAACTGCAAAGGCCTGTTGGGACATAAACATTGTTAGCAATACTAATGATATCACAACGAAATATTTTTTCATGAGATCGATCCTCCACAGTTTTGCAACTTGTATAAATAAAAAAACCGAATGAAAAAGGTCAGCCCTTTCATAATTTACAAAGGATCACCTCAACCATTCGGAATTTAACCTATTATAGGAAAAATTCAAAAAAAGGTGTTGAGATATTTATTCCAATTATTTCAATTAAAACCGCTCATATCATTTCATCCCATTCCTCATATCTCTCATCAAACCTTTAACGAACTTTTCCCGATAGGCAACCTCCACATCATGTTCATAAATTTATTGACTAATTAAATTAAAAAATCTTTTGTATTATACAACTACAACCGATAATAAAAGTTCCTTGCTTTTTCTGACCAAGCGATTAATTTTTACTTAAACATTTTTAATGCTTCAATGAAAATATCCATATCCTCTTTTGAGCGCTTTTCAGTGACTGCAATCATCAACTCATTTTCTAATCCATAATCGAATGGTGACAGATCAATCCCGGCATAAATATTTTGTAACATTAACTTATCAATTATTTCATTAGGAGCAACAGGGGTAGTAACGACAAATTCTTTAAAAAAAGGTGCGGAAAATGCAAGCTGATATCCGTCGAGTTTTTGTATTTGATCAGCAAGGTAATGACTGTTTTGGAGACAAAGGTTTGCAACATCCTGAATGCCCTGTTTTCCCATTAGAGCTAAATATACGGTCGCCGCCAGTGCACTCAATGCTTGATTGGTGCAAATATTGGAAGTCGCCTTTTCACGGCGGATATGTTGCTCTCGCGTTTGAAATGTTAGCACAAAACCTCGTCGAGCCTGACGGTCCACAGTAGCACCCGCTATTCGGCCTGGCATTCTTCTGATTAATTTAAATTTGGATGCCAGGATGCCTAAATAGGGACCCCCAAAATTTAAACTGTTTCCCAGACACTGGCCTTCTCCAGTGGCAATATCCACATCATATTTGCCTGGCGGTTCCAAAATTCCTAACGAAATTGGATCATTTGAGGTAATAAACAAAACACCTTTGTCATGGATAAACTTGCTAATGTCGAACACTTCCTCCAGGTTGCCCAAAAAATTTGGATTTTGAATAACTACAGCAGCAATGTCATCATCAATCTTATATCTCAAATCTGAAATACTGGTGATTCCTCCTTCAAGTTCAATAAGTTTATTTACTATTTGTTGACCATGACAATAGGAGCGAATAATCTGTCGATAATGTGGATGAACAGCTTTTGAAACAAGTATTTTATTTTTTCCTTTTTCCGCAGCAGCCATCAGTACAGCCTCTGCAAGTGCCGAACCACCGTCGTACATTGAAGCATTGGCGACCTCCATGTCCATCAATTCAGCGATCATTGATTGATATTCATAAATCGATTGCAGCGTCCCTTGACTGACTTCTGGTTGATAAGGCGTGTAGGCTGTGTAAAATTCTGATCTTGATATAATGTGATCCACTGCAGCTGGGATAAAATGATCGTAAGCACCGCCGCCTAGAAAATTTATGGCATCGGAAATACTTTGATTGCAGAGGGTCTTATGACGAATTTCCCTTGCAATCTCCATTTCAGATAAGGGTTTTGAAAGTTTGAATTCCCCCTTAAATCTTAATTCATCTGGTATATTAGAAATTAATTCATCAAAATTTTTAACACCAATCCGTTCCAGCATTGCCTGTCGATCAGCATCAGTATTCGGAATAAAGGGCATGATCTACTCCAAATTATAGTATAAAAGACAATAGTAGCGTTCTCAAGCCATTAGCTGATTTGTTTTTTGTAATCCTCGGGACTCAGTAATGAATCCAGTTCGGAAGTATTTGATATTTGGACCTTAATCATCCAGCCTTTGTCGTAAGGATTCTGATTAATTAACTCAGGTTGATCCTGAAGAAGTGAATTTACTTCTATGACCACACCAGACACAGGTGAAAACAGGTCAGACACGGCTTTCACGGCTTCGATCGTGCCAAATGGCTCCATCTGTTTAACACTGTCATCAACATTAGGGAGTTCAACAAACACAATATCTCCCAATTCGCTTTGCGCATAATCTGTGATTCCAATAGTAGCAGTGTTGTTCGTATCATCAAGCAAAACCCATTCGTGTTCTTCTGTATACAATAGTTCTTTCGGTATTTCCATTATTCCGTTCTCCCTTATTTTAATTTATTAATTTTGGTTTTAACTTAACATGCGTTCAATATATTTTGTATCAAAATTACCTTCTTGAAAATCTTTCTCCTTCATAACTCGTAAATGAAAAGGGATCGTTGTAGAGACTCCTTCGATGATAAATTCTTCGAGGGCTCGTCTCATTCTGCCCATAGCTTCCTCTCTGTCTTTCCCTGATGTGATGATTTTAGCAATCAATGAATCATAATATGGGGGAATCACATACTGGGCATAGGCATGTGTATCTACTCTAACTCCGGGTCCTCCCGGGATATGAAAGCTTTCGATTTTGCCAGGGGAAGGGCGAAAATTTTTATCAGGGTCTTCAGCATTGATCCGACATTCAATGGCATGTCCGCGTAATTTATAACCTTTGATAACCGAATTGAGTTTCTCACCTGCAGCAAGCAGAATTTGCTGCTTGATGAGGTCCATCCCAAATACGACTTCAGTGACTGGATGCTCAACTTGGATACGGGTGTTCATTTCCATGAAGTAAAATTTACCGTCTTCGTCAAGCAAAAATTCGATTGTGCCAGCACTTTGGTAATTAACCTCTTTAGCTCCCTTAACGGCAGCATCAATCAATCGTTTTCGGATTTTTTCATTTACCACCGGAGAAGGAGACTCTTCGATCAACTTTTGGTGCTTTCGTTGAATTGAACATTCACGTTCGCCCAAAGCCACCACATTGCCGAATTGATCACCTAAAATTTGTACTTCGATATGTCGCGGACGTTCAAAATATTTTTCAATATAAAGATCAGGATTCTTGAAAGCTGCATTTGCTTCAGTTCTTGCCGTAATAAAAGCTCTTTCCAATTCACTTTTTTCGTTAACGACTCTCATTCCTTTACCACCACCGCCAGCAGTGGCTTTGAAGATGATTGGATATCCAATTTCTTCAGCGACTGCTTCAGCAGTTTTAAAATCACCTATAATTCCATTACTTCCTGGAATTGTTCGAACACCCGCCTTTTTCATCTTTGCTTTGGCAAAAGCCTTATCGCCCATATTGGTAATCATTTCTGATGAGGGACCGATAAAATGAATGTTAGATGATTCACAAATTTCCGCAAATTGAGGATTTTCAGCCAAGAACCCATAACCAGGATGAATTGCATCAGCGTTCGTAATCTCAGCGGCACTAATAATTCGAGGAATATTTAAATAACTCTCTGAACTCGATCCAGGCCCTATTCGAACACATTCATCGGCAAAACGAACGTGAAGCGAATATTCGTCAGCTTCAGAATAAACAGCAACTGTAGCAATCTCAAGTTCCTTGCAAGCACGAATAATTCGAAGAGCAATTTCACCTCGATTCGCTATGAGAATTTTTCTGAACAAGCCTGTTAACCCCGCTTTTTAGATTTTTCTGATTATAATTTCTCTATTTTGAATAAGACTTGATTATACTCAACCGGTTGGGCATTGTCAACTAAAATTTCTACAATTCGGCCTCGTACCTCCGCCTCTATCTCATTCATCAATTTCATAGCTTCAATAATGCATAAAACCTGATTTGGAGAAACAATGTCGCTCACCTGGACATAAGGATCTGCATCTGGCGCTGGGGCGCGGTAAAAAGTCCCTACCATAGGTGATTTGACTTCAAAAATCTCAAGCGAAGGTTTTTCCGGTTCGGTTACTACTCTTTCAGGTTCAGTGATTGATTGAGGTGATGAAATCATATCTGAGGCTGATTTAATGGGGGGGGTACTTGAAACAGTAGCTGTTCCTGACGATGCTACTGAAGAGAATCTGTTTGGAGATTTAATAATGCGAACTTTTTTACCCCAACGGCTAACCTCAAGTTCATTGATGTTACTCAGTTCTACAAGTTCTATTAATTTTTTTATTTCTCTTGGTTTCATTCTTATCTCCATTTAGGTTAAGAAGGATGAATTATCGATTCCTAGATTCACACATTACCTTTTTGCAATCGACCTGAGTTGAATTATCCCTCTTAATACATAAAATTGAATTCATGATTATTTCATTCACTGCTATTATACACCGCAGAGTTTAAAAAAGGCGCGGAGAGCGTATTATGCTTAATAAAGGTTGTTTTTTAATAGCCCGGTCATTACAAGCGAAATGAAATGGTGCGAAGCGATCTTATACTTTACAAATAATTAAGAGATCGCTTCGCTGCTCTTCTAAGAAACGCCCAAGCAGACCCTCCGTAGGTTCCAAATTTGCCGAGGATTTCTTCCCGATATAACTACGATAATAATAAGCGGCTTCTAAGGAACGCTTTTAGGCAAACGACGTCATTCCGAACGGAACGTAGCGGAATGAGGAATCCCATGTTAAATCGAAATAATCAGGGGATACTTCGCTCCGCTCAGCATGACATCAACTTTGTTCCTTTCTGTCATACCGATGATAATCGTATGAAGCTCGCAATGACGAGAAATAATGATATTCGCAGCATAAACGAGTATAATTTAATTGATAAATATAAATCGCTCAAGCCGGTATTATTAGTCAGAATGAAATTCTCCTCCAAAAATTAATTTTCAATTTAACCGAAAAAGTCATAAAAGTCAAGATTTTTCTCAAACCAGGATAAATTAAAGCGAAGATAATTTTTCATGAAGCAATTTGTTTACTATGTGAGGATTGGCTTGGCACTTGGTTTCCTTCATCACCTGCCCCACAAAATAGCCAAAAATTCTTGTTTTGCCTGCCTTATATTTGGCAACTTCATCAGGATTAGCGTCAATCACTTTTGTAACAATCCTTTTCAATACCTCATGATCTGAAATTTGCGTAAGTTTTTTTTCTTTTACTATTGTCATAGCAAATTTGTCATGAGTCACCATTTCTTTGAAAATGTTCTTGGCAGTTGAGCCACTGATGGTTCCATCCATAATCAAATTTAGCAATTCTGCCAGCGCCCTACTGGATACGGGAATTTTTTCTAAATCTCTCGTCTCTTTGATATAGTGTAAAATTTCGCCCATAATCCAGTTACTTGCCAGTTTTGAATCACCTACCGACCGTGCTACCTGCTCATAATAGTCGGCGATGGCTTTATCCTCAGTAAGAACGTTGGCATCGTATTTTGGAATTTTATATTGAGAGATAAATCGATTCCGTCGTTGTAGTGGCAATTCTGGTATTTGATCAGCTATTTTATCAAGCCAAGATTGATTTACCACTATTGGTACTAAATCAGGTTCAGGAAAATAGCGATAATCATGCGATTCCTCTTTAGATCGCATGTTGATGGCGATGTTTTTATTTTCATCCCAAAGCAGAGTTTCGGGTCGAATTATGCCCCCATTCTCTATAATTTGAATTTGACGAGCAATTTCATAAGTTAAAGCTTTTTCTACACCACGGAAAGAATTCATGTTCTTTAATTCAGTTTTAACACCGAACTTTTTTTGATCGACTGGTTTGACTGAGACATTTGCATCACATCGGAGGCTGCCCTGTTCCATATTTCCGTTACAAATCTCTAAATAGAGAAGCAGTTGTCTTAGTGAAATTAGGTAAAGATATGCCTCAAGAGGAGATCTGATATCAGGCTTGCTTACGATCTCGATTAAGGGTACACCACAGCGATTTAAATCGACTAACGTTTCATGTTCTTTTACCCACGCTTCTGCATGAATTGACTTACCAGCATCTTCCTCCAAATGAATTCTCAAAATACCAATTTTTTTTATTTTATCATCGACTTCAATTTCAATAAAACCATCTCGACATAAGGATTCTTCATATTGTGATATTTGATAGCCCTTGGGCAAATCAGGATAGAAATAATTCTTTCGCGCAAATTTTGAATAGTTTGATATTTGACAATTTGACACCAATCCCATTTTCAGCGCATGTTCGACTGCTTTTCGGTTAAGAACAGGCAATACTCCTGGCATCCCCAAACAAATGGGACAGATCTGTGTATTTTCTTTCCCTCCAAATTGCGTGCGACAACTACAAAAAATTTTTGAATGAGTCAATAGTTGGGCATGGACTTCCAACCCGATGATCGGTTCATATTTCATGATCCGTTCCTATGATCTTCAAGTAACTTCTATATTCAAAAATAAAATTTATCCATGATTTATTAATGTGATAACTTTGGCGTTGATTTGACTAAAATTTTAATCCTGTTGCGGTTAAAATTTGTTCCAATGAATAACCAATCCTTAAAATCGTTTCTTCATCGAAAGGCTTTGCTAACATCTGAATTCCTATAGATAAATTCTGGGAATCGTAACCGCATGGTATTGAAATCGCAGGGATTCCTGCCAGGTTTGCAGAAACCGTATAAACATCCGAAAGGTACATGGTTAATGGATTATTGATTTTTTCTCCTATTTTAAACGCAGTCGTCGGTGAAGTCGGAGTCAGGATACAATCACAAACTTCGAAAGCCTTATCGAAATCTCGTTTAATTAAAGTTCTCACCTTTTGTGCCTTTTGATAATAAGCTTCATAATAACCAGCCGAAAGCACATAGGTGCCTAGTATGATTCTCCTCTTTACCTCTTCTCCGAAGCCTTCGGTCCGACTGTTAATATACATTTGCTCTAAATCATCCATAGAATCGGTTCGGTAACCGTAACGAGCTCCATCATAACGAGCCAGATTAGAGGAAGCCTCGGCTGTGGCTAATATGTAATAAGTTGCAATAGCATATTCCGTATGAGGTAGAGAAATAGTGATTGTTTTTGCCCCCTGTTGCTTTAATAAATTTACACATTTGTTTATGTGTTCTTTAATATCGGGACTCAGTCCCGGACCAAAATATTCGCTAGGTAATCCTATTTTCAATTCGTTTATCGGTTCTCTAAGGGATTGGGAATATTCAGGAACTGGAATATCAGCCGAGGTTGTGTCCATTGAATCATACCCTGCAATCACTTCAAGGATTCGAGCACAATCTTCAACAGATCTGGTGATAGGTCCGATTTGATCCAGAGACGAGGCAAAAGCGACCAGGCCAAATCGAGAGACACGACCATAAGTTGGTTTTAAACCGACAACACCACAGAGGGAAGCTGGCTGGCGAATAGATCCGCCTGTATCTGACCCCAGAGCGGCCACAGCCATTCGAGCTGAAACTGCAACGGCGGATCCACCTGAAGATCCACCAGGAACTCTAACGAGGTCATGGGGATTTTTCACTGGTCCAAAAAACGAATTTTCAGTGGATGAACCCATGGCAAATTCATCCATATTGGTTTTTCCAATGATAATGGCCTCAGCGTCTTCTAAACGCTTGATCACAGTTGCATCATAAGGTGATACAAAATTGGCTAGAATCTTTGAACCGCAGGTTGTTTTCTCACCTTTTATATTAATATTATCTTTAATTGCAATAATCAGTCCTGCCAGTTTACCAGCCTGTGATTGTCTGAGTTTTCTGTCTACCTCATCCGCTCTGGCTAATGCGCGCTCCTTTAAAACAGAAATGAAGGCATTGAGATGTTTGCCTTCATTTATTTTGTCTAAATAATGTTCGGTTAATTGACGACAGGTATGTCTCTTATTCGTTAAAAATTTTTTACTGGAAGTGAAATCTATCTCATCAAAGTTCAAATCACTTCTCCCTATTGAACCTCCTCTTCTTTTTTTCCCTCTTCAATTTTTTTAGGTTCGTCATCATCTTGACCGTGGGTGGCCTTTTTAAATTCTCTAAGCCCTTTACCTAATCCTGCAGCTAGATCTGGTAATTTTTTCGCACCAAATAGCAACAGAATCACAAAAAAAATGATGAGCAATTCAGGTACACCTAAAGTTGGCATCTTTTCCTCCATTAAAAAATATTGAAAATTATTTTTTACAAATTTGGTAAAACTAAATTTTTGATCAAAATAGAACTTGCTTTATCCTTTCAATTCGCGGTCAATATCGGAGATGTCCATTTCTTCCTTGACATCTTCCATTGCTTTCTTAAACTGTCTGATCCCTTTTCCAATTCCTCTTGCCAATTCTGGTAAACGTTTTGAGCCAAAAAGCAATAGGATTACTAACATAATAATTAGCAATTCTGGTGTTCCAATGGAACCAAACATTTTCACTCACCTCCTAATATCTGTTTTGATGGTACCAGCGCAATAAATATGCTGCGAATGCGATACCAACCACACCAATAACATTTAAAATGAATTTAAAGCCCAGAGTAAAAGTTATAAATCCTAAATTAATTGTAACTGGATCAAAACCAATAGTAGCAGATCTTATAAAAAACTGTTTTACAACTCCTTCTGGTAATAAAAGCGCGATGAGTTCACCCAAGGCTGATCCGATAATAGTTCCTAGAAATAAAAAAAGAATTATAATTCCCAGCGATCTTTTTCGCATTGGTCAGTCCTATTCGATTATAATTTTAGAGATATTGCTTCGTTTAAATAAGCTTGAACTTCTTAAGGAAAGATCCGTTACTGTCACTCCGTCGAATTCACATTAGCATCAATTTTACCACAGAATATTATACATTGCTGTCATTATGAGCCTTTAACTACAACTGAATATAAATAAAAACAATGAAAAACACAAATGATTTTTTATTATTGTGCAATAATTTCGACCGGTTTATCTGATTCAGGACCTTTGACAAGACGATAGATAAAGCGCACTACACCCCAAAGTATATATGCAGAAGTTAGCGGATAAAACGTTTCTTGGGGAAATAATGCCAAAATAAGCAGTGCAAGAAGAATGACAATTATGCCAATAGAATTCTTTCGACCATGTCTAAATGAGACTTTGGGTAATGTGTAATATTCAACTGCACTTACCATTAAGAAACAAACCATAAATATTTGGGGGATGAGAATTCGAGTCAAATGTAAATCATTCCAAAAATGATAATTAAAGATAATAAAAGATACCATACAAAGTGCTGAATATGGAATGGGAAGCCCAACAAATTTTGTTTTTTCTTTATTTCCAAAAAGTACATTAAACCTTGCCAATCTAACACCGCCAAAAAGCAATGGGAAAAAGCTAATGATGATTCCAAGAATTCCAAGTTTAAACAAATAGGTTTTATAAAGCAAAATTGAGGGGGCTAGACCAAAAGAAACCACATCCGCTAAAGAATCGAATTCAATTCCAAATTTACTACTCGTTTTGGTCAGGCGAGCTAATTGTCCATCCAGAAGGTCAAAAATGGCTGCCAAAGAAATCAGCCAGCATGTGGCAAGAATCTTACTTTCAATAACACTCACGATAGCAAGAAAACCACAGAAAATATTTAGTGTTGTTAAAAAATTGGGAATTACACTTTTTGTATTTCTCATATATATTCTATTTATACTCGTTTAGGATAAGAATTTCATGAAAGATACCGCAGTTTTAACCAGTAATATATGTATACAGGTTGATAAATTTGATTTACATGATAAATTAAACTTAAAAATAGATCCAAGCAATTGCTTTTATTTGTGGCATTATCTTTGAGACTAATAAGTACCTATAATAGTTTCTCCCGCCATTACCTTTTCATTTAATTTTATACTAAGTTTGACTTCCAGTGGCAAAAACAAATCGACCCTAGAACCGAACTTAATCATTCCGAGTCGCTCGCCTTGTTTCACTTTCCACCCCTCACGAATATGACAAACGATTCGCCGGGCAAAAATTCCCGCGATCTGTTTGAATAATATTTTTATTCTATCATTTTCAATTACAATTGTGGTCTGCTCATTTTCATAAGAAGCATCGTCTTTATAGGCCGGATAAAATTTCCCCTTTTGATAATCGAAATAAGTAACCCGACCATTGATCGGTATCCGATTCACATGAACGTCAACCACTGACATAAAAATGCTAATTTTCTGCAAGCTTGCCTTAAAAAATTTGTTTTCCTCTATCTCCTCGATTAAAATAATCTTTCCATCAGCAGGAGAAACAATCAAATTATCACCATTTGGGATGGTACGTTCAGGATCTCGAAAAAAATATATAGAAAATAAGATAACTAAAACGCTTATTAAGGTCAATATTTTCAAAAAAATTCCATGAGTAACAATGGCGCCCACAATAAGAATTGTCAAAAGTAATACAAGTGACAGTATTACTGGAATACCTTCTTTTGCCAATATTACCTCACAATAATGATTATTAAAATATCCGTTTTTTAATTTCTTCGTAGACCGCTTCTGAACTGGTCGACATAAAATGAAATTTGTCTTTATCTGGCGTTGTTTGTGTGGCGTTATCCAAAAACCTACAAGTATCTAGAGAAATTTCATCACCAAGAATGATTTTGTTTTTGTAACGGCCATATTCTAATCTAAAATCGACAAGTTGTAAATTTCTTCTTGAGAAAAACGATTTTAAAACAGCATTGATTTTCGAAGTCATCCTTTCAATCATTCGGACTTCATCTGGAGTTGCTAATTCAAAGGCGATAATATGTGTATGATTAATCATTAAATCATGACGTTGTTGATCTTTCAAATAAAATTCCATAACCGGACAACTCAGTTCCTTCCCTTGTTCAAGGCCATAACGTTCGCATAAGCTACCAACAGCAAAATTGCGCATAACAATTTCAACCGGGATCATATCGAGCCGCTTAACGAGCATATCCCGAGGGCCAATGCTTTTAATAAAATGGGTTGGAATATGAAAACCTTCCAAATATTCAAACAGAAAAGCTGAAATATCCTTATTAATGGTCCCTTTACCTTTTATTATCCCTGTTTCGGTTCCATCAAAACCAGCAGCATCATCTTTAAATTCCTGAATGAGTTGATCGGTATCATCCACAGTATAAAGTTTTTTTGCTTTACCTTCATACAGTTTTTTCTTTTTCTTCAAATCTATTTCTCCATTTTTAAATTCCTACTCGTTCGAAAATTTTATCAATATTTCTCAGATGAATTTCTAAATCAAAACAATCCTCAATTTCTTTATCAGAAAGAGCATTTCTTATCTCTGGTTGTTGCAATAAGAGCTGTTGGAATGGTTGTCTCATTTTCCATACATTCATTGCGCATTGCTGTACAAGTCGATAAGCTTTCTCTCTTAACATCCCTTTCCGTGTCAGAGCTAATAAAACCGATTGCGAAAAAACCAGTCCGTTCATTTTTTCCAGATTAGCTTTCATGTTTTCAGGATAGACTAGCAAATTCGTTATGATAGCGGTAAATTTATTTAACATATAATCGATTAAGATCGTACTATCTGGAATGATTATCCTTTCTACCGAAGAATGAGAAATGTCCCGTTCGTGCCAGAGACTCACATTTTCCATGCTAGCTAATGCATTAGCCCGAACAACTCTACTTAGCCCGGATATCTGTTCGCATGTAATGGGATTTCGCTTGTGAGGCATAGCTGAGGAGCCTTTCTGTCCCTTTGAAAAAAATTCCTCTACTTCAAGTATCTCTGTTCGCTGTAGGTTTCGGATTTCAGTAGCGAACTTTTCCAAAGAATTGCCAATGAGTGCCAGAATCGTTAAATACTCTGCATAACGATCACGTTGGATAATTTGAGTCGAGACAGGTGCTGGCTTTAAGTTCAATCTTTTACAAACTTTTTCTTCGATTAGAGGATCTAAATGGGCAAAAGTTCCCACTGCCCCTGAGATTTTTCCAACAGAAATTGTATCGATTGCACGCTTTAAACGTTCAATATGTCGCCCGACCTCATCATACCAGACGGCAAGTTTAAGCCCAAAAGTTATTGGTTCCGCATGAACTCCATGTGAACGACCGATACATACTGTATATTTATGTTCAATCGCTCTCGTTTTCAATGCAGCACGAAGTTGATGCAGATCATCAATTATAATTTCTCCTGCTTCCCGCATGAGTAAAGCGGATGAAGTGTCTAAAAGGTCCGAGGATGTCATCCCCAGGTGAATAAAACGTGATGCTTCCCCCACATTCTCACCCACATTAGTTAGAAACGCGATGACATCGTGCTTAACCTCTTGCTCGATCTCTAAGATGCGTTGAATATTTAACTGTGCTTTGGTACGTATTTGTTCCATAGCAGTTGGGGGGATGAGTCCTAACTCTGCTTGAACCTCACAGACACAAATCTCGACTTCAAGCCATTTTCGAAATTTATTCTCATTGGTCCAGATGGAACCCATACGTGGAAGGGTATAGCGTTCAATCACTTCGGCACCTCACCTTAATTCTTCTAATCGCAATAAAACTTTGATAGATTTATTTCTCCGAAACACTTTTAAAGTAAGAACATCTCCACCTTTTGCATCCAGATCATCAAGTACCTTCCATATATCCCGTGTATTTTGAATAGGATATTCATTTATTTCGATAATAATATCACCAACTTTTAAACCAGCTCGTTCAGCAGGACTCTTCGATTCCACATTGGAAATGATAACTCCATCAGTATTCTTTAAGCCAAAATATCTCGCCAGAGTGTATGTAAGGTTTTCAACTTCAAGCCCTGTTTTGAATCTCCGATTGACTCCCCCATATTCCCGTAATTCTCGAATTATTTTTTTCGCACGATTTATTGGTATCGCAAATCCGAGACCAATGGAGGTTCCGACTCCTTCATTTCCTGAAAAAATAAAGGTATTGATGCCAATAACTTCCCCAAGACTATTTACCAATGGTCCGCCACTATTTCCACTATTAATGGCGGCATCAGTTTGAATCATGTCTTTGTAGACACGATCATCGCTCTGCTTTCCAAAATCGCGATCTGTTGCACTAATAATTCCCTGTGATACAGACGGTTGACCCATATCGAAAAGCCCGAAAGGATTGCCAAAGGCAATTGTCCACTCCCCTATCATAAGATCATCTGAGTTACCCAAAGTAACGAAAGGTAAGAACTCTTCTGTATTGATTTTTAATAATGCGATATCGGATATATAATCAAAGGCAACCAATTGTGCATCGTATTTTTTTCCATTGGGGAGCGTAACTACAATTTGCGCTGCCTGATTCACAACATGTTCATTAGTTACAATATAGCCATCAGAAGAAATGATAAATCCAGAACCCAATCCCTTGACCACTTGGTCTCTTCTTTCTGGGAAAAAATAACGAAAGAAGGGATCATCGAATAGAGGAGACCGATATTGTTTAATTTGAATAACATTAATTCCAACAACCGCCGGACTGACTGTTTTCACGGCTTCAGTAATAACTGTCTGTCTGGAGTTGGCTATCTGCTGGCTGTTGACTTTTCTTAGCGTGATTGAGTTCGAATTGCTTGTTGAAATTTGACTTACCGGAGAAGTCGTAGGGTGAAAGATCGGCATTTGACTTTCATCTTTTTTATATTTAGACCAGATAAGGAGGCCTGCTGAAATGCCGACAATAAAAACCAGAAAATATGAGAAGAACCTTTTCATTTTTGCTTTTCTCGTTTTAAGATTGAATTAAATTACAAGAGGGAATAACTTGTAATATGTTAGTTTGATTATGGAGTAGTATTACTTTCTTGATATATAGGATTCAAATTTATCTATTCTTAACCTTCTCCCAATCCGCCAAAAATCTCTCAATTCCCAGATCGGTCAAAGGGTGTTTTACCAATTGTTCGATAACTTTAAACGGAATTGTAGCTATATGAGCCCCTATCAAAGCCGCTTCTACCACATGCATTGGATTACGAATACTGGCGACGATGACTTCAGTTGTAAAATTATAGTTATTGAAAATCGTAACAATATCATGTACCAATTGCATACCTGTACTGCTAATATCATCAACTCGTCCTATAAAGGGGCTAACAAAACTGGCACCTGCTTTGGCAGCCAAGATTGCCTGGGTGGAGCTGAAAATCAATGTCACATTAACACGAATCCCTTCAGATTGGAGCTGTTTTATCGCTTTCAGGCCCTCTTTGGTAATGGGAATTTTTATAACAATATTCTTATGAATCTTAGCCAACTCACGACCTTCTCGAATCATACCTTCGGCATCTAAACTGACCACTTCAGCACTGACAGGTCCATCAACAACCTCACAAATGGATCTGAGAATGTTATCAAATTTTCCTGGTACTCTTGAAACCAGCGTAGGATTTGTTGTGACACCATCTAATACACCTAATTGTGCTGCTTCCCGTATCTCTTCAATGTTTGCTGTATCGATAAAGAACTTCATATCTTCCTCCAGTATCTTTTTTATGATCAGTAATAAACTTTTTCCAGACATAAACCTTTCGCGGGTACAGTGGGTCCTGCGTTTCTCCGATCTTGAGAATTGAGAATCTGTGGAATCTGCTCAACGGAAGTAAAACCTCTTCCAACATTTATCATCGTACCAACGATAATCCGAACCATATTATGAAGAAAGCGATTAGCTATGATATTTAAAGTTAGTAATTCATCTTTTTGTTCCCAAAGAATCTTCTCGACAAAACATCGATAGTGATTAACATTATTTTCAGCATGACAGAAGGCTTTAAGATCCTTTTTTCCTAATAAATAATTAGATGCTTGTTGCATTTTTTCAATATTTAACTCAGATTTATAGCACCACATATAGAATCGATTGATCGCACTTTCTCGTCGAGTAATTGTATAACGATAATGTCGTTTGATGGCATTAAACCGGGCGTGGAAAGATTCATCAACTTCTTCTGCTGAAAGAATTCTGACATCTCTGGACAAATTTCCATTAAGCGCTGCTTTTATGGTTGATATTGGCATAGGATGATGAATGAAGAAATTTGAAACCTGTCCTTTTGCGTGTACACCAGTATCAGTTCTGCCAGAACTAATAATATTTCCCTCATAGTTAAAAATTTTTTTCAACGCGTGTTGTATTTCTCCCTGAATCGTTCTTAGACCCGGTTGAAATTGCCAGCCATGAAAGTCGGTCCCGTCATATTCGATCACAAGTTTTATATTTCGCATTGATCAAACACTCAAAGTCTAAATTGGTAGCAGTTCAAGTTTTATACAAGTTAATAAAAGTCTAATAAAATAAACTCATAACAAATTATTCCCAACTGATTAATGAATTTATCGGATAAATAAAAATTCTTTTAAATTCAGTTGGATTCATCAATTCGTTGGAAACATAAATATAAAATATGAGAGTTAAGGCAATTCAATCAATCTATTGACAATTATTTAGTTATGAATTAAACTCTAAAAAATTGTAATTTTACCAAAATTAATAATAAAAGTAGAACGAATGTAACGGCGAACACAAAATAATCATTTTTTGTAAAGACAAGCTTTTTATAACTGGTTCGATTCTTTCCACCAATATAACACCTTGCATCCATGGCAAGCGCTAATTCATCGGCGCGTCTAAAAACAGAAATGAACAGAGGTAAAATCAAAGGAATAACACTTTTTATGCGTTGAAGTAGATTCCCTTCGAAAGTTGCGCCCCGGGATATCTGTGCTTTCTGCAATTTATCGGCTTCAAATATCAAAGTCGGAATGAATCGCAATGAAAGCGTAATCATCATGGTAAATTCATGCGTTGAAAGCCCTAATTTTTGAAGCGGCTTCAAAAAACGGTCCAGAGCATCTGTTAGTTCCATGGGCGAGGTAGTCAGCGTAAGCAATGCCGCTAACAATATTAAAATTGCTAATCGGAAAGAATAGATAAATCCATTGATTAAACCATGCCGTGTAATATTAATTCCAATATACGGTATTGCTAAGATTGGTGTTTCTTCTTTAGATAAAAATAAATGTAAAACAATTGTTAATAAAAAGAGCCATAAAAACGGTCTTAGATTGCGAGCAACTAAGAAAAATGGAATATGAGATACTCTTATTATAAATAGAATTACCAGAAAAGCCAGAACTAATTCAAGAACACGAAAAGCAAGAATGAAGAATGTCATCGCACAGAAGACAACTAAAATTTTCGTTCTCGGATCCAGACGGTGGATGTAAGAGTCCGCTGGGTAATATTGACCCAGTGTAATATCGCTTAAAATTGCCATAATCACCTTGAGATAAATTTACAAAATATACTAACTTTTTTCAAAAAAATCAAGTCAAAGCCCTGATTTATTTTTACCTGATCAGATTTTTTTCTTGACTTTTTGATGAATTTATTTTAAGTTGTAAGCTAATTTGATTAATAAATTTTAATAAAAATATCTATTAAATCACATTTGAACAGTGAATTGTAACTATTAACTAACCCCAGGAGGAAAAAATATGGCGGAAGGAAAAGCTTCGTCTGGATTGTCGTATAAGCCTTATGTTCCAGCCGAAACTGACATGAAGGAGTTGACCTTCAAAGCAATTTTTCTTGGAATCATATTAGCAGTTATTTTAGGAGCGGCTAATGTCTATCTAGGGTTAAAGGCTGGCATGACGGTTGCAGCTACTTTTCCAGCAGCGGTAATCTCAATGGCTGTTCTAAGAATTTTCAAAGGCACGATTCTCGAGGAGAATATGGCACGAACCACAGGTGCTGTTGGTGAAGCTCTGGCTGCAGGTGCGATTTTTACAATTCCTGCTTTTATTATTGCAGGGGTTTGGGATAAATTTTACTATCTCCAAAGCACTCTGCTGATGTTAGTTGGAGGTGTATTAGGGGTCCTTTTTGTGATCATTTTACGTCGTGCCTTAATTGAAGATGTTACACTGCCATATCCAGAAAGTAAAGCCTGTGCTGAAATCGTAAAAGTTGGTCAAAGCGGAAGTACGGGTGCCAGTTACGTTTTTGGCTCCATGTTGTTAGCTGGTATTATTGAACTTTTCAAGAACGCCAATGGACTTACGCTGATTAAGGATCATATAAAAGGTATTTTTTCTTTTGGCGTGTCTAGAATCTCGCTCTTGGACAGCGACAGCAAAGTTATAGCTGGAAGTGAGACTTCTCATGAAGGTCGCATGTTTCTCCAGAGTCCGAGCGCTTCTCCTGCCTTCTTGGGCGTTGGCTATATCATTGGATTCCGATTGGCAGCCATCACTTTTTCAGGAGGTGTTTTCGGCTGGCTGTTTTTAATGCCAATCGTTCTTTTCTTAATGAGCAATCATCTGGAAGGGCTGGTTTTTAATTCAACCTGGATTGATATTGCCAAAGCTGCCTACAATTCCACAGTTAAGCCAATAGCTGTCGGCGGAATGTTAGTGGGTGCATTTTATACCTTATTCAAAATGCGAAACAGCCTCGTTTCTGGCATCAGCAAAGGAATTGCAGACATCAAAGCAGCAAAAGCTGGAGCGATAAATAAGGTATCACGAATCGATAAAGATGCCCCATTTGGCATGGTATTCATTGCCGTCATTGTTTTGGTAGTTTGTATGGTAATTCTTTACAATTGGTTTGCAGGAAATTGGGGATCAGCTTTAGTAGCAGCAATCATCATGGCAATTGCAGGATTCATGTTCGCTGCAGTTGCCGGGTATCTGGTTGGTATCATCGGTTCATCGTCTAACCCGATTTCTGGTTTAACCCTGACTACTCTATTAGTTGCTGCCCTGTTAATGTTAGCTGTCGGATTGGGCGGAACAAACCAAGGAATTGCGGCAACATTGGCTGTGGCGTCTGTAGTTTGCTGTGTGGCTGGTGTGGCTGGCGATATGATGCAGGACTGGAAGGTCGGTCATATTCTTGGTGCGACACCATATCGGATGCAGATCGGGGGTAGCATTGGTGTTATTGCTGCTGCGCTTGTTCTGGTTCTTCCAATCATGTGGTTACATGAAGCCAACGGCATCGGTAGTGATGCTTTACCTGCACCACAAGCAGGACTAATGGCGATGATGTCCAAAGGAATTATTAGCGGTGAGATGGCATGGCCACTAGTTTTAGCTGGTATGTTCTTCGCAATCGCTCTGATTTTGATTAACTCACCATCACCAATGCTTATCGCTGTGGGAATGTACTTACCTTTCACAACAACATTTGCTATCTTTATTGGTGGTATCATTAAGTATGCAACTGATAGATTGGCGAAAAAAGATATTGATGCAATCGAAAATGAAGAGGATAAAGAAAGTAAGAAATCATTCTTAGAAAGCACCGGGTTATTAGTTGCTTCAGGATTGGTTGCTGGGGAGGCATTAATTGGAATTATTTTGGCAATCTTGGTGGTCTCGAATATTGAATTAAATAAGATACTTGGCAATGTCGATGCACTCGGCGAGCCAAAAGAAGGTTTTGCAATCCTGGGCTTTCTCATTTTTGTGATCTTAGCTTATGTAATGATTTACTACCCATTAAAAGCTATGAGAAAGGCTTTAAAATAAGAAAAATTGCACCACATCGGAGTGAGTTTCATGACTGATGTCAATCTCCTTGATTTAATTCCTGAACGAAAAATCAGATACGTAGAATCAAATGATGGTTTGATCATAATTTTTAAGCCAAAATTTAAAAATAAAATAATAGTAAAGTATATAGTTCCAAGATTAAAAAGTCCAGATTATAAAGTCAAGTTAGATCAATTCGGTAGTTTTGTCTGGAAACATTGTGATGGTAATAATACAGTCGAGCAAATTGGGAGGCTATTAAAAGAAGAATTTCAAGACAATATTGAACCCATCTACGATAGACTGGCGCAGTTTATTCAATCTTTGGTTCGCTATAAATTTATTGAGTATAAAAATTTAGACTCTGATCACAACAGCAGAGCTTAGATTATTTAAGGTATTTTCTAAATGTCTTAAAGAAATCATGAATATATCACATCAGTTTTAAGTGTTCTAACAGGGCTTGCGGTTCTAATCATCAGTTTTTTGGGAGAATACAGAATCCCAATTTCAGCGAAAATTTCGAAGATTACTGAAATTGCAATAGTCTACATCGGAATGGCATTGGTGGCATGGGCAGCAGTTTATTTAAAGAACGCTAAAAGTGGTATGGTAAGCCCTCGATTAGAAACATTAATTAAAAATGGCCCCCTTATAGGTGGATCCGAGATCCTGTTTATCTTGGAATAAGTATTGCCTTTATTGGGATTGCTATTTCAATGAGAAACTGGCTGGATTTATTAGCGGTTTTTTTCTATTCCTTCCAGTGGAGGTATATCGTGCAAAATTGGAAGAAAAAGCTTTATCTCAAAAATCAGGGATGAATGGCTGGAATATACCAAAGCCACCAGCTTTTTCATTTTGATTCATCAAAAATCAAATTTAAAAAGAGAAGATCTAGTATATCATCGGTAAATATTTCATGAAAACTTATCTGATATTCATCTTTTTTATCATTATTATTTTCAATTTAATAATTGAATCTTCAGCGAGCTTAAATCCTGACTCGACGGTAAGTTATTACGTCAAAATAGAAGGCGAAATCAACCTCGGTCTTCCAAATTATCTATCCCGAATTATTAACGAAGCCAATCAGAATCACGCTGGTGCAGTGATTTTAGAAATCAACACTCCAGGTGGCAGAGTCGATGCAGCATTACAAATCCGAGATGCAATTTTCGAAGCCGAGGTTCCTGTCGTTGCTTTCATTAACCATGAAGCTGCTTCGGCTGGAGCGTTGATTTCCCTGTCTTGCGACAGCATTTATATGTCTCCCGGAAGTTCTATCGGCGCAGTAACGCCAGTCGATATGTCCGGGAAAAAACAATCAGAAAAAGTAGTCTCCTATCTCCGCTCTGTCATGCGCTCCATCGCTCAGAGAAATAACCGTCCTGTGGATGTCGTCGAAGCAATGGTGGATGAAGATATAGAAATTCCTGACGTTATTGAAAAAGGAAAATTGCTGACGCTAACGACTGAAGAAGCAATTAAATTGAAAATTGCCGATGGAATAGCAAATGATTTGAGTGAGGTACTCCATAAGTTTAATCTCAACGAAAATGCTTTAGTCCGAACCAGAATTACCTGGTCTGAAAAGATGGTCTATTTCCTGACCAATCCCATCATCAGTTCTCTGCTATTAACCATCGGAATTTTTGGCCTGATCTTCGAAGTCAGAACTCCTGGATGGGGCATCGGGGGAACGTTAGCATTGATCGCACTGGCACTATTTTTCGGCAGCCATTATCTGGTCAATCTGGCACAGTGGACTGAAATCCTCATCTTTATGGTTGGTGTCGTACTTTTATTATTGGAAGCGTTTGTTATCCCTGGTTTCGGAATTGCAGGAATTTTAGGCATTTTATTGATCTTAGCAAGCTTTGTTTTAAGTTTACTGCCCCATTTAGAAAGTATCAGTTTTGAAGAAATTCTCAATTCTATAACTTTAGTTGGATTATCACTTGTTTTTGCATTTGTTATCGTTATTCCAGTTCTCAAGTTTGTTCCCAAAACAAAAGCTTTTAAAACTTTAATATTAGATGTCAGCGAGAAACAACAGGAAGGTTTTCGTTCGACACCAGAAAATTACGAACAATTTCTCGGTGCACAAGGAACGGCGCTTTCCATGCTTCGCCCTTCGGGTATCGGGTTTTTTAATGGTACCAGATTAAACGTCGTTGCTGAAGGTGAATTTATCGAACAGAATTCATCAATCAAAGTGATCAAAGTTGAGGGATATAAAATTATCGTTCGAAAAATTGCTTAACTGATTTTATTTGAGATAAAATATGTTAACCTTAGAATTTCTCATTGGCGGATTAATCATCATCGGATTCATATTGATTCTGATTGAGATATTTTTAGTTCCCGGATTCAATATCTTCGGCGTTTTCGGATTTGTTATGGTGGCATTGGGAATCGTTGTCGCCTATAGCAAGCTTGATTTACGAATTGCTAATTTTATCATGGTGGCATCTCTCATTGTTTCGTTTGTTTTAGTGAGAGTTATTGTCAAATCAAAAAGCTGGCGTCGAATAGTTTTGGAAAACAAACAGGAAAAGGTAATGGGATTTCATTCATCGAGTGATAATCTTGAAAAGTTATTGGGTAAAAAGGGAATCGCTTATACCCCATTGCGACCTGCTGGCATTGCATTAATCGAAGATCAAAAGATTGATGTCATGACCGAAGGTGGGTTTATTGAAAGAGATCGAGCTGTTGAGGTTATCATGGTAGAAGGTAATCGAGTCGTCGTTCGGGAGATAGGATAGAATCTCAGTAATCATTTAATGAAATATTTTAAATTAAAAAATAATCCACAGATATAAATCGCACAAAGAAGTAGAATTTAAACTCCAAATTACAATTACTAAAAAATCAAAGTCCAAATTTATTTAGTTCATTGGAATTTGTGATTTATTTGTAATTTGGTGCTTGTGATTTGATATTTAATAAAATGCGTGTATTTTTTAATCTGTGTGGAACCATAACAACTCACAAAAATTTGGAGGTGTTACCATGAGTCCAACAGCTCTTGTCGTGTTGGTAGTAATTGCTATCATTATTTTTCTTTCCTTATTTTCATATTTTATCCCTGTCGGGCTTTGGATCACGGCATATTTCTCAGGTGTTAAGGTTAGAATTTTAAAAGATCTGGTCGGAATGCGGCTTAGAAAAGTTCCACCACAACTCATTATTCGCCCTCTCATTAGCGCCACAAAGGCAGGAATTGCCGTTGATATCGATAAATTAGAAGCCCACTTTTTGGCGGGTGGAAACGTTGAAAGAGTTGTCAATGCGCTGATCTCTGCTGACAAAGCGAACATTAACCTTTCTTTTGAACGAGCCACTGCAATCGACCTTGCAGGTCGGGAGGTACTCGAAGCGGTCAAAGTGAGTGTCAATCCAAAAGTCATTCAAACTCCCCTGGTAGCAGCCGTCGCCAAAGATGGTATCCAGGTAAAAGCTATGTCCAGAGTAACCGTACGTGCCAATATTGATCGTCTGGTTGGTGGTGCTGGTGAGGAAACTATCATTGCTCGCGTCGGGGAAGGTATCGTAACAACGATCGGTTCCGCAGAGACTCACAAAAATGTACTGGAAAATCCAGACATGATTTCAAAAACAGTTCTAAAAAAAGGACTCGATGCGGGAACGGCATTTGAAATTCTCTCCATTGATATTGCAGATGTTGATGTCGGCGAAAATATCGGTGCTAAACTTCAGACAGACCAGGCAGAGGCAGATAAACAAATTGCGCAAGCAAAAGCAGAGGAACGTCGCGCCATGGCTGTTGCAAAAGAACAGGAAATGAAAGCGTTAACCCAGGAAATGCAGGCACGCGTCGTTGAAGCAGAAGCCGAACTGCCCAAAGCGATGGCACAGGCGTTCAGGGAAGGAAATCTCGGCATTCTCGATTACTTCAATTTAAGAAATATTCAGGCGGATACAAAAATGAGAGATTCCATTTCTAGTACAGGACCTCAGAAGAAATCAGAATAATTTATAAATCTTTCGTTTTTGGAAAATACCCCGACTGTCCAAAGGACATCTGGTGCGTGAAATGTTTGTACTGAAACAGGCATAAGTTTTTAATGGATGGTAACTGATTCCATGGTATAAAACGATGAAATCATTAAGACTATCATTTCGAGCCTCTAACGGATGTCATCCTTATTGATCTTCTAAAAGAAGGTGAGAATATGAACGAACTATTTACACTGCTCATTATTTTAGCAGCAATCATTTCATTTCTCAATAAACTTTTTAGGGATAAAAAGAAACAGCAGACAAGCAGACGTCAGCCAATTCCCCAACAAAAACCAAAGGAATGGGTTCCTCCCTGGTTAGAGCCTGATGAAACTGAACTACAAGTTCCAGAGAGTGAGAAAGAAGAACTAGAAATCGCTGAAGAAATTGAGTATAAACGCCCTTCATTAGACATACACGAACAGAAAAAAATAACTTCAATACCGACGACTTTTGCCACAAAAAAAAGGGAACCCATTGTTCATGAGAACACAATAGCTACTCATGAACCTTCGGTGAAACCATTAGAGGTATTTGATATTGAGCTTTCTTCTCGAGATGAATTAAAACGAGGTATTATTTTAGCAGAAATTTTAGGTCAGTGTAGAGCAAAAAGATTTCTGAAGAGATAATCATAAAAATAGTTGAATTGGTGTTGACAATTTTTGAGAAACAAAGAACATGGATTATAGGTTTGGTGTAATTTATTATTTGATGAATCTTGCATTAATCCATTAATCCGATACTGTACTCCTAAAGACTTATTTGTTCATGTTATGCCTATGAGTGCTGACATCTCCTAACAGTTTGTTTACATCTAAATTTCTACATTTGTAGGAATGACAACAAGACTGAAATTCTTACCCTTAGAGAGAATACATCAGTCCAATAATGAAATTTTGTCCAGATGAACGTTATATAGAAATTTTAAAATTTCTTTCTTAGAACCAAATCATGGTAACATTAGAGAGAGCCATCTACAAAATCTTCTTTGATTGTTTAAAACTCGCCTCGAGGGATTCCTGCCTTATCCTCGTTGACGGAACGACCCAGGATATGGGGCGATTATTCTTTGAAAGAGCTAAAAAAACCAAAGCGGATGTTGCATTGTTAGTGATAAAATCGCCGAGCTCTCGATCACCAGAACCTGCACCAGCCGTCATTAATATGATGAAGCAGATGTCTGCGGTTTTGTCGTTCACTGGACAATCATTGGTCCACTCCAATGCGCTTAAACATGTCTGTCACAACGGCTCAAGGGTGCTTTGTCTGTCTCCTATTTCCGAAGAATGTTTGGCAAGGACTGTAAATACAAACTTTGAATATATCGACAAAAAAAGTCGCCGTTTGGCTGATATTTTTTCCATCGGACGGAGGATTCATTTGACCACAAATGCGGGAACAGATTTAACCATTCCAATCGCTCGGCATAGAGGATCGGCAAATACTGGAATTGTAATTGAACCTGGTATATTCTGCCTTCTTCCCTCTGGGGAAGCGAATGTTACCCCGGATCGGCGAGGGACAAAAGGCGTTTTGGTGGTTGATGGCTCGATCCCTTCAATCGGAATTTTAAAAAATCCTGTTGTTATCCATATAAAAGAGGGATATGCCTATCAAATAACAGGCGGCGAAGAAGTTACATCGCTTCGAAAAATTTTAAAACCATTTGGTAAGCAATCCAGGAATATTGCTGAATTCGGCATCGGCACCAATCCAGACGCAATATTGACGGGTACTTCTATCGAGGATGAAAAAGTACTGGGAACGACTCACATTGCGCTGGGTAGTCCTATGTTTGAAGGGGGGATTCAGAGAGGAAATATCCATCTGGATTTAATCCTTCAAAAACCTAGCGTTGAAATTGATGGACGGCTCATTGTTAAAAACGGCAATTTGGTCGTTTAATTAACAACCTCGTTTATTCCATCCAAAAATCGATACTGGATACTTTGTTCAAAATCCAGTATCATCTTATACAAAATACCTTATAAAAATTTTTTATAAAGATTAAAGGATTATTTCTTGCACAATCGCAAATTAATTCTTATATTTGATCTGACCGAATCGACGGGAAGTTGAAACTTCCTTCAGGTTTGTGATAATAACTAATGAGAAGCTTGGAACCTCGGTTGGTTAACAAAAAAAGAGTGGTATTAACATGACCGATAAATATCAAAATTCAGATAAAAAGCAGATTTCTTTATCAAATATTTTTTCCGATATTCACAGACCGGACTTATCCGAAGAGATAGCTAACTTATTGCTAAAAGGCGGCGTATTCTTTACCAGTCAAATTGAACAAATGACTGAATACGAGCTGAGCCAAATAATTGGCATTAACTCGATTACTGCCGAAAGCATTAAACGAGCATTTTATCAGTACCGGTGGAGAGTAAATCAAAATAAAAAAATTCAAACCATCGAAGAATTAAACTCACTGATCGAAAAATTACCAAAGAAAAAGGAAATTATGCAAACGAGAATTGAAGATTTATTTCTTCACAATAATATATATTTTGCCTTCCGTTCTATGAAACTAAGAACAGTTGGAGATATTTTACTACTGAGTGAATTCGACATCTTTAGAATTCAAGGAATCGGTCGGGTAAGATACGATGAAATCATAGATTCAATTCTGAATGTTATTGCTTCACTTGGGGAAGAAATTGCCGATTTTGACAATTTCCCAATACAGGACTCTTTAGATGAAAGTTTGTATACTCACTACAATTTAACTTTCCCTGAAGCATTCACCATGTTATTAAATACCTTCACGCCCCGCAATCGAGAGATTTTTTTTGAATATTACTTTACCCATCGTGCCAAATTTGGCGCTTATAGGGAAATTGCAGAAAAATACGATCTAACCGGAGAAAGAATCCGACAGATTTGCGCAAAAGGATTGAGAGTGCTGCGTCATCCCAGACGTATAAACTGTATAACAATTTACTTGAATACGGTCTGGAAAACTGAAGTCCAAAACTTTGTCATTGCCAATGGCGGGCACATAACACGATTGGAGCTTGAGCAGGAATTTGCTGATGATCTCCCTGAGATCTATTTTTTACAGAAAGAAATTTTACAAATTAAGGACATCTGGGCAATTGTTCTTTTAAAAGGTGAACAGTGTTATTATTTACCTGATATGAATGGGGAAAAGGTTTAAAGTATTAAACAAGCAAATAGTAAAGAAATCAAAGATTATGATAGGTTAGAAATTGCAGGGAATGAAGTCAGATTAGCAATGAGGAGAAGCCATGACAAACCTCCCGCAGGTTAATAAAAGATTAATAAAAAATATGTCCCAATTAACTTCACAAGAAAAAATCACTATCTACAAAAACCTCTTTAAAGGCAGGGATGATGTTTTTGCGGTACGCTGGGAGAAAGTGGATAAATCGGCAAGCGGCTATACACCAGTTTGTTTGAATGAATGGAAATCGAGGCTATGTATTAAATTAAACAAAGGAAAATGCAGGGATTGTCAGAATCAGAATTATGCATCAGTCAATGATGATTATTTGAAACACCATCTTCTTGGAAATAAAACTTACGGTATCTATCCACTATTGCAGGATAACACTTCATATTTTTTAGCTGCCGATTTTGATGGTGAGAATTGGAAAAGTAATGCATTAAGGTTCGTTCAACAGTGCGCCTTGTATAATTTGCCAGCTTATATTGAAAAATCACGATCAGGTAATGGCGGGCACGTCTGGCTGTTTTTTGTTGATAAGTTTCCCGCATTTAAAAGTAGAAATATTGCCTTCAATATTTTAAAACAAGCTGAAATTATAGGTCAATTTGAAAAAGAGGATAGCTTTGATAGGCTCTTTCCCAATCAAGATTTCTTAAGTGGTAAAGGTTTTGGGAATCTAATCGCCTTACCCTTACAAGGTCAAGCAAGAAAATCGAACAATACAGTTTTCCTCGATCCTGAAAATGAATTAGAACCATACAAGGATCAATGGGATTTTTTACTCCAAGTCGAAAAAATACCTCTTAATAAACTAGACCAACTGTACCTGCATCTTACTCAAGATATTAAAATAGAAACGAGTGAAGCTTCAACAATTTTATCAATTATTATAAAAGAGCAAATCCATCTTAGCAAAACAAATTTGCCAAAAATTTTATCTGACTTTTTAAAAGAAAATTTGAATTTTTTGAATTCAGAATATTTTGTAAAAAAGAGAATGGGGCTCAGTGTTTATGGCATCGAAAAGTATTTTAATTTGATCCAAACGAATGAAGATATCATCGCCATTCCCAGGGGATTTCTAAACAGATTGATAAAATTTTTGGATGAGCAAAATATTAAATTCAAATTAGTCGATGACCGAAAGAAGTTAGATCCTGCAACGTTTGATTCGGAGATGAAACTCTATGAATATCAAAGCAAAGCGGTTGAGAACATGCTACGATCAGACAATGGGATATTAGTAGCCCCACCAGGATCAGGGAAGACAATTGTTGCGATTGAGCTGATTGCACGACTGAAACAGCCCACCTTAATCATGGTTCACAAAAAGCAAATTTTCAATCAATGGGTAGAAAGAGTAGAAAACTTCCTCAGCATTCCTAAAAGAGAGATTGGACAAATTGGATCAAATAAAAAGAACATTGGCGATAAGATCACCATAGCAATGGTACAAACATTAAATCGAATGGAAGATTTAAAAGAGCTATCTGACAAAATAGGAATGATAATTGTTGATGAATGTCATCATATTCCAGCAAGAATGTTCCGCAATGTAATCATTAACTTTAATACATATTATCTTTATGGATTGACCGCCACTCCAGAGAGAAAAAACAACGATGCGAAGCTTATCTTTATTTATCTTGGTGACATCCTGCATACGATTGATAGAAATTTCAATAAGGAATTATCTACCACTCAGGCAGGGGAACAGCCAATCAAAGTTGATCCAAAAATCATCATTCAAAATACAGACTTATATGTTCCCTTCAAAATTAAAACGGATAATTTTCAGCTTCTCTCAAAAATAATTACCTTTGATTCAAACCGAAATCTACAGATAGTTAATGACATCAAAGAAGAAGTGAACAAAGGATCAAAATGTCTTGTTCTAACAGAGAGAAAAGAGCATGTGGCAGTGTTGAATTATTATCTGAAACGAGAATATGAAACGATAATTCTCACAGGTGATTTAACAGAGAAACAAAGGAAATCAAAAATAAGGCAGATTGAGGCTGGTCATTTTCAAGTCGTTTTATCTACGGGTCAATTAATTGGAGAAGGAACTGATCTTCCATTTTTTAACTGTTTATTTCTGGTGTATCCGTTTGCGTTCTCTGGAAAATTGACGCAGTACATTGGAAGAATTCAAAGAGGAGCAAATACAAACAAAGTCATCTACGATTATCGAGATCATAAAATTGATTATCTGGAAAAGTTTTTTAAGAAAAGGCTGAGGTATTATAAAAAGAATTTTGAAATATTTGAAACTAATTTTACATTGAATAAGACTGTTAAATAATACTATACAATTCTTCATCCGTTAAATCTGGACAAAAACTGATATGACAAGAAGAAAACCTTATACCAAAGTTCTCAAGAGGAATCAGATCCGAGAAGCCCATGTAAAGGGCATGGGCGATGTTGTATTCAAAGGATTTCAATGTTTGAACACCAGTTGCAAATATTTTATGTTTGTTAAAAAGGTTGATTTGGGTGATGAATTCGAATTAGTTTGCCCTGAATGCGGTTTTGTCTTCAGGGACGATGCTACCTCTAAGTTTTACGATTACACTCTCGTTAATACAAACACAGGAGAAACAATAGAGGATGGCGAATTTATGATTTATCACAAAGAGTATGTAAAAGAGGCAAAGGAGTTTAAATATTGCATTATTTGCAATACGATTAAACCACTCGAATTCTTTGATACGCATCGAAGTCGAGAATCAGGCAGGCAGGGCGAATGTCGACTATGCAAGAAGGTGTATAATGCGATAAAAAACCAGACGCGCATCAGTGATCAACATCGTGAGGCTGCTCAAAAAAGGAGACTTTATATTGACCTTGCTGGAGAAGATAAAATTGAAAGTAAGAAAGTATTCGAAAAATTTAATTACCAATGTTTCCAATGTAAAAAGGATTTAAGAGACGTATTGGATGAAAAGGAGCGGACTCTTGACCATACTTTACCAGCCTTCTATCTGTGGCCATTGAACACCGAAAATGCTACGTTATTATGCAAGAAACATAATAACGAGAAACATGGAAAATGGCCTTCTGAATATTACAGTGTCAAAAAGCTAAAAGAGCTATCAATAATTACAGGTATTCCCTATGAATTATTAGCAGGCAAACCTGTTTTTAATCCTGAAGCACTTGAAAAGCTTAAGAATGCCGATATTGTTGACAAATTGCTGATAAAATATAGCGCCTACATGGATGAGTTAATAAAAATCCGAAACCGAATTTTAAGATATACAGCCATAGATTTCTTTAAATATTCCAGATTGATTTCTGATGAATGGATTAAAAAAGCGGATGAGAATTTGTGAAATTTATTTAGTTTTGTTTGACTTAAACTGATTGCATCTGCCTGAGGTGGATGCAATCAGTTAGTGTCTACTGTTTGATCAGAAAAAGAAATTGATGCATTTTCACTGTCCCGACATCTGAAATGCCAAAATTTTCTCGATTGTTCACATTCTCATTAAAATACCCAACAACTTTGAAATAGCGTTTAGCCATAGGAATCAGCATTTCGGCCATATTTGCCTTCTTTGAAAATCCCAGATGCATAATAATTGAACCGTCTGGCTTTAATAAATAATAGCACTTCTCAAAAAAATCGTTGTAAATAGTGAAATCTCGAACCTGTTTTGTTTCTAAAAACCGCTCTTTTTTAATATTGAAATCCTCCTTATCCCATCCTGAAAACCACATTCTGATCCAATTCGCCAGGTAAAATCTCGTTGAATCATAAAATGGCGGAGAGGTGATGACAGCGTCAATACCACCTGTGCTGAAATATTTATGTAAATTTGAAAAATCATCCCATATCGCTGATCCCGTTTTAAATGTAGCGGGAAACTCAATATTCAAAACTCTGTTTATCTTCTCTTTTAATTTCACAATAAGGTCTTTGTAAATAAATTCCCCCTTTGGCGCAAAGGGAGTTATGGGATGCGAGTTTCGAGACAATGCATAAGGTCGATTGCCATGAAGGATATGCAACAGACTGGCAAACACGACTGCCTCATTGGCTGTTTTGATTTCCCTCTGTTTAAAGTAACTTCTTGCAGCAGCAATTTGCCTCATTGTTTCAGGGTGGTAATAATCTCTAATATGTTTGTTGAAATTAATGTCGAGCGATTCTATCTCCAAATCTGATGGTAAATTCTGATGAATGTAATTTCCTAAGTCATCAATCAAAGAGAAGCACTCTCTTTTTGATTTTGCACCAACCTTTGCAAGAGTATTTACAAAAGCTAATAGGCTCAAATCATTACCATAAGCAATTCTTCCCTGCAAGGATGCTTCAAATGGAATAGTACCTACTCCACATAACGGATCGAGAACTTTCATATTTTCTGCAGTGAAATATTTGACCAGGAAATGGGCAATTGCAGGTTTCAATTTTCCTTGATAAGAGCAAAGCGAATGCAATTCATTGCCCCAATTCCGTTTATTGTACGGATATTGCAAATAGGGAAGCCTGTCACGAAACAACTCCCAATTTTTCAAAACCAATTCTGACGGATTGCTCTGGCTTGATGAAAAATATTGTGTCTGAGTTTTGTCGATCTGAAATTGTACATTTCTCCTCGAATATCCTTTATTTTTCTTGAAATGCAACAGCCACTGTCCTAAAGGAGTACCGTCTTTTGAAAATCTGGTCCTCACTTTCCTCTTTTCAATCAATTCAAAACCGACATCCTGACCGATTTTTTCATAAATTATATCTGTCGGTACATGTACATCTTTAAATTTAGAATCTCCAATATCAATAAAAAAATCTCCACTATCTGTCATTACTCTGAAAATATTTTTAAATACGATTTTCATATCGTTGCAATAATATTCCACCAGTTTTGGGATTCGGGGATCGTAATTGCTTTTTTCCAGATTTTGGACAATCGGACGAACATACTCTATTCGTTCTGTAAGATATTTTCGATTTGAAACATTATTGATACCAGAAGTAACCGCTTCTGTTCTGAAATATTTGAGCTGGTCCTCATCTTCTATAAAATCCAGCAATAAAAGTTCTAATTTTGTGTTTCTGAAATAGTTTGTGCCGTTCACATAAGGTGGAGAAGTGATGACAAGGTCAAATTTATTGCTATAGCTTTCGTTTATCTGCTTGGCATTCGCTGAAATGAATTCCGTATTCGCCAGCTTTATATTCTTATATTTAGTCAAATCAGAAAAAATTGCTTTGCTTTTATTGATAAATAATCCGATTACATCATCCTCAATATCATCGAACTCATGATTTCTTTTATAACGCAAATCTGCCCTGCGAATCATGTTTGATTCTTTAACGATGATTGATGCCAGTGCAAGTTTCAATAAATCTTTTGTCAGTTGATTAAAATCTGAATGATGAATTCTCTCTTTAATGACAATCAATTGTTTTAAAATGTCAAATCGAAAAAATCCAATGTCAGCAAGCCTTTTATCATGCCCATTCAGCAAAATTTTTTCACTGTCCGTTTTTTTTAAATTCTCTAAAAAGTCAAGAGCCTTCTCTACGTATGACTCAACTTTGGATTGATAATTGACCATAGCGTTAATTTTCGTTTCTATGATAAATTTCATCAATGGATTTATTTCAGAAAAACCAGATTTGATATTTCGCTGGCTTGCGACCAAAACCGTGGTTCCAGTGCCTGCAAAAGGATCAAAAATAAATTTGGGTTCAGTAATGATATAATCTAAAATTTCTTCAACAAAATCATAAGAAAATCCTTCAACATAAGGATACCAGTTAAATATATCTTTCTTTTTGTTGTTTTTGAAGGTAACGGAAGGAGTTTTTAAATATAATTGAGAAGAAGGAGTAGCGAATAATAATTCAAGCTGATTCTTGTGACTTATGTTATATTTTGCTAAGCTATCTTTGATCATTAGTATGGCAGTGCTATTTAATGATCGATGATCATATTGGGATTGTGCTTCTAATTCCTCGATTGATTTATTGTTCAGTAAAGCTCTTACTTGAGATGAATCAAGGTCTCTGATTAGATTAGCAACATCTTTATCATTCTCACTAAAAGCCAATTTTAGTACTTTTGTGTCGCTGATTTTATTTAAAGCTTTTGGGAAAGATACAGATTTGTAGATTTGTTTCATCATTCACTCACACTGTTTGAAATTCATTGACATAATATAGTAATGAACTTCTTCTAAAAAGTCAAGAGAAATTTTAATTTTTTTTCACAAAAGCCTTTGAGCAATACCCTTCCGAAGGTTCTGAACCTTCAGAAGCAAATCTTTCTACTGAAGCCTTTGTATGACAATCAATTCACTGAATTGATTTTGAGAATATTTTTAAATAAAATTTTGGCCAGGGATTCTTCCAATTTGTCCGACATTTAACTTGCACCATACCAAATAATTTTTTATATTTAAGCTATAGGGCAAGTTGCCAACTTGTCCTATCTTACCAATTACACGGAGGTTATATGAAGAAGAAATTATTGCTGATCGTTCTATTCGGGGGATTGGTTTTGTTGTCTCAGAATTTTGGCTATTCTCAAGATGCAAATCGATTTCCTTCGTCGTATCCGACATGGATTTCCAATATGAGTTTTACGAAAATTGGCATCGATAATTGGGCGGCTGGAGGCGCTATAATTTCAGAAAATAAAATATCGACTTCTCCTCTGACTAATCCTGCCGCATTAACAGTTAATAAATTTGGTCTTTATGTTGAGTTTGGCAAGTGGTCGACGTCGGAATGGCTTGAAGATATAAAAATAAATGGGCATTATGTCATTCCAGCCTTTGCTTCACTGGCATTCCCCTTCAAAAAACTGACTCTTTGTTTCGGTTATATGAATTATTATCAGCTTCAGTCCAAAATGAAGATGATGATCAGGACAGTATCCCAGCCTGAAGGAACCGGAGAACATTTCGAAGCAAAAACAAATATCAGGCTGAATACTTTTTTTAGCGCTGTAAGCTATGCTCCAGACGAAAAAATTTCCCTTGGTCTAACAGTGGGTTTAAACTATTTAATCCATGAAGATAAAATCTGGACGTCTACTGGCGATGGTGATGGTTTCGGATTAATTTTAATAACAGGCTTGCTCATAAAACCATTTCCAAAATTTTCTTTTGGGTATAATCTCAAGTATTTGACTGCTATTAATTATGATATGGTCCTACACGCAAAAGAACAACTAATTGATCTTGATCCTGATGTATATGGCAATAATGAGATCATATTAGCTGAATTATCTCGTGATCCTTTCCCATACCTAGCGAAATTCCCGCTTGTCTTTGAGACAGGATTCATGTATCAGCTATTTTCATTTTTATCTCTTCACGTAAAAGTTGAAATGCAAAAATGGCCTACCTCCAGCTCTTATGAAGGAGAGGATATCGTTAATTACCATCTTGGCTCAAGGTTCAGCGCTTTAAAATGGTTGGACTTGAGCATTGGCTATTTTACTCAGGATAAATTATTCTCTTTTCCAGATGTGGCGTTTTATGATCAAAAGTTCCTGTCAACGGGATTGAGAATTCATATCAATAACTCAATCTCTTTATCTGCTTTTATTCTGGATAGCCATCTGTTAAAGGAGAAAAAATATGCTGATAAATATTACCAGACTTATGCGGCGGCGGGGATTTCATATTCGAGATAGATGCTGGTGTTGAAGAGTGATTCTTTGATAATTGTAGTTGAATATTTTATTGTAGGGCAAGTTGCCAACTTGATGAGAAACATTTTTCTTCTTACTGTCGTTATACT
>JABAOC010000705.1_pt3 | contig 38548 bp, 34 predicted proteins | sample 7062161 | NCBI WGS metagenome assembly JABAOC01 (sample SAMN14538625, study PRJNA623070) | marine sediment metagenome | biome: marine biome [ENVO:00000428]; feature: marine pelagic biome [ENVO:01000023]; material: deep marine sediment [ENVO:00002113] | place: India: Gulf of Khambhat ... | reverse complement strand
GAATTCCAGATGGGCCTCTCGTCGCGCAAGGCGATTTACCTGCCGTTCCCGCAAGCCGTCCCGGCGTCGTATATCATAGACATGGACGCCTGCCTCGGGACGAACCCCATCGCTTGCGGCAAGTGCGAGGAGGTATGCGAGAAGGTCTGCATCGACTACGACATGAAGGACGAGGTAGTCGAGCTCGACGTGGGCGTTATCGTCGTCGCCACGGGCATGGACGTCTACGACCCCACGGAGCTCGACGAATATTGTTATACGCGCTACGACAACGTCGTCACCTCCATGGAGTTCGAGCGCCTGATATGCGCCAGCGGCGCCACGGAGGGCCACTTCGTACGCCCGTCGGACCACGAGGTGCCCCGGCGCATCGCGTTTATCCAATGCGTAGGTTCGCGCAACAACGCGGGCGACAAAGGCAACCGCTACTGCTCGAACATCTGCTGCATGAACACCGTCAAGGACACGCTGCTGCTGCGCGACCATTACCCGGATTGCGAGTGCACGGTGTTCTATATGGACATACGCGCCTTCGGAAAAGGTTTCGAGGACCTCTACATGCGCTCGCGGGAGGAGGGCGTCAAGTACATCCGCGGCCTGCCCGGCGAAATTCGCCAGGACGCGGAGACCAAAAACCTCTTCCTCACCGCCGAGAATACGTTGACGGGCGAGGTCGTCGAGCGCGAGTTCGACATGGTCATCCTGTCGGTGGGCGTCATACCGCGGCAGGACAACCCCCTAATCAAGAAGCTGCTCTCGTTGTCGACGACGGCCGACGGCTTCTACATGGAGGCGCACCCGAAGCTCAAGCCGGTGGACACGCCGACGCGGGGCGTTTACATCTGCGGCTGCGCGGAATCGCCCAAGGACGTCAAGGACTCGGTGACGCAGGCTTCGGCGGCCGTGGCGCGCGCCATGACGCTCCTCAACGCCGGCGAGGTGACGGCGGAGGCGATCACGGCCTCCATCGACGCGGCGTTCTGTACCGGCTGCGGCCTGTGCGCCAAGGTTTGCCCCTTCAATGCCATCGTCGTGGACAAGGACAGGAAGACCGCCTCGGTCGTCTCGGCGATGTGCATGGGCTGCGGCAACTGCGGCGCGACGTGCAACCAGGGTGCCGTGACCATGGGCCACTTCACGGACGAGCAGTACTACGCCCAGATGGATGCTCTCCTCGAGGAAAACCCCGAGAATAAAATATTCACGTTCGCCTGTAACTGGTGTTCGTACGCCGGGGCGGATAACGCGGGCGTGTCGCGGCTGCAGTACCCGGCGACGCCGCGCCTCGTTCGGACGATGTGCTCTGCCCGCGTGACGGAGGACTTCGTCCTGTACGCGTTTATGAAGGGCGCGCCGGTCGTGCTCGTCTCCGGCTGCCACTTCGCCGACTGCCACTACATCGACGCCAACCGTCAGACGGTCAAGCGCGTCTACCGCCTTTGGGACAAGCTCGAGAAGTTGAGCATCCGGCCCGAGCGCCTTCAGCTCGAGTGGATCAGCGCCGCGGAGGGCCAGAAGTTCGCGCGCGTCATGCGCGAGGTAGAGGAGATGCGCAAGCAAGTGACGGCCGCCGAAATCGAACACACCAGGAAGGCCGTGGCCGAGGAGTGGGAGAAGAAGCTCGCGCGCGAGGCCAAGCGCAAGAAGAAGGCCGAGGCCGATGAGTCAAGAGACGAAGTTCAAGTGTCTTAGGTGCGGCTACGAGTACGTCGAGAAGTACGCCCCTGACGACGACGTCGAGCGGGCATGCCCGAAGTGCCACTCCAACAGCGTACGCCCCGAGAAGGCGAAGAAAGCCGATGCCGCCAAAGAAGAATAAAAAGAAAAGGGAAGAAGGCCCGACGGTCACGATCGACTTCGAATTCAAGAAGTTGGTAGAGAAGGTCGTGGACGGCACGCTCGTCAATTACTGCTACCAGTGCGGCGCTTGCGTCGGCGACTGCCCCAGCGCGCGCTACGTGGAGGGCTTCAACCCGCGCGAGATAATGCTCAAGGTCCTCTACGGCTTCGGCGAGGAGCTCGTCGGGCCGGCCTCGCCCGCGTGGCAGTGCACCAACTGCTACAACTGCTACGAACGGTGCCCGCAGAACGTCAAGCCGGTCGAGATAATAATCGCCGTCAAGAACCTCATGGCGCAACGAGGCATTTACCCGGCTAAGGCGCAGGTGGGCGACCTCGTGAATACGGTCCTGGAGACCGGCCGGACCGCGCCCGTCACGGCCATGACGACGAAGCTCCGCGAGGAGTTAGGCCTGGCGCCGCTCGAGGCGATCGATACGGCCGAGCTTAAAAAAATATTGGAGTAAGTTAATCGGGACGAATATTCGTGGCCAACGAAAACCAAAAGAAGTTCGCTTTCTTCCCCGGGTGCCTTATCCCGGTGCGGTATCCGCAGATGGAGGCCGCCATTCGCAAGACGCTCCCCAAGCTCGGCGTCGACGTAGTCGACCTCGCCGGCTTCACCTGTTGCCCGGATCCTATTTATTTCAAATCGTACGACAAGACGGCCTGGCTCGCCGTCGCCGCGCGCAACCTCGCCGTCGCGGAGGAGGCGGGCCTGAACGTCTTTACTATCTGCTCGGGCTGCACCGCGACGCTCTCCGAGACGTACCAGCAATTGAATACGAACAAGAAGCTGAAGGACGAAATCAACATGCGGCTCGCGCGCGTCGGCAAGGAGTACAAGGGGACGGCGACGATACGGCACGTCGCGACGCTTATCCGCGACGAGGTCGGCATCGAGGCGGTGGCGGCGTCGGTAGTGCGGCCGCTCGAGGGTTTAAAGGTCGCCATCCACTACGGCTGCCACCTGCTCAAGCCTTCGCACGTCATGAGGGTGGACGACCCGGACGACCCCCACATCCTGGACGACCTGGTGGCGGAGCTCGGGGCGACGCCGGTGCGGCACGAGGAGTGGATATTGTGCTGCGGCAAGGCTTGCAAGCACGAGGAGGCGCCGCCGGCTATGATGTACGACCTTTTGAAGTCGGTCGCCGCGGTCGAGGCGGACGTTTTGGGCGTGGTGTGCCCGTCGTGTTTTAACGAGTTCGACCTGGGCCAGGTGCGCCTCGCGCGCCAGTACGACGACGAGACGCTGAAGACGCCGGCGGTGTACTACTTCCAACTTCTGGGGCTGGCGCAGGGCTTGACGCTCGAAGAAGTCGGCCTCCACCGCCACAAGGTCCGGGCGCCGGCGCTCGAGAAATACAGCGCGGCCGCGGTTTGACCGCCGGACCGCCTTACGAAAAAAGCCGCCCGGAGGCGGCTTTATTGTTTTAAACGACGGCTAAGCGACTTTGGCGAGGACCGATTTTATTTCCGCCGCGACCTTGGCCGTCGTGCGCTCGAACGCTTCCTTCACTTGCCGGCCCTTTTCGCCCGGCGCGTCGCCCTCGAATCCCAGGACCTCGCCCACGATGTCGGCGTGCTCGAAGTCGAGATTGTCGTCGAGGCAGACCGCGAGGCGGTAGACGTCGCGTAGATTTTTTAGGAAGCACATCGAGTTGTACAGGGACCTGAGCTCGAGGCCGGCCTGCGGGTATACTCGCCCGATGCCCTCCAGTATGTGGGAGGTCAGCGGGTCGCGGATGCCGAACCGGGCCTTGCATATCAAGATCGCCATGACGATATCGCGCAAGCCGCCGACGCACTCCTTGACGTTGTTGGGAAGGAAGACGTCGCCCACGGCCCCCTGGCGCGACGCCATTTCGTTCTTCATATCCGCGATGTACTTGTCGGCGCGGTTAAATACGAAAGGTTTTATAATGCGTTCGTGCGTGTCTTCCTCAAACGTGGAGGTGCCGACGACGAGGCGCGATTCCAAGAGCTGCGACTTCTCGATGAAGTCGGTTTCGTTCTCGCGGCGGAAAAACTTTTCGAGTTGGCTCAGGGGGATGACGTAACTGCCGAAGTGCTCCAGGAAGCGGTAGTGGGGCATCATGCCGCGTTTGCATATCTCGGCGCTCATCGCCGAGATTACGGCGCCCCCCAGCTCTTGTAACTTTTCATCTTCGGAGTCTATCAACACTATCAGGTCGTAGTCGTCGTTGAAGGCCCACTCGCGCGCGTGGCCGCCCGCGGCGTAGATCGCCATAACGTCGAAAGACGTAACCCAGCGGCCGTACTCTTCCGCGAGTTCTTCGCGGCACGCGTCGAAGAGGAAGTTCAAGTAATCGTCCGAGAACTCCGTGTACCGGGCGTTCGTCTCCTCGATGGTCGCGCCGTTCAAAGTCATTAAACCGATTCGCAATAATTCCAGGTCGTAGTAGTCACCCAGTAGCTCCTTCTTCCCGGCGGGGGAGGGGACGATGGCGGCCTCGGCCAATATGCCCTGGGATTTCTCGGCGAGCGCGTCCAGGTCGTCCAGTAAGTAAAGGCAGTCGGGGTATTTCTTCAAGACGGCTTGTAGGTAGCGGCGCAGGTACGCCGAGCCGTAGTACCGCAGCTTACACAGGCCGCGTAGCGACGCCGCGGCCGGCTTGAGCGACGGGATGGCTACCTCGCGCGATACGAGCTCCATAAACCGCTTGGCGGTTTCGTGGTCGACTTCCGAGAGGTAGCGGTTGAGCAGGACCGGTTGCTTCGCGAACAGGTGTGCGGCTTCGCGCGCCGGGTTGTAGAAGGTCTCGAACTCTCGCAGGAAGGCCGCGTTCATGGCGTCGAATAATTCGCGGGCGTCGACCTCGTCGCGGTTTTCCCCCAACAGTACCAAGAGCTTCATAAAGAGTTCCGCGTTCCGCTTGACCAGTCCCACGAGCTCGTTGACGCGGCGTTCACGCGAATCGGGGGGTAAGGAGTTGAAATCCGTTACTAGCGCCCGGAGCAGCTTTTTATCCGAGGCGACGAGGAGTTCGAACACGTCGTCCCAGAAGGCGACCTTGACCAGGAAGCGTATTAGTTTCAGCGTCGCGCTCAAAAGTTGACCCGGCAGCTGCGGAGACGTCGAAACCAAATTTAAGAAGGCCGACGACGTGCGCAGGTTTTCCTCGACCTCTCTCGCGAGGTCGTCGGCCACGGTACGAACTTTGTCCACGGAATCGTAATAATGGACGAGCAAGGTTTCCTCGGGACCCACGGCGCCGCGTTCCCGGTAGCCTATGGCAGCCGCGACTCGTGCCAGGTTCTCGGCCATGACCGGCGTATCCAGTATTATCACTTCATCCTGGACGACGAGGAGTTGGTAGAGGTAACGAAGGATTTCAAAGAATATCAGGCCGGTTTCGAGTACGTCGTTCTTTTCCGCGTTCCACGGCTCGATGTCGGCGAGGCGCTTCAGGTTGTGCCAAACGTTGGGCTCGCGGAGGCCGTGGATGGTACGTTTGATATGGACGAGGCTTTTTATGACCCTGATGGCGTCGTCTTTGGGGACGATCCTGTCGTTTTCGAAGTCGCGCGTGGCGAGCGAGATCGCGTCGCCCAGGGCGCCGCGGACGAAGCCCTCGTGGTAAATTTTATCCGCCCCGCTATCGGCGTAATAGCGCTCGACTATCTCTTTCTGCAACCGGTCGAAGAGGCCCCGGTCGCCGTAGAGCGGTTCGGCGTTTAACAGTTCCGATATGACTATATAGTCTCCCGGGTGCGTGTCGGCATATTCGTGGTATTCGGCCAGCGAGGTCGCGAAGCTCTCGGGCGAAACGTTCTCCGAAAGGTAAAAGTGGAAACGGGTCGCGTATCGGAGCATAACCGAGCTGAGCCGGCCGAGGACCGAGTTGAGGGCATTCCGGTTTTCCTCGTCGGCGACGACGACCGCGATGTCTATGTCATCCTGGTCCGTGAGCGTGCCGACGCCGCAAATCGCGAAGGGCGGTAGCTCCTCCGGCCCGACCAGGGCGTCCAACACCTTCCGCATAAACGTTACGACCAATTGCGAATAGCTGGCGCCGATGTTCGTCAAGAATTCGCGGTATACCTCTTCGCGGCTCGCCCCCGGGACGACGCCCGCGCGCAGCGCCTCGATCGCCTGGATGTTCATTCGCAGGTATTGGAGGCCGTAATAACATCCGAGGTAGCGGATCCGCTCGTGGCCTTCCGGCGCCACGTGGGCGACGATATCCATCTCGCGCTCGAGGTTCCAGGCCGGCTGCCACAAGTGTACCTCGTCGCGCAGGCCGGCCTGCTCGAGCCTGGTAGTCAGCTCGTCGACGACGGCGCCGATCTGCTGGAGGTATTTCGACGTGTAGTTGCTGAACTCGCCCGCGAGTTCGCACAATTTGTCGAAGCGTCGCGGCATGGTCAGAGCATTTCTTTCATTTTATTGAAGCCGAGTTCGAACGCGGCCCGGTGTATCTCCTCGGTTCCGGGCGGGACGCGCGCCAACAGTGCGTCCTCAACCGCGCGCCGGTTGTGCGCCGGCGACAGCGCCGTAACCGAGCCCAGCACGACGATGTTCGCGAGCCGTACGTCGCCGAGCTCGCGCGCGCCGTCGAGGAAAGGTACTTTATATACCCGGAACCGGCCCTCGGGCGAACGCCTTACCGACGTGCCGTCCACGAGCAAATAACCCTGGTCGTTTACGTCGCCCGCGTAACGGTCGACGGCCTCTTGGCTGAGTGCGACGAGCAAATCCACCTCTTGCGCTTTCGGGCGATATATTTCCTGGTCGCTGACGACGAGGTCCGTCCGTACCGCGGCGCCGCGCGCTTCGGGCCCGTAGCTTATGTGTTGGACGACGTTCTTGTCCTCGTAGACGGCGAGCGCCTCGGCAAGGATCTTGGAGGCCAAGTGGAGGTCAATTTCCGCGCCGCCGCTTAACCTTATTTGGTAGTAGAAAGCCATATTTGCTCCCTAGCGAGTAGCCGAAATTTATTCGCGAATGCGAAGGGAATGAACGGTTAATGCCGCCGCGGCCGGAGACGGCGAATCGTTGCCGGCACCCCGGCTTCGGCGTAAAGAGCTCGGCCCGGTTTTTAAAGGAACGTCTTAATTTTAACAAGGTTGCCGGCGCCGGGCAATAGAAAAGCCGCGGCCGGGCCGCGGCCTACGAGTTCCCTTCCGCTAATTTAAGTTCTCTATTATGCGCGTCGCGTATTCGCTGGTCTTCACCTTACGCGCGCCCTCCATCTGGCGGGCGAGGTCGTACGTCACGACTTTTTCCTGTACCGTCCTGGCCATCGCGCCGACGACGGCGTCCGCCGCTTCTTGCCACCCCAGATACTCTAACATCATAACGCCCGAGAGTATTAGGGAAGAAGGGTTCACCTTGTCTTGGCCCGTATATTTGGGAGCGGTGCCGTGGGTCGCTTCGAATAGCGCCGCGAAGTCGCCCATGTTCGCGCCGGGGGCCATCCCCAGGCCGCCGACCTGGGCCGCCGCGGCGTCCGACAGGTAGTCGCCGTTGAGGTTGGGCGTCACGACGACGCTGTACTCGTCCGGGCGGAGCAGAATTTGCTGGAACATCGAATCGGCGATGCGGTCCTTGACCAATATCTTTCCTTCGGGCAGTTCCCCGTCGTACTTCTCCCACAACTCGGCCTCCGTGACCGTCGCGTCGCCGAACTCCTCCCGGGCAAGCTCGTAGCCCCAATCCTTGAACGCGCCCTCGGTGAACTTCATGATGTTGCCCTTGTGGACGAAGGTGACGCTGGGCAGCTTCCGGTCTCGCGCGTAGCGGAGGGCTTTGCGCGCGATGTTCTTGGTCCCGGTGACGCTGATGGGTTTGATGCCGACGCCCGAGTCGAGCCGGATGTTGCGGCCCATCTTTTTATTCAAAAAATCCAAAACCTTCGCGGCCTCGGGCGTGCCCTCGCGCCACTCGATGCCGGCGTAGACGTCCTCCGTATTTTCGCGGAATATTATGACGTTTAGTTTTTCGGGGTGTTTGACCGGGCTCGGGACGCCGGGTATCCACCGCACCGGGCGCACGCACGCGTACAGGTTGAGCTTCTGGCGCATCGTCACGTTGAGGCTGCGGTAGCCGCCGCCGATGGGCGTCGTCAGCGGCCCCTTGATCGCGACGACGAATTCTGGGATGGCCTTGAGCGTGTCGTCCGGCATCACGACGCCCTCGCCGTAGACCTGCTGGCCCTTGTCGCCGGCGAATATCTCCATCCAAACTATCTTACGGGCGTCACCGTACTTCTTCTCTACGGCGGCGTCCAGGACGCGTTGCGCCGCAGCCCAGATGTCGGGGCCGATGCCGTCGCCCTCTATAAACGAGATTATCGGTTTATCCGGAATACGCAAACGGTCGCCTGCGATTTCGATTTTCTCCCCCTCTTCGGGTACTTTAATCTTTTCGAACATCGCGTCTCCTACGCTTTAGAGCGTTGATAGTTCAGTTGGCCGCCGGCTTTGACGATCGCTAGTTGCCGTTCGCTCAGGTTGTGGTCGACCTCGAAGGTGTGACCCTTCGTAGTGTTTACAACGGTCAGCGGCTCGCCGGGCCGTAGTTCTTCGTGTAGTTTTTCGAAGCGGAGGCGTTCGCCGGCTTCGAGTTTTTCGTAGTCGGCGGCGTCGCGGAACGTCAGCGGCAGGATGCCGAAGTTGACGAGGTTCGCGGCGTGGATGCGCTCGAAGGATTTCGCGAGAACGGCTTTAACGCCCAGGTGCATCGGGCACAGCGCCGCGTGTTCCCGGCTCGAGCCTTGGCCGTAGCTCTCGCCCGCGACGACGACGTTGTACAATCCTTGCGCCGCGTTCTCCTTGGCCCGTGCGGTGAACGTCGCGTCCACGCCCTCGAAGACGAATTGGGAATAGGCCTCCACGTTGGAGCGGTACTTGAGCCGCGGGCCCGCGGGTATTATATGGTCGGTCGTGATCTTGTCCCCGACCTTCAACGCGACCTCGGCCTCGAGCTCGTCGGGGAGCGGCTCGTTGCGCGGCGGCTCGCCGATGTTGGGGCCGCGTACGACTTCGGCGTCCGGGTTGTGGACGCGGGAGATGAGGGTGTCGTCGACGGTGAACTTTTTCGGGACGGCGACGCGCGGGTAAGGTATGCCGGCGTCGCGGGGGTCGATTAATTCCCCTTTCCACGCCGCGACGGCTGCGGCCTCCGGGCTCGTCAGGTATACGAGCGCCGACGCCGTGCCCGAGCGCCCCTTGAAGTTGCGGTTGTTGGTCCTTACCGATACCGCGTCCGAGGGCGGCGCGTGACCCATGCCGATGCAGAAACCGCAAGCCGTTTCGACGACGCGCGCGCCCGCGGCCACGATCTTGGCGAGGAGGCCGTCGTCGGTTATCATGCGCAATACTTGCTTCGACCCGGGCGCGACGATGAAACTTACGTGGGGGCTTATCGTTTTACGGTCGAGGATTCCCGCCACCGTCGCCAGGTCCTTGTAGGACGAGTTGGTGCACGAGCCGATGCATACCTGGTCCACTTTCAGGCCCGCGATTTCGCGGATGGGGACGACGTTGTCCGGGCTGTGCGGTTGGGCGACCATCGGCTCCACGGCGGAAAGGTCGAGCTCGACGACGCGGTCGTATTCGGCGCCCGCGTCCGCGGCGAGCTCCCGCCAGACGTCGCCGCGCCCCTGCGCCTCCAGGAAGGCCTTGGCGACATGGTCGGAGGGGAAGACGGAGGTCGTCACGCCGAGCTCGGCCCCCATGTTCGTTATGGTCGCGCGCTCCGGCACGGAGAGCGTCTCGACGCCCGGGCCGAAGTATTCCATCACCGTCCCGACGTTCCCTTTCGTCGTAAGCATCTTGAGCAGCGTCAATATAACGTCCTTGGCCGTGACCCAGTCTTTCAACTTGCCCACGAGCTTTACGCCCACGACGCGGGGATACGTCATCCAGAAAGGCCCGCCCGCCATCGCGGCGGCGACGTCGAGGCCGCCCGCGCCGATCGCGACCATCCCCAGGCCGCCGCCGGTGGGCGTGTGGCTGTCCGAGCCCAGGAGCGTCTTGCCCGGCGCGCCGAAGCGCTCGAGGTGCACCTGGTGGCAAATGCCGTTGCCCGCGCGCGAGAAGTGGAGGCCGTATTTCTCGGCGATGCCTTGGAGGTAGCGGTGGTCGTCGGCGTTCTCGAAACCCAGCTGCAGAGTGTTGTGGTCGACGTAGCTGACCGAGAGCTCCGTCTTTATTTCCGGTATGGCCATGGCCTCGAGCTGGAGGTACGCCATCGTGCCGGTCGCGTCCTGCGTGAGCGTCTGGTCTATTTTTATTGCGACCTCTTCGCCGGCGCGAGGCTCCCCTTCGACGAGGTGGGCGTCCAAGATCTTTTCGGTCAAAGTCTTCGCCATTTTCTTCCGCTTCCCCGGGCGTTGCCTTAGCTGCTGTAAATGAGGTCGAGGACCGCCTTTGACTTTTTATCGTCCGCGTCGAGCTCGAGCGCGCGCTTGAGCGCTTCCGCGGCGCGGTAGTTGTCCCCCAGGTTGAAGTAGGCTTCGCCAAGCTGCGCGTACGCCTGCGCGTTGCGCGGGTTCTTTTCTACGACCTTTTTAAAATCTTCCACCGCCTCTTCCTTGAGGCCGAGGCGGGCGCGCGCGAGGCCGCGTTGGTAATACGCGACGGTTATTTCCGCGTTTCGGGCCAACAGCTCGTCGAAAGCTTTGATGGCCTCGCGCAATTTCCCCATGTGGTAGTACAGGAGGCCGAGCCAATAGTAGGAGAGCGCGGCTTCGGGCTCAAGGGCGAGCGTTTTTTTAAAACAATCTACAGCATCTTCCACGTGCGCCGTGCGATAATAGCAGAGGCCGAGGAAGTAGTGCGCCGGCGCCGAATGCGGGTTGGTCTTCGCGGCCTCCTCCAAAACCGCTATGGCCTCCTTTAATTGCCCTCGATGGTAGTGAGTCCGGCCGAGGTGGACTAAGACGTATTCGTTGCTGGGGTCCGACGCCAACGCCCGCCGATATTTTTCCATCGCGCCGTCCGCGTCGCCGCCGAAGTCGGCCAATACCGCGGCGAAGAAGTGACTTTCCCAACAGTCGGCCGCGGCAAGGCCGCAGTACGGGCAAAAGCGGAACTCCGCCGCGAGCTCGAAGTCGCAATTTTTACATTTCACGTCGTGCCCCCCTTTCTATTTTCTTGCCCCTCGTCCCGGGCGGCTTTGCGCAACCTTAGGTATTCGTCGAACGCGGCGCTGAGCCTGCCCAGCGCGGCCCGTTCTTTCTTGGCCTTTTCTTCGTATAATGTCGCCAACCGGCCCTTCCCCCGGGATATGCCGTCGGCCAGTCGCCTCAGGTCGTCGAAGGCTTGCGCGCCGCGCTCCCGCCACGCCGCCGCCGCGGCTTCCCAGACGACGGCGAACAACGTATCCAGAACGAAGAGCAACTCCTCAAGGCGATAACCCTGTTGAAGTCGTTTTCTGCCTACGTCGGCCAGGTAAGAGCAGAAGGGCTCGGCGTCGCCGGACAAAGCCGATTCTCGATAAGCGTCGAAGTCGGCCTGAACGCGCGGGCGCAGGTCTATCGTTTCCATCTGGCGATAGTGCTCCAACGCCGACTGCCGGAGACGCGCGGTCGCCTCGTTGACGATTCGCTCTTCCGCCTCGAACAGAAATAGCGCCAGCGGCGACGCCCTTACGTCGCGATTAGCCACTCTTTGCCCTCGCCCCAGATGTACGCGTTGTAGCTCTTGAGTTTGCGCTCTATTTTATCTAACCATTCTCGGCAGAACGCCGGCGGGTGGCCGCCGAGTTCCCGCGTCTCGTACGCGAGCCCTTCTTCGACCGCGGCGAGGAAGGTCTCGACGTCTTGCCGCGCGAGCGCGTACGGCGCCGCGGCCCACGCCAAAAGCTCCTGCTCGAGTTCGCGGTTGTAGGCCAGGTGCGGCGAGTCGGGAGAGAGGTCGAGCGGCGGCGGGTTGGTCGCGAGCTGGAACCCCTTGAGCGCCATAACGAGGTCGACGTACGAGTGCTCGTAGAAGAGGCGGCCGAACTCGTATTCGATGACCGGGGCGGGATTGTCGTCGCCCGGGCGGCTGCGGTGGACATTATGGCGCGAGAAGTCGAGGCCCGTAAGATGGTTGTAGATTTCGCGCTGGTGCAACCGTTTTTCACGCAAGGTGCCCTCTTCGTCCAGGTTCAAGTCGCCGCCGAGTATCAGGAGACATATCAGATGTTGGGGCGGCGGGGGCTCGCCGACGGGCCGTCCTTCCTCGAGCTGGAGCGAGAAGTGTAAGCTATGCGGTGCTATTTCCGCGAACGCGACCGTGGCGTTCGCCAAGTCCGAAAGTATGACCGGGTCCGCCGTGGCCGGTTTGGAGAGGTCGCCCAGAATCTTGTAGCGGCCGAGCTCGAGCTCCAGGAAGCCGCGTACGCGGCCGCGGTCCGGCGTCGCGAAGCGGTGGTCGTCGACGTGGCCGCCGAGCTTCCACAGGCGGCCGCCGAGGTCGAAGTCGTCGAAGTAGTAGAACCCGTCGAACGTCGGGTCCTCGTCGGGCGCGGCGCCGATGATATCGCGCCCTAGCGGGCTGAACTCGGCCTCGTATCCCAGCGGTACGCCGCCCCGCGCCCGCCGTTCTTTTATCCGCTCGATGTACGGCTCCAGGCGGTCGCGCGCGTAAAGTTCGTCCGCGATGAATAACGCCGCGACGGCGACGTCGGTATACTCGAGTCGCGGGTCATAGGCGGCGACGCCCAGCGAGTCCACGATCTCGCCGACGGGGCCCAGGTTATCGCCGACGTATTGGAGCGCGGCCAACGCCGAGACGGCGTGTTCGTAATATTTATCCGCTACCTGGACGGCGCCCCGGAAATCGCGCCGAACCCGTTCCTCGAGTTGGTTGAATATTATCGTCTTTACGATAAGGCGAAGGTAATGGGGCGCGTACTTGACCGCGGGCCGTTCCCTTGCTAGCCATTCGAGCGAGGGGAAGCCCGAACCCTCGAGGCGATGTTTTACGGCCGAAGTCTGTAGACCCGGCCGCTCGAAATGTTCCCGGGTTAGGTCGTCAACCGTTTCCCCTAAAAGTTCGCCCCGCACGCGCGCCTCTAAATCTCGGAGCCGGCTTTCGCCCGGAACTTCCGCGGCGAGCGCCCCCTCGATACGCCTTTTAATAAAATCGGCAACGCGGTCCGCTACTTCCATATCCGGGGGTGCCTTCGGGGCGGTGAGTTCGGGCCCGCCGACGTAGACGTATACCTCCTCCGAACCTCCCGCGGTACGTACGATTGCCTTTTCTCGTACGTATAATCTTCCCTCGTTTTCGTATTGGTCGAGCTGGGCGAGGGCCTCGGGGCTAACCCCCGTCACGAGCATGCCTTCGACCTTCGACCCGGCTCGAGGCACGACGTGGGGAAAAGATTTGAACGAGGTTATTTTCCCGTAACCCTCGAGCACCGCCGCCGTAGCGCGCGGACGCTCGCCGGTTACCACGCGGAAGACTTGTTCGTCCTTGAGGGTCCCGTACACGAACAGACGGGCCCCGTTTTCCGTGTTTTCCGTCACGGGTTCCCCCCGGCGGTATGTCGACATATACGACCCCGCGGGCCCGGCCCGCGCTAAGCGAAGAAGTCGGGTATGTGCTTTTTGGCCTGCTCGAGCATCTCCTCGCTGGATATGGCGGTCGTCCGGCGGGCGGCGTATTGCCCCTCCACCCATTTCGCGATGGCCGTGATGCCGGGGTGCTTCTTCTCGATCTGCTTGTCGCCTTCCAGGCCGAGTTGTTGGTTAACCCACAGCGCGATGCCCGCGACGCCCGACTTGTCGGTCACGGATATTCCGAGCGGGCGGCTGAGGATGCAGGCCGTGTCGAAGATGTTGTATATTTCCTCGTTCTTGATGACGCCGTCGGCGTGGATGCCGGCGCGCGTGACGTTGAAGTCCCGGCCCACGAACGGGTAATTGGAGGGCACGGGCCAACCCATATTCTTCTCGAAGTATTCGCCGATCTCTTTGATGGCCGTCATGTCCATACCGTCGGTCGTCCCCTTAAGGCCGGCGTATTCGACGCACAGCGCCTCGAGGGGCGAGTTGCCGGTCCGCTCGCCGATGCCTAACAACGAGCAGTTGGCCGCGGCGCAGCCGTAAAGCCACGCCGCTACCGGGTTCGCGAGGACGAGGTGGAAGTCGTTGTGGCCGTGGAACTCGAGCTGGTCGTGGGGTATCCCGAGCTCGGTGCGCAAGTAGTACACCAACTTCGGTACGCTGCGCGGCAGCGCGGCTTCAGGCCAGGGCAAGCCGTAGCCCATCGTGTCGCAGATGCGGATCTTTATCTTCATCCCGGTGTCTTCCGAGAACCGCATGAGCCGTTCCGCGAACGGGACCACCGTGCCCCAGAAGTCGGCCCGCGTCATGTCCTCGAAGTGGCACCGGATGGCCTTGAGGCCCGCCTCGGCCGCGGCGTTTATGACGACCATGAAGTCTTCAAGAACCTGCTTCCGGTCCTTTTTGAATTTCATGAAGATGTGGTAGTCCGAGATGGAGGTCAGAATGCCGGTCTCCTCCAGGCCGACGTTTTTGACGAGCTCGAAGTCGGCCGGGACGGCGCGGATCCACCCCGTAATCTCCGGGTACTCGTACCCGCGTTCCTGGCACTTTTCGAGCGCCTCCCGGTCCTTTTCGCTGTAGAGGAAGAACTCGGACTGGCGTACGACGCCCTTGGGGCCGCTGAGCCGGTGCAGCAGGTCGTAGACGTGTACGACGTCGTCGACGGTGTAAGGCGGCCGGGCTTGCTGGCCGTCGCGGAACGTCGTATCCGTGACCCAGATGTCCTCCGCCGGCGATAGCGGCACCGTCTTGCCGTCGAAGGCGATTTTTGGTATTTCGCAATACGGGAACTGGTCCCGGTAGAGGTTGGGTTCCGCGACGTCGACCAGCGGGTGTTCTTTTTTACCCTTGGGGGGCGCCGCGGCCTCGTGCTGAAGCCACGTCGCTTCCCAGCCGTGTTTTTTCTTTGGCATGCGCGCCTCCGCGTTTGTGTTCTGAGAAAGAACGTGTTTAAATAATTTTAGCTCTTTTCACGCGGGCGCGAACGCCTCTCACCCGGCCAGCCCCAAGGCCGCCAGGTAGTGTTCGGGCGCGACGCCCGGCGTATCCAAGTTGCTTTTGCCATAGAAATCCTCGATGGCGTCGCCTACCGGCCGGGGCTCGTACGGCGCGCCGACGATCGCGGCCTCCAAACCCTCGAGCCCCGCCCGGGGAACCATCGTGAAGTCCCCTGTTATCGAGACGTCGTCGATCACTTCCTCGGCCAACTCGGCGTAGCAACTCAAGAGGCCGCCCGGCGCCTTGTGGACGCCGTCGACGAAGCGCACCCCTTCGCGCACGCGCGTCTCGCGGGCGGCGGGTTTTCGGATTTTACGAAATAGGAACTCGTCGGAGCGGAACCGCGTCTCGAGCTCGCGCATCTTGGCGCGAAGTTCGTCGTCCAGCGGCGCCTCCTCCAAAGGCCCCAGGACCTCGGCGAAGCGGCGTTTGAGCGCCGCCGTCACTTCCTCGCGCGGAACCAGCCGCCCCGTTTCCCGCCGGAGGGTTGTGAGGTTCTCGCCGAGCGACTTATAGAACTTGTCGCGGAACTTCTCGTCCGGCACTTTCAGGATTTTGGGCATCAGCTCGTAGTCGAAGTCCAACAGGATGCCGCCGACGAAGGCCATACAGGGCCCGATGTCGGCGCCGCCCTCGCCGGCGATCTTGCGGCCTTCGCGCGTAACGAGGTCGTTTATGGGGCGGAAGGAGACCTCGACGCCCAGGTCGCCGTACGCGTCGACGGCCGGCTGCGAGAACTTGCGGTAGACGCCGTCCACGGTGGGCGGCACGAGCGGGTTGTCCTTGCGGAGGATAACCTGGTAGAAGACCTGGCTCGAGTCGAGGAGGGTGGCGCCGCCGCCGACCTCGCGCCGCATGACCTCCAGGCCGTGGCGGAGGCAGAAGTCGAGGTCGATTACCTCGCGCGTGTCCTGAAAGTAGCCGACGCACGCTATGGTGGAAGCGGGCGAGACTAGCATCAGCCCCTCGCGCCCCAGGTGCGCCAGCGCGTGGAAGCAGAGCATGGAGTCGAGCTTCGGCTGCAGGCCCAGGTCGTAAACTTTCATCCTATTTAATCGCCTTCCACACGAGGTCCAGGAGGTTTTCTACTCTAAGGCCGTCGCCGCCGCCGATGGCCTGGGCGCCGGTGCGGAGCGTAAGCTCGCACGTCGGGCAGACCGTCACGACGGTGTCGGCGCCCGTAGCCGCGGCCTGCTCCGCCCGAGACACGGCCAACCGGCCGGAGAGGTCGGGCACCGACGTTATGATGCCGCCGCCGCCGCCGCAGCAACGCGTCAAATCTTTGGCGAGCGACATCTCGACCAGGTCGACGCCGAGCGCCTTCATGATGTCGCGCGGCTCTTTCGTTATCTTGGCGCCCCGCGAGAGGTGGCACGGGTCGTGGTACGTGGCCTTAAGCTCGAGCTTGTTGATCGGCGCGTCGGCAAGCCGTTCCGCGATTACTTGGAGCGCGTGCTTCACCGGCCTGCCGTATTCTTCCTTGAGGAACAACGTGCACGTCGGGCAGAACGTGATGAGCTCGACGTCCGGCGTCATCTCGTTGAACTTCTTCTTCTGCTCCTCGAACTCGTCCCAATAACCCAAAATCTTAAGCGGGTTGCCGCAGCACGTCTCCTCGATTATCTTCGTCTTGACGCCCAGCTTGTCGAGGATGCGCGTAAACATCTTGACCATGTTGGGCCGCTGCGCGTACTGGCAGCCGAGGTACAGAAGCGCCTCGCCCTCTCGCGGTTTGACGGCAGGCTCCTCCTCCCCGTAAATGTTGCCGGTCGCTAGTACTTTGTTCACCAGGTCCTCGTGGCCCGGGAGCCGGAGGCCGGCCTTGACCAGGCTCGCCCGCGCCGCCTCGACGATAGGGGCGACCTCGATCTTCGTCTCACAGCGCCGCGTGCAGTCCAGGCACATCGTGCACGTGTAGAGCCTGTTGACGACGTCTTCGTCCGGCTTGAGGTCGTCTTGCAGCAGCGCGTACGACGCCATCAAGTAGCCCTTCGCGCCCGTGCTGTCCCAGCCGAGGTCCGCGAGGGTGGGGCAAACCGATTTGCAGTAGCCGCACTGCGTGCAGGCGTTGAGCTCCATCTCCCACTTCTGCAGCGCCTCCATCCCCGGCCCGTACTTGCGGGCGCCCATTTTGTAGCGGAGGAAGTGGGCGACGTTCGGCTCGGGCCAGTCGAACATCTTCCCGGGGTTGAGGATGTTGTTGGGGTCGAGCGCCCGTTTGATTTTGCGCATCGCCTCCAGCGAGTCGGCGCGCTCCTTTTTGAAGTACGGCGCCTTGGTTATCGAGACGCCGTGTTCGCCGCTCACCGTTCCCCCAAGCGCCAAAACCGCGTCGAAGACCTCCGCGTTCGCCTTCTCGGCCTTCTCCCAGATGTCCGGGTCCGTGGGATTCATGATGAACTTGGTATGAAGGTTGCCGTCGCCGGCGTGGCCGTACGTCGGGATATAGATGCCGGGGTACTTTTCTTGTATCTCGTGGAACGCCTTGACGGCCTTGGGCACCTGCGACGGCGGGACCGCCATGTCGTCGGCGAACATTACCGTGACCTTGTCCGGCTCGAAGCGCGACAGCGACGGGATCATGGCCTTGCGGCCTTTTTGGATTTCGCCTATTCTCGTCGGGTCGTCGGTGTAGTCGAGCCGGATCGCGCCGGCCTTCTGGCAGACCTCGGCCACCGCTTCGATCTCGTCCTTGACCGCGGCCGGGTGGCCGTCTACGGCGATGAGGAGGATGGCCTCCACCTCGGGTAGGCCCAGGTTCGTTGCCTTGTTTACGGCCCGAATGCAGATGGAGTCCATAAGCTCGAGCGAGGCCGGGATGAGCGGCTTGGCGATAAGGTCCGAGACGCACTGGCCCGCCTTCTCGAGGTCATCGAATACCGCCATCGCCATCGCCGTCTTCTTGGGGAGCGGGACGACGCGCAGGTTGATCTCGGTGATGACGCCCAGCGTCCCCTCGGAGGCGCACATAAGGCGGTCGAGCTGGTAGCCGGCGCTGCTCTTGAGCGTCCGCGAGCCGCTGTGGATGATCTCGCCCGTCGGCAGGACAATCTCCAGGCCGAGGACGTAGTCGCGCGTCGCGCCGTACTTGACGGCGTTTACGCCCGAGGCGTTGTTGATGATCATGCCGCCGACGGTCGCGGCGTCGCCCGAGCCCGGCGCCGGCGGGAAGAAGAACTTGTACGGCTTCAGAAATTCATTGAGCTGGGCGTAGACCACGCCCGGTTCGACGACGACGTAGAAGTCCTCGACGTGGACCTCTTTTATCTTGTTCATGCCCTGCATGTCGAGGGTGATGCCGCCGTGGATGGGGACCGGTTGGCCGCAGACGGAGGTCCCGGCGGCGCGCGGCGTCACCGGTATCTTGTACTTGTTCGCGAGCTTCAGAATTTCCGAGACCTGCTGAGCGGACGTGGGCCGGACGACGACGTCCGGCTCGGCGAGGTGCATGCTCGCGTCGCCGGCGTAGGCGCGGAGTTCCACCGGCGAGGTGGTGTAGCCGAGCTTGCCGACGATGGCCTCGACCTTTTTCAGTATTTCAGGCCGGGCCGCTTTTTTACGGACCGGTTTTGCCGCGGGCCGTCGGGTTTTGGGTTTAGGCGCGGCCTTCGCGCGCTTCGTCGGCCGGGTTTTCGTTTTCGCCCGGGGGGCGGGTTTGGCCCGGGCTTTTTTCGCCGCCGGTTTGGCGGCGGCTTTCGGCTTCGCCTTTTTCGTGACCTTCCGGCGAGTCGTAGTTTTTTTCCTCGGCATTTCTACCTCCAAGTCGCGCCCGTCGCCGGGGCGCGGCATTTACGATTTTATCATCGGTATCGACATCGAGCCGTTCATCATAACCAGCACGCGCACGCCCTCGCCCTTCGCGTCGAGAGCGTCGTCGAACGCCTGCTGGAGGTTTTTATAAGGTTTTATGAAAGCCTTCTTGAGCGTCTCGTCGTCGAGGTCGGTGACGCCCCACATCTCGCCGCGGACCGCTACCTCGGCCATCTTGCCGGCCTTGTGCCAGCCCAATTTATAGTCCCGGTCCAACTTCGCGAGCGTCTCCTGCGGCGTCGCGCAGCTCGCCAAGAGCTCGAGGAACGCCTCGTCGCCGGTCCCCATCCGGCATTTCGAGACCAGGATAATTATGCCGCCGTCCCTCAGCGCGAGCTTGCTATTATCCAACGCCTTCTGCGACTGGTAGAGGTCGATGTCCATGGGGTAGGGGGCGATGCTAACCACTACGTCCGCCTCGGCCGAGACCGGCACGCAGTAGACCTCGTTCGCGGCCTCGATGGCGGCGTAGAACGAGTCGTGGATGTGGCCCGCGGTCGCCGCGTAGAGGCGGTGCTCGCCGTCCAGGACCGTCATGATGGAGAAGATCTCCTTGTCCGCGATCGTCTTCAGCGCGTCGATCATGTCCTCGTGGACCGGGTTCCCCTCCAGCGCGAGCGCCTTAGCCTCGGGCCGCAGCGCGTACTTGTGGTTCTGCTCGATCGTCATGCGCGAGGCGATGCCGGGCAGGAAGGCCTTGCGGCCGCCGGTGTAGCCGCCGAAGTAGTGCGGCTCGACGGAGCCGATGATGACGATCTTGTGCGCTTCGACGCCGGCGCGGTTGACGTACATCTCGGTCCCGTTCTTGGACGTGCCGATGTGGACCATGTCCTCGTCGCGTTTGGCGTCGTGGATTATGATTCGGTCTTTGACGTCGTCGTACAGGGCGCCGAAGATCTCGCGCAGCTCCTCCTCGGTGGGCGCGCGGTGCGCGCCGGTCGCGATGATGTAGGAGGCGTTTACGTCCTTGAGGTCGTCTTTGATTAGCTCGAGGACGCGGGCCGTCGGCGTGGGGCGCGTCGCGTCGTTGACGATGAAGAGCACGTCGCGCGCGTCCGCCAGGAAGTCGGCGAACGTTTTCGATTTAATCGGGTTCGCCAGCGCCTCCGCCAGAACCTTCCCCTCGTCTTTGATTTCGACCTCGTTGGGGTATACTACCTCGGCGTCGTCCGGCACCTCGAGCGGGACCGTCTCCTTGCCGTAGGGAACGTCGAGTTTCATAGTGCCACCTCCGCCCCTCGGGGGGCTTTAGCTATTTGCCGCTTTCCTCGGCCTTCTTCATCTCGCCTTCCAACCACGTCGCGACGGCGTCGCCCTGCATGAGGCTCGCCTTCTCGCTCTCCCAGTCGGAAGGTTGGATGACCATGATCCAGCCGGCGCCGTAGGGGTCCTTGTTGATGAGCATACTTTGGCCCTCCAGGTCTTCGTTGACCTCGACGATGGTGCCCGAGACCGGCGCCACCAACTTGCCCACCCACTTCGACGACTGGACCTTGCCGCAGGTCTCGCCCGCCGACACGTCGTCGTCCTCGAAGGGGAGGTCGACGTAGACGACGTCGCCCGCGGCCTTTTGGTAGAAGTCGTTCATGCCGACGCGCACGCGGCCGTCTTCCTCCAGCTTCGCCCACGCGTGGTCGCTGTGGTAATACAGCTCGTCCGGAAGGTCGTAATCCTTGATCTTCATTTGGCGCTCCCGCGTTTTGGTTTTATGTGAAACGAACTTCCCGTTCGGCGATTACGCGGTTAATATTCCGGCGGCAGTTTCGACAGCTCGGCGAACGAGAATACCGGGCCGTCGACGCAGACGTACTTCGGGCCGACGTTGCAGCGGCCGCACATCCCCACGCCGCACTTCATCCTCATCTCGAGGCTGGTGTAGATCTGCTCCGGCCGCCAGCCGAGCTTGTCCATAACGGGCAGCGTAAATTTTATCATAATTGGCGGCCCGCATATAAGGGCAATCGCGTTATCCGGGCTAAGCTTCTCCTCCTCCACTACCGTCGGCACGAAGCCCTCCCGGCCGGCCCAGGTCTCGTCGCCCTTGTCGACCGTGAGGTGGAGCGTAAGCTCGGGCGACTTCTCCCACTCGGCGAGCTCTGGTTTATAAAGCAGCGCCCCGGGCGAACGCGCGCCGTAAACGACCGTGAGCTCGGCGAAATCTTTTCGGTTCGCGAGGATGTATTTAATTAAGGACCGTTGCGTCGTGAAGGCGAAGCCGCCGCCGATGACCGTCGCGTTCTTGCCGCGCAGCTCCTCGAGCGGCCAGGTGTTACCCAGCGGGCCGCGAAGGCCGACCTTCGCGCCGGGCGCCAGGCGGTGCAGCGCGCGCGAAACTGCGCCGCCGGTATTGAAGACCGTGAACATCAGGTGGTCGCCTTCCGTGGGGCTGGAGGCCATGCCGATGGGTGCCTCGCCGTAGCCGTAGAGCGACAGCTCGGCAAACTGCCCGGGCAGGTAGTCCCACCGCCGGCCGTCGTTAAATTTCAAATAGAAGCTCTTGAGGTCCGCGGCCGCGGTCTCGACGACGACGCGCTCGAGCGTCGCCGGTTGCGGCAGAAGCGGCGTCTCGGCAAGCGCGGCGTTTGCCACCTTTTGCTCCATATTTTTTACGGCCCGATGACGAGCGTCACGGCCTCGCGGATGTCGACGTTGGTCGGACAGGCGACGACGCACCGGCCGCACCCCACGCACAAGTTCTCGCCCCAGTTTTCGTGGAAGTAGTAGAACTTGTGCAGGACGCGTTGGCGGTAGCGCTGGCTCGCGCGCTCGCGCGGGTTGTGGCCTGAGGCGTGCAGCGTAAAGAGCGACTGGGTACAGGCGTCCCAGAAGCGTAGGCGCCGGCCGCGGCCGTGCTTGCCCTCGTCGACGACGTCGAAGCAGTGGCACGACGGGCAGACGAACGTACACGCGCCGCAGCTCACGCAGCGCGACGCGACCTCCTCCCACGCCGCGGCGTCGAAGTTCTCGTACAACTTAGGGCGAACCGCTTCCAAATCCCAGAGGGGAGTCATCGCCTCGGCCACCTTCGCGTAGGTTGCCTTCGCTTCGTCGAGTTCCGCGTCGGATACTTTTTCTAATTTCGCCGCCTTTAGGAGTTCCTCGCCCTTGGCCGAGACGCCCTCGAGCAGAAGGTCGTCGCCGGATTTGTAAATAATTACGTCCGCGCCGGCCTCGTCCGCCGGGCCGCCGCCCACGGAGGTGCAGAAGCAAGTCGGCGCCGGCGCGTCGCACGCCCAAACGACGAGCAACGTATTGTCCCGCCGGGCGAGGTATTGCGGGTCGCGGAAGCCGCGGTCGCGGTATACCTTATCGACGAGCGCGAGCGCGCGGGCGTCGCAGGGCCGAACGCCGAAGACAAGCAGTTTCGATTCCGCCGTCGGAACGAGGCGGCCGTCGTCGTCGTCGTACGTGAGGAACGCCTCGAGCTGGGGCAAGACGAAACCCTTGACGCTGGCTGTCGTCAACAAGTAGCCGTCGAGGTCGACCTCGCCCCCCTCGTACGGCACGAACGCCCAGCCCTCCGCGGCCCGGGCCGGCGCGAAGACGTCGTACCCGGCGGCCTTCGCGGCCTCCAGGAACGTCGACAATTCGTTTCGCTTTACTTTACCGGCGACCATTTACATGAAGTCCTCGTTGGGGTCGTCGGGTTTATAGGTCGCGAGGGGCGGCGAGACCTCCGCGTCCTCGCCCGCGACGTAGCCGAATTTCTCCGCGACGTCTTTGACCAGCTTCTCGGATAATACGCGGAGCTGTATGTTCATCGGGCAGGCGCGCTCGCACTCGCCGCATTCGACGCACCGGCCCGCGGTGTGGAAGACGCGTACGAGGTGAAACGCGACTAGGTCTTCCTCGGCCGTCGCCGGGCCGATCCACGCCGGGTTCCGCTGCTCGGCGAAGCACTCCTCGCAGTAGCAGGCCGGGCAGACCTGGCGGCAGGCGTAGCAGCGGATGCAGCGGCCCAGCTCCTCCTCGAGCCAGGCCCAACGTTCGTCGCTTCCGCGGGCCTCGTGCTCGCGGACGCGCGCGTACGGGTCGGCGTCGGCCGGGGGCGCAACTGCCTCGCCGTAGGTTACGTCGGCCAGCGGCGGCTCGAGGCGCGCGCATACGGCGCAACTCGCGTCGACGTAGTCGCCGAGGGGAAGACGTTCCTCGCCGCCATCCGTCGTCGTTATTACGATCGCGTCGCCGTCGACGCGCGCTTCCTCGAGCCGGTACGCGCCGACCTCCTCGAAAACCTTCCGCCGGTCGACCATCGGCGCGCAATGGACGCCGACGACAAAGAGGTCGCCCGGTGCGAACTGGTTCTCTTGTATATAGGTAACGAGGGCCCGGGCGTCGCAGGGCTTCGCGACGACCGCGACCTTCTTCGCCTTCGCCGCGTCGAAGTCGCGGCGCTTTCGCCGGTCCCGGATATAATCGAGGACGTAGCGCGCGAGGCCGGGCGTACAGCACCGGTTCCAGACGAGGCGGTCGGCGTCGGCCGCCTCCTTAATTAGCGCCGGCCTCGCCGTGAGCGGAACCGTCCCGGCGACGAAGCCGACCACGACCTCGGCCTTGCCCGACGCTAAAAGCTCCCGCGCCTTGGCGCGTATTTCGTCTTCGACGGCCATGCGGAATCCGTTTACAGCCTTTTGACTTCCCGCCTTATGTCGTCGAGGGTCGTCTGCGGGTCCTGCGACTCAACTATATCCCAAAGCTTTTTAAGGTCGTCGCACGCGTACTCGTCGCAATAGGCGCAGTTGGGAATTCCCTTTTCGCGGCAGCAGTCCTTCATCCGGCACTGCGTACACCAGGTGTAGAGGCGCTTTTCGGTTTGCGTGCAGCTGTAGCAGATTACGTCCTCCGGCGCCAGCGGGTCCTCCGGCGTCGACCACGCCGCAGCCGCCTTCGCGAGCAATTCCTCGTCGCCCGTTTGCGTTCCAACGTACGCCGGGCACGCGGCGCAGTCTATGCCGCAGAAAGCGATTATTTTCTCTTCGGCCATCACGACCCCTTAAGCATCTGCCGGAGTTCCTCCAGCGTCGTCTTCGCGTCGACGCACATCGCCCACGGCTTCTCGAGCTTGTCGCACGGGAAGTCGTCGCAGTGGGCGCAATTTTCGACGCCACGCTCGAGCGCGCATTGGCGGACGTCGCAATCCAGACAAAACGTGGCCGTTCTCTTATCCTCGTAAATGCAGCCGTCGCACAGGAGGTCGTCCGCCTCGAGCGGGTATTCGTCGGAGGACCATTCCGCCGCCTGCTTCGCGAGCGCCTCCTCGTCGCCCGCGAGCGTAGCCTTGAACGCCGGGCAGTCGGAACATAGGATTCCGCAGAACGCTATAATTTTTTCTTCGGCCATTTGGCGGCCCTCCTTGTGGTTTACGAACGTTCAAACTTTTTCCGGTTCCGCGTATTCCTTAACCATCCGCCGCGCCGGCCCGAGCTCGCGGACGCGGTCTACGACGGTTTTGATTACGTCGGCGTACTTGCCGCCCTCGCTCGCCGATACCCACGAGAAGTTTAGGCGCCCGGGCTCGAGGCCGAAGTACTCTACGAACTCTTTGAGTAACGTGAAGCGACGCCGCGCGGCGTAGTTGCCGGCGATGTAGTGGCAGTCACCCGGGTGGCAACCGGACACCAGCACGCCGTCCCAGCCCTCCATCAGCGCGCGAATTAGATAAAGCGGCTTCACTCGAGCCGAGCACGGCACCTTGATGACGCGTACGTTCGGCGGGTACTGCAGCCGCGAGACGCCCGCCAGGTCCGCGCCCGCGTAGCTGCACCACGTGCACAGGAACGCGAGGATCTTCGGTTCCCAGTCGTTTCGGGTATCGGCCATGTCTCTCGTCGGCCTGAAGGCCGACGTTAACGCTCCGCCGCTGAAGCTCCGGCGGTTAAAACCGCCGGTATCAAGACTTGGTTTTCTCCGGCGGCTGAAGCCGCCGGTATCGTCTCAGAGCGCCGTGATGGCGTCGAGCAATTGTTCGTTAGTTACGCCGGCGACGTCCACCGCGGCGGACCAGCAGGCCGCGGCACAGGAGCCGCAGCCCTTGCACAGGCCGGCGTTGACCTCGGCCACCATTTTTTCTTTGTTAATTTCAATAGCGTTGTAGGGGCAGACGGCCTCGCACGTCCCACAGCCAACGCAGCGCCGCTCGTTCACGACGGCGACGCGGCCCTCCGCCTTTATCGTAGGCTTGGCGAGAACGGTTGCGGCTCGAGCCGCGGCGGCCTGCGCCTGCGCTACGGACTCCTCGAGGGTCTTGGGCGCGTGCGCCAGGCCGCAGAGGAAGACGCCGTCCGTCGCGAAGTCCACCGGCCGGAGCTTCATATGCGCCTCGAGGAAGAAGCCGTCCGCCGTCAACGGGACCTTGAGCATTTCGGCGAGCTCTTTGTTGGCGGCGACGTCGGGCCACGTCCCCTGCGCGAGCGCGACCAGGTCGACGTCGAGCTCGACGTCCTCGCCGAGGATGATGTCGTACCACTTGACCTTTACTTTATCACCGTGGGGCGTCACGACGGGTTTGTTCTCGGGTTCGAAGCGGGCGAAGAAGACGCCTTTCTCGCGCGCCTCGCGGTAGTAGTCCTCCGCCTCGCCGTACGTCCTCAGGTCCCTATATAATATGTATATGTTCGCCTCGGCGTTGAGCTCTTTTAATTTAAGGGCGTTCTTGACGGCCTCGGTGCAGCAGATGCGCGAGCAGTAGGGGTGCTCGTCGTCGCGGGAGCCGACGCACTGGACCATGACGACGCTTCCGGCGCCGTGCGGGACTTTGCCCTCCGCGAGCGCCTCCTCCAGCTCGCGCTGCGACACGACGCGGTCGCTCGAGGCGTAGCCGTACTCGTCGTGCTCGGCCATCCGCGCGCCCGTCGCGACGACGACGGCGCCGTGCTCGAGCTGGTGCTCGCCCTCTTCGTCCTCGACGACGGAGACGTAGTTGCCGACGAAGCCGGAGACCGACTTGAGGATGGCACCGGTGAACAATTTAATCTTCTCGTGCCCTTCGACGTTCGCGACCAGCTCAGCGAGGAACGGCGCCACGTCCGCGCCGCCGGGCAGATATTTAATGTGGTGGAGATGGCCGCCGAGATCTTTTTCCTTTTCTACCAAATAAGTTTCGAAACCCTGGTCGGCGAGGGCGAGGGCCGCGGTCATGCCTGCGGCGCCGCCGCCGATCACGAGGGCCGTCTGCGTGACGGGCAATTCGATATCCGTTAGAGGCGAGAGGTCGACGGCGCGCGCGACCGCCATACGCACGAGCTCTTTCGCTTTGGCCGTCGCCTCCTCGGGTTGCTTCATGTGGACCCACGAGCAGTGTTCGCGGATGTTGGCCATCTCGAAGAGGTAGGGGTTGAGGCCGGCGTCGCGGAGCGTCGCGCGGAAGAGCGGCTCGTGGGTGCGGGGGGTGCAGGCGGCGACGACGACGCGCGTCAGGTTGTGCTCGGCGATTTTCTCGGAGATGAGCCTTTGCGTATCCTCGGAACAGGAGAAGAGGTTGCGCTCCGTATAGGCGACGTAGGGCAGCGTCGCGGCGTACTCCACCACCGACGGGACGTCTACGACGCCGCCGATGTTGATGCCGCAGTGGCAAATGAAGACGCCCACGCGCGGCGGCTCGCCGGCGATGTCGCGTTCGGGCGGGAACTCGGCCTCCGCGGTCTCGGTCCAGCGGCCGGGGGCAACGGCGGCGCCCGCCCGGGCCGCGGCGGCGGAAGCCTGCGTTACCGATTCCGGGATGTCCTTGGGGCCGGCCGCGGCCCCCGCGACGAACACCCCCGGCCGCGACGTGTCGGTGGGGCGGAAGGGAGGCGAGGTGACGAAGTCGTATTTGTCGGCCTCCAACTCGAGGCGCGCGAGCAATGCCTTCGTGTCGTCGTCGACGGTCAGGCCGATGGAGAGGACGACCATGTCGAACTCCTCGCGCGCGAAGGCGCCGGCTTCGTTTTCATATTTCAATATCAACTTACCGTTCTCCCGCTCGACGCTGTCGACGCGGCTGCGGACGAAGCGGATGCCGTGCTCGCGCTCGGCGCGCTCGACGTAGCGGTCGAACTCCTTGCCGAAGGACCGTATGTCCATGAAGAAGATCGTGGGCTTGATGCGCGGGTCGTGTTCCTTGGCGATGACCGCCTCTTTCGTCGCGTACATGCAGCACACGGAGGAGCAGTACCCTTTGCCCACCGTCGTGTCGCGCGAGCCGACGCATTGGAGGAAGGCGACGGTTTCGGGGTGGCCGCCGTCTTCCTTCAGGATTTCGCCGCCGGTGAGGCCGTCGGCGCGGTTCATGCGTTCGAAGTCCAGCGTCGTCAAGACGTCGGGCAGGCGGCCGTAGCCGTACTCGCTTTTGAGGCGGGCGTCGAAGGGCGCGAAGCCGGGCGCGACGACGACGGCGCCCACCTCCAGCTCCACGGTCTCTTCCTTCGCGTCCAAGTCGACGGCGTCTTTGGGGCAGACGTCCTCGCAGATGCGGCAGGCGTCCAGGCCTTTCTCGAGCATGTGGAAGTGGATGCAGGTCTCCTCGTCGACCGCGGGGGCGTTGGGGACCGCCTGTTTGATGGGGACGTAGATCGCTTTCGTCGTCGCGAGCGTAAGTTCTTCGTGGAGAACTTCGCGGCCCAGTACGTCGCGGAGCTTCGCCTCGCCCGTAGGGCAGATGGTGTAGCAGGCGCCGCAGGCGATGCAGGCCTCGGCCTCTTTCTTGAATGGCGGCGTGACCACGCGGCCGGCGGCGCGGTCCGCGAAGCCGATGGCGTGGGCCTTGACGCGGTCTTGGCACATCCGCGTACAAAGGCCGCACATAATGCACCGGCCTTCGCCGTAGCCGAAGCGCGGGTTTGCTTTGTCTATGCCGTATTCGTCGGCGAGCGCGTCGAGGACCTCGACGCCCGGCTCGCAGCGCGACATCAGAAGCTCGACGTTGAGCTTGCGGACGCTCCGCACGTCGTCGTCGTCCGTTATGACGACGAGGCCGTCCCATACCGGGTAGTTGCAGGCGGTGACGTAGCGCTCCCACGTCCCCTCCGGGTTTTGCGCCTTGACGGAGCAGATGCGGCAGGAGGCGTGGGGCTCGAGGTAGTCGCAGTGGCAGAGGGTGGGGATGTGGATTTTTAGTTCCTCGGCGGCCTGGAGGACCGTGGTCCCCTCTTCCACGTCGAGCTCGCGGCCGTCTATTTTTATCTTGACCATCTTCTTATCGTACTCGTTCCCGGGCGGCTATTGCCGCAGGACCGCGTCGAAATTGCACGCCTCGTAACACGCGTTGCATTTAATGCATTTCCGGGCGTCCAGGACGTACGGTTGTTTTTTCTCGCCGGTAATGCACCCCTCAGGGCAACGTTCCGCGCACAACGTACAGCCGGTGCATTTCTCGGGGTCGATGGAATAAGTGATGAGCGCTTTGCACACGCCGGCCGGGCACTTCTTCTCGCGGATGTGGGCCTCGTATTCGCCGCGGTAATATTTGATCGTCGAGAGAAGGGGGTTAGGCGCGGATTGGCCGAGGCCGCACAGGGAGCTGCGCTGGACGCCGAGCCCTATTTCCTCAAGTAACTCGATGTCGCCCTCCCGGCCCTCTCCTTCGGTGATGCGCGTCAAGATGTCGTGCATGATGCGGACGCCTTCGCGGCAGGGGGTGCATTTGCCGCACGATTCCTCGCCCAGGAAGTTGAGAAAGTAACGCGCGACGTCCACCATACAGGTGTCGCGGTCCATGACGATCATGCCGCCCGAGCCCATCATGGACCCGGCCTTCGTCAACGCGTCGAAGTCCACCGAAAGGTCCAACTTCTCAGCGGGGAGGCAGCCGCCGGACGGGCCGCCCGTCTGAACGCCTTTAAACTCGCGGTCCTTGGTAATGCCGCCGCCGATGTCGAATATTATCTCGCGCAGCGTAATGCCCATGGGGACTTCAACGAGGCCGGTTCGGTTGATGTTCCCCACGAGAGAGAAGACCTTGGTACCGGCATTGGTAGGCGTCCCGACGGATTTGAACCATTTTCCGCCGCGCATAATGATAGCCGGTACGTTGGCCCAGGTCTCGACGTTGTTGAGGACCGTCGGTTTACCCCATAATCCGACTTCGACGGTGTGGACGTATTTGGACCGCGGGTCGCCGCGCTTCCCCTCGATAGAGGCCATGAGCGCGGTCGATTCGCCGCAGACGAAGGCCCCGCCGCCACGGCTGATTTCGATGTCGAATTTTAGGTCGGAACCCATAATGCCGTCGCCGAGGAGGCCGTAGTCGCGCATTGTGGCGAGGGCCGTTTCCAACATCTCCAACGCGCGGGGATACTCGTGGCGTACGTAGATATACCCGGTGTCGCTCTTCCCCACGGCGTAGGCGCCGATGAGCATACCTTCCAAGACCGAGTAGGGGTCGCCCTCGAGGATGGCCCGGTCCATATAGGCGCCCGGGTCGCCCTCGTCCGCGTTGCAGAGGATGTATTTTACGTCGCCCTCGGCTTTGCGCGCCGTGGCCCATTTGCGGCCCGTAGAGAAACCGCCGCCGCCCCGGCCGCGTAGGCCCGACTCCTTGACTTCGTTAACGACATCCTCCGGCGACATCGTCGTCAGGACCTTATGGAGGGCGTAGAAGCCGCCCCGAGCTACGTATTCCTCGAGGTTGACGGGGTTGATGTTGCCGCAGTTGCGCATGGCGATTTTGAATTGCTTGGCGAAGAACGGGACCTCCCCGCTCGTGGGGATGTCGGCGTAGGTTCCGTTTCCGCCGTTGACGTCGTACTCCCGCATCTCGTCCGTCAGCAAATAAGGCTCGCGCAGCGCTTTATAAAGGACCCACCCTTTCCTGATGTTACCTTCTTTGAGGTCCTTCACGAGTTGGGCGGCCTTCTTGGCCGTAATCTTTTTGTACACCAGGCGCGGTTGACCGGGATTCCAGACGTCAACCAGCGGCTCGGCCTGGCAATAGCCGATGCATCCCGTTTTGTCGACGAGCGCGTCCAGGCCTTCGGCCTCCGCTGCGGCGGCCAGCGTTTCCAAGGCGGCAGCGGCGCCGTTCGCGATCCCGCATGTGGCGTACCCGAAGGTTATTTTCATCTTGTCGGGGTAGATTCGCGTCAAACCGCGCGCTTTGATCGCGTCCAGGTCAGATAGGCTTTTTATCCGCACTCGCGCATCCTCGATATCTGTCTTTATTTCCTCGCTTCTTCGTCTTCGGCGCGTAGGGATTCGACCCTGTCTTTGACTATGCTCTGGTCGAGGTGGCCGTGGTACTCGCCGTCCAAAATGGCGATGGGGCCGATGGCGCAGGCGCCCACGCAGTTCACGACCTCGAGCGTAACCATTTTATCGCCGGTAGTGCCGGGGCGCGGGAGGCCCAGCTCGCGCAGGAAACCGTCCAGGATGTCCGCGGCGCCGCGCACGACGCACGCCGTCCCCTTGCATACTTTTATGTTATGTTTACCCCGTTCCTCGAGCGAGAAGGCCTTGTAGAACGTCGCGAGGCCGTAGAGTTGCTCGAGCGGGATGCCCAACTCGCGCGTCGCGAGCTCCATCGCCTCCGCGGGAACGTAGTTGTACGCCGCCTGCAGGTCCTGTAGGAGCATAATCGGAGAGGTAGGATTAGCTTTGTAATCCTCGATGATTACCGCCGCCTGTTCCCACTTGTTGGCCTGCGTGGCCGTTGCCAAGGTCGACCTCCTTACGCGCCGACGCGTCTTACCACTCGTCCTCCGGGACGGTCTTGGTCCGAACGGTGACGTCGCCGATTTGGATTATTCTGTTCTTCGGGTAGGTTTGCCGCGGGCAAGCGGCCAGGCAGTCGCCGCACGAGTTGCAGGCGTCGAGGTCGACGCGACGCGCCTTCTTGCGCACCGTGGCCTTGAAGCGCCCCGGCTCGCCCTCGATTTTCTCCACTTCGGCGTACGTCAAGATTTCGATGTTCTCGTGGCGGCCCGCCTCGACGAGCTTCGGCGCCAGGATGCACATCGAGCAGTCGTTGGTGGGGAAGGTCTTGTCGAGTTGGGCCATGGCGCCGCCGATGGCCGGGCTTTTCTCGACGAGGTAGACCTTGACGCCGGCGTTGGCGAGGTCGAGCGCGGCCTGCACGCCCGCCACGCCCCCGCCCACCACCATCACCGCGCCGACGACGTAGTTACGCTTCTCTTTTTTAGCCATCTATTGTTACCGGATAATCTTTAGGGCGTCTACGCGGGGGGTTTACTTCTCCTGCGCGAACGCCGCGATTAACTTCTCGCACTTGTTCTTCGCGAGCTTGAGTTGCACGTCTTTAACCGAGAGCCCCAGCGCGAGGCCCAGCACCTGCGGTAAGAACAGCACCGGGACGCCGAGCTCCTCCTCGAGCTGAGCCGCGACCTTGCCCTGGTTGTCGTCGTACATCACGGCGCAGAACGGGCAGACGAGGACGACGGCGTCGGGCGCCGCGGCCTTGACGCGCGTCAGCTTCTCGCCGGCAATCCTGAGCGAAAGCTCCTCGTCGATGCCGAGGAGCGCGCCGCCGCAGCACTTCTTATACTCGGCGTAGTCGACGACCTCGGCGCCCGTCGCGCGCAAGAGGTCGCCTATGGAATGCGGCGCCTCCGGGTCCTCGACGTCGTGAAAGGCCCAGGAGGGTTTGAGGTAGTGGCAGCCGTAGTGGACGGCGAAGCGGAAGTCGCCCAGCGGCGCGACCACTTTTTCTTTGATGCCCTCGGGGCCGACCTCGTCGTAGAGCCACCGGGCGAAGTGGCGGACGCGCGGCGGCCTCTCGACCTTGCGGCCCACCTTCGCGAGTTTCTCGTTAACTTTTTTAAGGAGCCCGTCGTCGGCCAGTTCCTCGGCGGCCTCCGCGAGCACCGAGGCGCAGCTCGCGCACAACGCGAGGACCTCCAGGCCGGCCTCCTCGGCGACGGCCAGGTTGCGCGCGGCCAGTAGCAGCGTCCCCTCGCGCGTGGCGGACTTGATGGGGAAGCCGCAGCAAGCGAAATCCTGCTGGGGCTCGAGCTCGGCGCCGAAGAGGCGCGCTACTTCGACGGCCGATTTCTCGTAGTGGCGGCCGCGAAGCGGTATCGTGCAGCCGAGAAAGAGGGCGTATTTATTTTCCATAAAATTAGGTTACTGGTCGCCCAGCAGCTTGCCCACCTCGTCGCAAGTGGTCTTGAGCTCGGGGAGGCCCATCTTGGCGCGCTTCTTGTTGTCGAACTCCTCCAGCTCGTAGAGACGGCCGAATTTTTTTAGGAGCTCGAGCTGCGTCACGTACGCCGGGTGGAGCTTGCCCTCGCGCGCGGCTATGTTCTTTACGGCGGTGATTATCTCGGCGAAGGAAACCCCCTGCGGGCAGCGCTCCTCGCACGAGTAGCAGGTCGAGCAGAGCCAGATGAAGTCGGCGTCGAGGACGCGTTCGCGCAGGCCCAAGAGTATCATCCGGATAATCTTGCGCGGGTTGTAGCGCTCGTCGATGGCGCGGACGGGGCACGCCGCGGTGCAGGTGCCGCAGGCGAAGCAGTATTTTATCTCTTCGCCGCCCGGCTCCGCGGCGACCTCGTATTTGAAGTTGGGGTCGATTTTGGAGATGGTCATCGGCCGCGACTTTCACGGAAGTGACAAAAAAACCCACGCCCCAACGGGGGTATGGGCCTAAGCGAGCGGCTTTACGCTCACGCAAGAACCTATTTTATAGGGTGGGCGCGCGAACTAATGCCCTCGCGTCGGCCTGCGCTCCCGGTGCTCAGTAAAAACCGCTCATATATTTTAAAATACCCCCGCTCGAGTGTCAAGTGAAATCCTACACAGAGTCCGCGTTTTTACACGGCAGCGTTAAATTTATGGCCCGCTCGGACGCCGTCGAGATTGAGGTTGACGCGCGCGGCTGACATATTATAAAGTAATAAGAAAAAATATGCAAGGCGGCCTTCGACACCTTCGGGAGAAACGTTTATGGATATAGGCATTCCCAAAGAGCAGACGTCCGCGGAGACGCGCGTCGTGGTTACGCCGATGGGCGCGTACGCGTTGGCGCGAGAGGGCCATCGCGTCTTCGTCGAGAAGGACGCGGGCGCGGACGCCGGCTTTTCGGATGAGGACTACGAGAAAGTCGGCGCGACGGTGGTCTTTTCGCCGCAGGAGGTTTACGGGCGGGCCGAGGCCGTTGCCAAGGTGCAGCCGCCGACGGCCGGCGAAGTGGAATTGATGCGCGAGGGCACCGCAGTGTTCAGCGCGGTCCAGTTGGGCGCGCGCGTCGACGAGGCCGTCCGGGCGATGATGGAGAAGAGGCTCGTCGCGTTCGGCTACGAGATAATCGAAGACGAGGGGGGCGAGTTCCCGGTGATGAAGATAATATCGGAGCTCGTGGGTCACATGTTGCCGAGCATCGCGGGCCGGTACCTGTCCTACTACGAGGGGGGGCGCGGCGTGGCGCTCGCCAACCTCCCCGGCATCCCGCCGGCCGCGGTGGCCATAGTCGGCGCCGGCAACGTCGGGACGACCGCGGCTAAGTCGTTCGCCGCGCTCGGCGTCCAAACCCACCTCTTCGACCGTTCGGTCGTCAACCTCCGGCGGGCCGAGGCCGTCGTGCCGGCCGTAATTACCCATATGGCCGAACCGCCGAACATCGCCCGCGCGTGCACCTATACCGACGTCTTGGTTACCGCGGCGTACGTGCACGGCGACAGGCCGCCGATGCTCGTTACGGAGGAGATGGTCCGGTCGATGAAGGCGGGCGCCGTCCTGATGGACATTGCCATCGACCAGGGCGGTTGCTGCGAAACGAGCCGGCCTACGACCCACACGGACCCGGTATTTGAGAAATATAGCGTGACCCATTATTGCGTTCCCAACATCGCCTCCGCGGTACCGCGCACTTGCTCGTACGCGTTCAACAACAACCTGAAGCCGTACTTGGCGGCGGTGGCCTCGCTGGGCGTCGTTGAGGCCGCGACGCGGGACGCGGGCCTGCGCAAGGGAATTTATTTCTACGGCGGCGCTTGCACCCACCCCCGCTTGTGCGACCTTTTCAACCTCGAGTACACGCCCGTGGAGGACGTCATCGGGTATTAGCGGGCCGGCCCGTTGGGGGGTAAGGTAGGGCGATGAGCTGGATCAAGGAATACAAAGATAAGCGCACGACCGCGGCGGAGGCGGTCAAGGTAATCGAGTCGGGCGACCACGTCCACGTCCACCCCGGCTGCGCCGAGCCTATTTCGCTCGTCGAGGCGATGACGGCGCGCGCCGGCGAATTGAAAGACGTGAAGGTCTGGCACCTGTTAACCTTCGGGCCCGCGCCCTATATGGCTCCGGAGATGGCGCCGCACTTCCGCCACATGGCCTACTTCACCGGCCCCAACGCCCGCGAGGCGGTGAACGACGGCCGCGCCGAGTATATTCCTATTTATTTATACGAAATAGGAAACCTCATCCTCGAGGGCTATTACCTCGTGGACGTCGTGTTGTGCAACCTCTCCCCGCCGGACGAGCACGGCTTCTGCTCCTTCGGCGTCGGCGTCGACGTCACGAAGCCCGCCGCGGAGAAGGCCCGCTACGTCATCGCCCAGATTAACCCCCAGGTCCCGCGGTCTTTGGGCGACTCGTTCATCCACGTCCGCAAGCTAAGCCACATCGTCGAGGTCGACGAGCCCCTTAAGGAGCTGCCGGGCGCGGGCGAAGTCTCCGAAACGGGGATGAAAATAGGCCGCTACGTCGCGGAGCTTATCGAGGACGGTTCGACGATGCAGATGGGCATCGGCGAGATTCCGGACGCGGTTCTGGCCTTGCTCGAGAACCACAAGGACCTTGGCGTCCACACCGAGATGTTCTCCGACGGCGTCATCGACCTCATCGAGAACGGCATCGTAACCAACGCGCAGAAGACGCTGCACCGCGGCAAAGTCATAACGGGCTTCATCCTGGGGACCCATCGCCTTAACGAATACGTCGACAACAACCCGGTCTTCGAGTTCCACCCCCAGAGCTACGTCAACGACCCGTTCGTCATCGCCCAGAACGAGAGGCAGGTCGCGCTCAACTCCGCTATCGAGGTCGACATCACGGGCCAGGTGTGCGCGGACTCGATCGGGACGCGCATCTACTCCGGCTTCGGCGGCCAGGTGGACTTCATCCGCGGCGCCGCATATTCGAAGGGCGGCAAGCCCATAATCGCGCTGCCCTCCACCGCCCGGGGCGGCGAGGTGTCGCGCATCGTCGACAAGCTGAGGCCGGGGGCCGGCGTCGTTACCAACCGCGCCGACGTGCACTACGTCGTGACGGAGTTCGGCGTCGCCTCGCTGCACGGCAAGTCGCTGCAGGCGCGCGCCAAGGAGTTAATCAAGATAGCCCACCCGGCCTTCCGCGAGGAGCTGGAGCGCGCGGCGAAGGAGAGGAAGTTGCTGTAGGGTTTTATGGCCGGAGGGAAATGAAGAAGACCGTTTTTATATTATGTCTTTTATTGATTTCGAGTTGCGGCGACGAAGAACCTGAGGCCGACGGCGTCATTCCCGTTTTACTGGGCGTAGGCGGCGAGCCGTCGTGGAGTTCGAAAGACGTAATAGCAGTTGGGTTTGGCCCTTATATATATTATTGTGACCCCGACGGGAAAAATAAGGGGGATATTAAACCCGAGCCGAAGATGGAGGTTTACGACCTGGATTGGTCGCCGGACGGCGGGACGATTATTTTCGAGGGTTACGAGTGGGCGGAGGAGAAAACAAGACTTTATAAGGCCGAATTCCCGGGAGGCCGTACTACGTTATTTTTGGACAACACGCCGGCGACCCTGCTTGGTCGCCCGACGGAAAGTACATAGCTTATACTAGGTTCGTGACGCACGCCGAAATTATTTGTATAGTGCCGGCCGCGGGAGGAGAAACGATAGAATTAGTGTCGCCGGGCGACGTATCCGACCCCGACTGGGCCCTGGACAGCGAAAACGTTTTTTATACGAAACGTCTACCCGGAGAAAGATTTGAAATTTGGGCCGTAAATATCAAGGACAAGAAAAGGAACGAGTTCGTCACCGAAGGGATGGACGCCGCTTGGCACCCGTTTGGTAAGCGGCTCGCTATCGTCAGGAAGTTGGGCGAAGGTTTCGATTTATATTTAATGGACCCCGCTACCGGCCGCGCGACCCAGTTCGTGGGTACCCCTCCCGGGGAAAGAGAATGGTGGGCTTTGGACCCTACGTGGAGCCCCAAAGGCGATTGGGTGGCGTTTCACGGGATACGAGAGTATTTCGGTATTTATAAGAAAAACGTTTCCCAATAGGCGTATAAAAAGAAAACGCGCGGGGTGTTCCGCCCGCCGGCCCTCGCGGCCGGTTTTTTATTTCCCCCCTTAGCGCGAACGAAAAATAACCTTGACGGCGCCTCGAGGCGCTGTTAATTATGGGGGCTATTACGCCACGGAGGTTCGGGATGTACCGCGTATATAGAACGTTAAATATAAGCGCCGTATTTGCGGTTACGCTAGCCGGCGTCGCCTCGGCCGACTCCTGGCTCCCGCCGACCGAGCAGGACTACTACGCCGCGAACGAGGAATATTTTTTGCACGTCGTCCCGGGCGAAGGTGTGACGCACGCCCGCGGCACGCTGTACCGGGCTTTCCCCGCGCGCGACGCGCAGGAGCTATGGGCCCGCGAGCTCGCGAACCCGTCGGCGCCCCACGGGGTCCTCGTCGCCGACGCCGGCGATTACGTCGTCACGTTCGACGAATGGGGGAAGGTCGGCTACGGCCCTAACGTCGTCGTGATATACGGCCCGGAGGGCGACCTCGTTAAAAAGTTTGCGTTGGAGGACTTGTTGACCGGAGAGGAGATCGCCGCGGTCCCGTTCACGGCCAGCTCGCGGTGGTGGGGCGGCGAGCATTACCTCGACGAGGAAGCGGGCGTCGTCGTCTTGAAGGTGGTAACGGGCCGCGTGGGCCCGGACGGCGCCGACGAGTTCCGCGATATCCGAATCGAACTCGCCTCGGGCGAGGTAGTCGAGTAGGAGGCTGCCGTGGGCAGGAGGCGTGTTGAAGACCTGGTGGGCGAGGCGTTTTGGCGGGAGAGCGCCGAAAGGCTTCCCTCGGCGGAGGCGGCGGAGGTCCTCCGGGAACTCGTCGCGTACGTCGTCGACGGGTGGGCGCGGCGCCTAGACGGCGTGAAGACGATGGGCGGCGAGGGCGTCATCTTTCTCTCGCGGGGCCGGCCTTTCCTGACGGTCAACGTGGGCCGCAAAAAACTGCGCGTGTACGTGCACCCGGAGGCGGGGGCGCTCTTCGAGCCGAAGGCGACGTTCGCCGTGGAGAAGTTCCGGTTTTGGGAGGGGTCCTACCGCAAGTCGTCGGGTAAGTATAAAGGGCTGAGCTTCTGGATTTCGGAGCGGAAACACCTCCCCGGCGCTCGAGACATAATAGGCCATATTCCTAAGACCTTAGAGGGCAGCGCCTGAATCCTGGTCCGGCCGGCGCGGAGGTGTGTTTATTTTTATTCTCGGCGGACGGGGTCGAAAGCGAGTGAGATATGGCCGCAACTAGCGAGAACGACGCGCCGAGCGCCGACGACGTTTGGGAGCGTGAGGTCGTCGCGCGCCACCGGTGGGGGCGGCACGGCGGCGCGGCGAAGAAGGAGCTCACGCGGTTGCGCAAGCTGCGCGATGCCGCCGGCCCGTTCGGCCGCAGTTACGAAAAGATCGTAGAGCAGATCGTCGCGTTGGAGATTTGCAACTGGAACGTCGAGGAGAGCATCCTCGCGCTCTGCGGGGCCATCGGCGCGCGCGAGCCGGCCGAACTCGCGATAGGCCATCTAGCGTCGGTCGCCGACGAGCGCTGGAAGAAGGTTTGGGCCTACTATTTAGCGCTCCGGAATTGGCTACCGTCGGAGGGCAAAAGCGGGTACCGGGCGCTACTGCGGACGTGCGACCCGGGCGGGGCCATCGAAGGACACATACGAAGCTTATTGGGAGAGAGGGACGAGTTAAAGAAGTTGTACGTCGAGCGTCTCTGCCTTAACCTCGCGTTCTGGCTGGGAGGTTTTTTCCCGGGCGATTCGCCGCAACGGGAAGCCTACCAGGCGGCGGCCGCGGCGCTCGAGACGAAGATAAGGGAGCGCGACCCGGAGGCCAAGGACCTCGGCGTCTTCGACGTGGAGGGCGCCGGCGGCTGGGGGCCGTGTCACCACAAGGCGTTCCGCCGCTACGACATAATCATCTCCAGCGTCGGCGCCGGGAAGTGGCGCGCGGTTATGCCGCGGCGGGGGACCGACGGCTTCGAGCGGGCGGCGCTGCTCGATGAATATCTCGAGCCGATAGGACGTTGGGTCGACGGCGCGGGGGAGGAGGCGCCGGAATCCAACCTCGGCGGGAAAATTCACGACTTACTGGGCGAAAGGGACAACGTTAAAATTTTTCTGGCGTCTTTGCTGGCGTCGCTGTTGCGCGCGCAGCAGCTGTTCGCGAGGAATTTGGCCGAAAGTAGAGCGAAGGAGGCGTGACGGTGGGAAAAATGCTCGACGGTTTGCGGTGGACGCCGCGGTGGGTATCGCACCTCGGCTGCGTCAAGGGTTGCCTTGATTACCTGGGGCTCGAGGTTGCCGACGCGTGGCTCTTCGGCGCGACGGGACACGCGTTCATCCTCAACGTCCACGACGTCGTCTGCCCCAGCGGCCCCACGGCTTGGAACACCGAAATGCTACGTACGCTGGGGAAGAACGTCGGCTACTCGAGCCGCGGCTTGTTCGCTACCAGGAAAGACGCCGATTTCGACGAGAAACGTAAACTGATTTGGGATAACGCGAAGCTCGCGCTCGACAACGGCCTCCCGACGTACGGCTGGGAGTTGGATATCCCCGAGTACTACGTCGTCTACGGCTACGACGACGTCGGCTACTATTACTCCGGCGCGCGGTGCGACGACGGCGCCGGCCCCAAACCTTGGCAGGAACTGGGCGAGACCGACGTCGGCGT
>JABAOC010000363.1_pt1 | contig 38639 bp, 32 predicted proteins | sample 7062161 | NCBI WGS metagenome assembly JABAOC01 (sample SAMN14538625, study PRJNA623070) | marine sediment metagenome | biome: marine biome [ENVO:00000428]; feature: marine pelagic biome [ENVO:01000023]; material: deep marine sediment [ENVO:00002113] | place: India: Gulf of Khambhat ... | reverse complement strand
CCCTGAATAATAATACAAAAATAATTACTGAAATTCAAGAATAAATTGTACTTCCCTCAAAAAGATAACTTTTCTCACAATCTCACCAGAACCGCTTCGAAGTCCAACTGTACGCTTCCTGCCAATATCGGCGGCGCAGTAATCCTCAATTTAACACCTGAAATCTTGAAAAGAGATTAAACGAAATATGCAAATCTTTATCTCACAAGGTGAAGTGGGAAATGGTTTTATCGATCATCACTCCTCCTTTTTGCAATTCGTTAAAAAAATCTATTACTTACCAATATAGATTCGTGGCAGCAAAGGATTCATACCGATTACAATCTTATACACAGAAGTACCAACCCAATTGGTAACCTCTTCAGCGGTTATTTCGCTATCTCCTTGCTTACCAATCAGAACTACTTCATCTCCTATTTTTATGCCGTCCGAGCCAGAGAAATTCACTGTCGTATGATTGGCAGTCACTGCTGCAATGATTGGATGGCGACGTCCCTGGATAATTACCTCCCCTCTTTCAGCAACCTGATGAGGATAACCGTCAGAGTAACCGATAGGCAGCGTTGCTACCTGTGTTTCATTTTGTGCGGTGAATTTTCTATGGTAAGAAACGGAATCCCCGGGACGAAGCGTTTTCACATACATCACTTTCGTTTTCAATGTCATGGCAGGCTTGAGATCGATTTTGCGAACCTGGTATTCTTTATCAGAAGGATAGTGCCCATAAATTGTGATTCCAGGTCTGACAATATCCAAATATGCTTGCGGAAACGAAAGAAGAGCAGCACTGCTTGCGGCATGTCTCAGACCAACCTTTATGTCTTGTTTTTTAGCAGTATCATAGACTTGCAGAAACCGTTTGAGCTGGATTTTATCGTAATCTTCATCTTCAGTAAACGTGGTGAAGATTCCCTCGACAGAAATATCTGACATCGAAGCGACTTTTTCGATAAATGACAACGCCTGGTAATACGGAACTCCGACTCGCCCCAGTCCAGTATCGACTTTAATATGAACTTGGGCTTTTCGATTTAATTTACGCGCTGCAATGGCAAGAAAAGTAACATTGTCGGTATAAACAGATTGCGAAATATTCAACCGAACAAGCAGTTCAGCATCCTGATTTGAGAAAGGACCAAAGTTTAAAATGGGAGTTTTGACCCCGTTTTCTCTCAGTAGTAGCGCTTCTTGAACCTTACCAACAGCAAGGAATCGAATATTTTGCTTTTCCAGAAATCTGGCGACTTCGACAAGTCCGTGACCATAGGCATTGGCTTTGATCACAGCCATTACGGGACGAGGATGCACTCTTTTTCGAACCTGTGACAGGTTCCAGGCGATATTACTGAGGTCAATTTCAAGCCAGGGATCGGTAAATTCAGAAGCAGGAAGCGAAGGTATAATGGAGTGAGGAGAGTCCATCAAGGGAGCTAAGCTGAAGGGTGCCACACCCGTTAGCTTTAAAAACTCCCTTCGATTAAATTTTGACATTTCAATTTTCACCTCCATTAGGAATAATACATACTTTCTGTATCGGACTGGTCACAACCCGATTCCCAAATTCCACACATAATCCACAAGCTGCTATGATATTCACTTTAATAATGCTACCTCCCCAGGTGCAACCAGTAATAGTCGTTTTAAATGGTGAAAGTCCTTTTTTATCAAACCAGCCACCAGAAACAAGATAGAAATCATCTTTTAGGACCCGAACAGAATAAACAGAATTTAGCGTGGTGATCAGGACTAAATCGCCAAATCGTAAATCAGATTTGAACACCTGCTCTAAATGTGTGGTGCTATCCACGATTTTTTCAAGGCTGTAACCGTATCTTTTCATGTTATAATTATTTCAAAATATATATGGAAAGTATGTTTGTATTTGCCATTGATGTAATTAAATATACATCAATAAATTCCAAAAATCAAGCACCAAATTACAAATATATTCTAAATGTCAATGATCAAAATAGATAAAATATTATGTTATATGAGTAGATGGATAAATAGGTGAATGGGACAGGGAAATAAAGGTATAGAGGTATAAGGGAAAGGTTGTAATAGAAAAAAGCTATTGTTACCTTATCCCTTATACCCATATACTCCAATTACTTAATTACCATTCTGCCATTCACCAATCTTTCAAATCACTAGTCACCAATCCCGCCATAATGGATGGAATTAAACAACAACTTAAACGTCCCATGGGGTTGCGCTCGATGCTGGACCCTGAATCCTAATAAGATCACTTTGCCCTTGCCGAATTTTAGATCCACAATTGCAGCTTTGCGATGGAGCAATTTCTCGCCCTTTATCCAGCCGCTCAATAGCAATGGTTCTTCAGGGTATCGGGCAACTACAGTTCTTTCAACATCGCCATAAGGCTGTGATGTAACAAATGCAGGACTACGGGAGACAAATGCGGCGGCTGTTTTAGGCATTCCCCAGCCAATCGGATGTTTCGTATCAATGTTTAATTTAAGCATAACACCAGGTGCGTTGTATTCTGATCGGCTTACATTTTCCAGTGCATTTGTCACTGGAAGCGGAAATTCGTCAATCGGAAGTATGCAACCATTATTTAAAGTGATCAGCGTTCCTCCGTCTTTGACAAATAATTTTAAATTATTAACGCCTTCTTTTCCAATCCCGCCTTCATATTTTTCAGGTAACGGTCGGTAAAATTTTGCTGCTCTCAAATTGCTGGATTTAGGATCGATAATGGTATTTTTATCTATATTGGCGATTATTAACACATCCAATTTTTTAGTTAAATTACCGTTTTTGATCATATCATTATGAACGCTGGTGACATCAAATTCAAACTGCTCCAGAAGCCACCTTGTCCAACCTTCATCCATGCTCGCCCGCCATGGCTTATAGAGCCCCAATCGAACTGGTTTAATCTTCTGTCGTTGTTTTGGAAGGGATTGAGAAAGTGCATAAATTGGTAGGTGGAGCTCCTCTGTAACATTTTTTAATTCAGGAATTATTCCTTTTTGGGCAGGGATAATTACGGTCCCTGCTTCGAACTTCTTTTCACCATCAATAAATTCAGCAGTGGCAACAAAGACATCGAAATTGGCTTTTAACAAACGATTGATTACAATACTGGTATTATTGAATCGATGGGAAATAGAATAACCGTATTGACTGGTATCTATCAATTGAACAGGTGGAAATGGTGGTTCTGAAATTCGCTTCATTTCGACTTCAAATGGTTTATTTATTGTTTGACAGTTAACCTCCATCTGAATTGGAAGAGACCATGAAGTCACATCATACGGATATAAAGGCTCGCCATCAGAGGAAACTCGAATTTCCGGAAAAACTTGTACCTCCATCATCTCTTTAATAAACGATCGTAAGGGTTGGGCTAATAGAATAATGATACTTCCAGCAGGGAAAAAACGTCCTTCAAGGATCATTTCCTGTTGGGATTGATAGACTTCAATACCATGTTCTAATAAAATCTCGACTAATTTTGCAGCGGTAAAAGGATCGTGCTGTTCCATGGATAAAATATAAGCAAACGGCGGTTCTTGTTTGCCCCTTTTGATGGCTTCGATATTCATGGTATAAAATGCTCGCAAGATATCTTCTCGAAATTTTGCCGATGTTTCCAGAAAAGCATAAGAAGCAACTAATTCGTAATCAATAATGTCGCGTAAACGCCACCAGCCTCCTTGCCAGGGATTGGGAAAATTCACTTGTTGTTTATATTCAGTAAGTCCCTTTCTTCCCGCCGATAATTCCACTTCATCGATGTAAATCGGTGTCGCCACGTTGCAACTAGCCATTTCAGTGAGCAAACTGACAATATTTTTCCAGGCGGCAGTACGAGTACCTCCTGGCCAGTATGCATCAAATCCATAAGAATCAATAACACCAGCCATGCCTTTTTCTTCTAAGCGAAACGACATGTTAGAACCGAATAAAGCCTCTAATCTCATCAGAATAGGTGAGAGATTGGCACTCATTGGGTCTTTAAATGGCGGAACAAACATTCGGGGACCGCGGCTGCCCATCTGGTGTTCATCAAGATGAACCTGGGGAAACCAATCCTGACTCATGACCTTGTTGATTAATTTGGATTCCTTCTGATTCAGCATGAAAAAATCCCGATTCGTATCGTGCCCCACGTAGCGATGGTAGAGTCGGGGCAGGCTTCCGCCTTCAAATTCAGTACCGATCCATTCGCGGTACCAATCCACTACCATGATTTGACCGTCGGGATTGGCAGAAGGCATGAGCAATAAAATTACATTATCGAGGTAAAATTTCACATCTGGTTCGGTTTGTGTAATTAACTTATAGGCTAATTCCAGCGCCATCTGGCTGGCGCCAATTTCGGTCGAGTGAATGTTGCAGGTGATAAAGGCGATCACTTTACCCTGTTGAATCAATTCTTCAGCCTCAACAGAACTAATCTGTGATGGGTGGGCTAATTTATGACTGAATGTTTGATATTTTTTTAAATTTTTTATATTTTCTTCAGAGGAAATAACAGTGATAAGGAAGTTGTTGTTATCGGTTGTTTTGCCTAAATTAACAATTTTGATTTTAGACGAGAATTCTTCTAAGTGTTTGAGATAGTGAATGATTTGATGATAGTCAGCAAGCTTGCGGTCAGCACCGAGAGGAAAACCTAAAAAATCATCAGGTGATTTGATTTGAGCATGAATCTGAGAGACGAAGATTAGAACGAAAAAGATAAGATTAAAAGAACGTCTCATATTCTCTCCCTCACTGTTTTTAAAATTTTTTAACAGAATTATTTAGGGATAATATAATATTTTTTTTCTGCAATGCAAGCAAAATTTAGAATTAATAGCTTTTATGGATATATTTAAGGTCGTTGAAAGTTGATCAGCAAAAAAATTTTGAGGGTATAAAACCTTAGAAAGTTCAGATTCTATTAAAAAATCCTGATTTAGTAATCTTATGACCAATGGAACTCTGATAAGTGTGTACAGTAACAATAAGAAATTAAAAAATTATATAAGAAATTTATGAAACTAACCATTGAAAAAAGTAAAGCTGTTCTTGTTCTTGGAATTGGAGTTATCGCAATATCATTCGCTTCAATTTTCATCAAACTTTGTGATGCGCCTTCTCTGGTGATCGCTGCTTATCGTCTTTCCATCGCATCACTTTTTTATATCGGATTTACACGAATTCGGCTGGGGTCCATTCTACCCGCTTTCTCATCGTCTCAGTTAAGACTAATTTTACTTTCAGGTATATTTTTAACGATTCACTTTGCTACATGGATTACCTCTCTCAAATTTACAACAGTGGCGAGTTCTGTGGTTCTTGTTCAAAGTGCTCCGATATTTGTGGCAATTGGAAGTTTTGTTTTTTTGCGCGAACGACCTTCGAAATTGACGATCCTGGGAATTGCTATTGCCTTGATTGGAAGTGTCATCATCAGTGCACATGATTTCTCACTTGATAAAAATTCACTGGTCGGTAACCTTTTGGCCGTATGCGGTGCAGTTGGCGCAGCAGGTTATTTGCTTGTGGGACGGAAGTTGCGTGCAAATATTGATACAATCCCTTATGTTACCGCAGTTTATTCGGTGACAGCCATTTTATTACTTATATTTGCGCTTAGCAGTGGAGCTTCACTCGTTGGATATACTCCGAATATTTATCTGCTTTTGGTCGCCATTGCACTAATTCCTCAAGTCATCGGTCACACAACGGTTAATTGGGCGCTGAAATATTTTACCGCCACTGCCGTTGCTGTTATTATCTTAGGTGAACCCTTCGGCGCTTCAATTTTAGCGCTGGTAATTTTAAGGGAGAAAATAACTCTCGTAAAAATAATGGGAGGGGGAATTATTCTGACAGGAGTAATCATTGCGATTGCTGCAGAACCGAAAAAGAAGTAGAGGGCGATTAAAGATTTTTTATTTTTTGATTTTATAAAGAAATACTTGGAAAAATTTAGATGTTCATCGTCTAGTCATTGCGGCTAAAATGAAATGGAACGAAGCAATGACTTAATTTCATCAACTTTAACTAGTTTAAGTCCGCAGAAAATGAAAAGGGATACCCGAAAGTATCCCTTTTTCAATTAGCAATCATGAATTATTAATTTTTAATTCCAGCGGCCTCTTCGAGCATCGCTGTCGTAAGAGATTTCGGTCTTTCAATGGGGTAGCCCAGCGCGCGATCCCAGACGATATTTGAGCAAACACCCAGTGCACGACCGATGCCAAAAAGTACTGTATAGAAATCATATTCTCTTAAGCCATAATACCACTGAATGACTCCAGACTGGGCATCAACATTGGGCCATGGATTTTTGGCTTTCCCTTGTTCCTCGAGAATTGGCGGCACCACTTTATAGAGCAGATCCACATATTTGAAGATCGGATCATCTGGCAAATGTTTAAGGCAGAATTCACGTTGAGCCGTGTATCGGGGATCTGTTTTTCGGAGCACTGCATGTCCGAATCCCGGAACAACCTGACCCGAATTCAATGTATCCCAGACAAACTGTTTCATTTCTTCTTCAGTGGGTATTTTACCGCCCTTTTGATCCATTACACCCTGAATCCAACGCAACACTTCCTGATTTGCCAAACCATGCAGCGGTCCTGCCAAACCGTCGATCATAGCCGAGATTGAGTAGTAGACGTCGGAAAGCGCACTGGCAACTAAGTGACCGGTATGGGCACTGACATTTCCGCTCTCATGATCACTATGGAGAATGAAATAAAGTCGGGCAACATCATCGTAAGGTTTTTTAATCCCCATCATGTGAGCAAAATTACCGCCCATATCTAATTTGGGATCAGGATCGATAATATCACCATTTTTATATTTCCAGCGATAAATAAAAGCGGCAATTTGAGGTAGTTTTGCCCATAAGTTCAAGGCATCCTCAAAAGTTGGATCCCAATATTCCATTTTGCTGATGCCTTCGTTGTATTGCTGAACAAAGACAGATTCTCTTTGCATCGCCACAATAGCTGCGGCAAACATCGCCATCGGATGGGAATCTTTTGGTAGTGCCTTTAACATATCAAACACATATTGCGGAGTTTTTTGACGCTTTTTAAACTCTTCAACGACTTCTAAAGCTTCATCTTTTGTCGGAATATCACCAGTTAAAAGTAAATATAAAAATCCTTCTACATAAGGCATTTCAGCGCCAGGAACTTTCGGTAAAGCTTCCAATGTTTCAGGAATTGTATAACCTCGAAAACGAATTCCTTCAAATGGATCTAAATAAGAAATATCAGTTGTTAAACATTTTACGCCTCTCATACCACCAATTGCCTGAGCAATCGTAACTTCACCAACTTTAACAGCTCCATACTCTTTCAGCAATCTGGTCGTACGTGGACGCCAAGCATCGATTTTCTCCTTCAACTTTTCTTTTAATTTTGACATAATGCCTCCTCACATTTTAAATTTAAACATAAATAATTAAAATATAATTTAACTCAGGATTTATTTAAAAATTATTTTTAACCGTGGTAGAATATGTATTCCAATTTTCAGAATAATTTTCCTGTTATGTTTTGAATGTACCGCCTGCTCATGGATGTTAAAATTGAAAAGTCTTTTATTCCAAGGATTGTTATTCGAATAAAATATAATATCTGTGACTTTACTAGTAGAAAATTGGTCATAAGATGGAGCAATTTTCATATGAAAGGGAAATTGAAAAAGAAGTTGTAATATTGTTGTCATATAAATTAAAATTTATTTTTATTAAAGTCAAGCACTTTTTTTAAGTAATTGTACTCCCTCAGTTATTGGTTGGTTACCGATGCCATCGCTTAACTTTCGAAGGATTTTCATAAGACTTAATTTCTTATAAAACAAATCAGTTTTCAGTACAGTTTATACTTGCTATAGCGATGGCATCGGGATAAATAATTAATATATCATTATCCTTGTCCAGCCGTGCCGAATCCGATAAATAATCTTGTTAATTTAGTGCCATTTTTTGAATGTGACCACAATATGCAGCAGTCAGGGACTGCTTTTATCCAATATGTTGTGGTATTTTGCTATTTATTGAAACTAAATCAACAGAGTCATAAATGCTAGATTAAATTTCATATTATTACTCCTAAGGACAAATGGATCTTAGGATCATTGAAACCAGAGTTGCGCGGCAAAGGAGAAAGTTACTCAATATTGATCTTGGTACCATATTTTATTGTAGAGAGAACGACAGTGCTTTTAATTCTGCTAATCGCAGGAATAGTTGCAAGTTTCTTCAGCAAAAATTGTTCATATTCCTGGATATCTTTTACCACTACTTTGATAAGGTAATCTTCATCACCTGAAATATGATAGATTTCTAATACCTCAGGAAAATTATTGAGTTCTTGATTCACTTGATCAAAAGATTTAACACGATGACGAGCCACGGTGAGAGAGACAAATACGATAGTTGCTTTATCTATCTTTTTCAGATCAAGAAGTGCGACATATTTGCTTATGACGTTATTTTTCTCTAACTTTTTAACCCGTTCAAGCATTGGTGGTGGAGAAAGCCCAACTTCAGCGGCAAGATTAGCATTGGTAATTCTTCCTCTTTCCTGGAGAATGTTGAGAATTTTTTTGTCTATTTCATCAAATTTATTCATACCAACTCCACCCTTATTTGATCTTATTTGTCCCTAATAATATAATAAAAAACTATTGAAATGTCAAGAATTATTGAAGTGAAATAAAAATTTTTATATGAAAATTATCTCAAATGGAATATTAAGAGAATATTATTATTTTTATATCTTAAGTTTGTATTTCTCAAAATGTTCTATGATAAGTAATTCCGAAAGTCGATTTTAGATATCTAAAAAAGTGTTGCATTTATCGAAAAATATCTTAAATTATCTTCAGAATGAAACATTTTAATAAAATAAAAATAAATTCCATCGAGCGTAAAAGAATTGGAGAAATGCTCAAATATGAGCATGAACACTGGATAAAGGGCACAAAATATATTGCTGGGATTGATGAGGCTGGTCGAGGCCCTCTGGCTGGACCAGTTGTTGCTGCGGCTGTGATATTTTCCGATGATGTGATTATACCTGGTGTAAACGATTCCAAAAAATTGTCGCCATTACAACGGGAAAGGCTTTATAATTCAATTTACAACGACGCTTTGGCCGTTGGAATAGGTATTTGTGATGAACGACTGATAGATGAGATTAATATCCTTCAAGCAACATACCAGGCGATGAAAAAAGCTATAATCAACCTTCCACTTCGACCACAACATATTCTTGTAGATGGAAAGATGATTCCAGATTTACAAATCCCCCAAACAGCACTTATCCAGGGAGATCAAAAATGCTTTTCAATTGCCGCTGCCTCAATCATTGCTAAAGTCACCCGAGATCGAATTATGGTCAAATATGACAGTAGATTTCCACAATATGGTTTTGCGCAGCACAAAGGATATCCAACCCAAAAACATATTAATGCAATCATTGAACACGGAATCTGTTCAATTCATCGAACCTCGTTTAAAATAAAAAATATAAATTCCTATGAGTAGTCTATCTTCAAAAAATCAAAAGCCTTCAATTGGCCAGCAAGGGGAAAATTTAGCGCTGAACTATCTTGAAAATAAAGGCTATAAAATTATCGAAAGAAATTATCGATATGGTCGGGGAGAGATTGACATTATTGCTGAAAAAGACCAGCTTTTAATTTTTATTGAAGTCAAGACAAAGAAGTTCGGCGATTTTGGAGATCCAATTTATTGGATTACAAGAAAAAAACAGCGACAGATAGGCACGGTGGCTAAAGGGTATCTTTTTGAAAGAAACATAACCGATCGCGATTGCCGCTTTGATGTGATCACATTAACGTGGGAGGAAGGCGCCTGGAAGATTGATCATATTGAGGATGCGTTTTGGTTGTAAAATAAACGTCAACAACAAGAGGAAGCAAGCATGGCGAAAGTATTCATCAGCCACTCCTGGAAGGATAACGAGATTTCTAGAAAAATCGCTCAATACCTCAAACAGGATGGAGCAGAGATCTGGATAGATTATACCACAATAAAAAGTGGTGCTATACCAGTTAGAATCAGCCAGGCATTAGAATGGTGTGATACTATGGTATTAATATGGTCAAAATCAGCCGCTGATTCCTATTATGTTGGATTGGAATGGCAAAGTGCACTGGATCTTCAAAAGCAAATAATTCCTTGCATTATTGATAATACCAATCGACCTGCCATTCTTCGCGGATTTCTCTACGTTGACTTTAAAGATTTTGACAAAGGCTATGAGAAGTTACTTCAGGCACTGGAACAACAGCAAGAAAAACCAGCAGAACAGCCATCTAAACCAGTGGAGAACGGTCACGATGAAAGAGCACAAGAAAAACAGAAAAAATTAAAAATAAAATCACCAGAAGAGCCAGTTCGTATTGAAAAGGTACGAGAAAAAAAGAAAGTACTAAAATTAGCATCTCTTTTTCTTGCCATATTGATTATTGGATTTATTGGAATATATCTACTTAAGAATATTACTACACAAAGAGAGCAGAAAACAGAAAAAGTTACCGACCAAAAATCAGCTCAAGATTCAATACAAAACGACTGGGAGAATTGGCAGTCGAAGATGAATGCCAATTACCAAAATGCACAGCAGCAAGACAGTAACACTAATCTTGCCGCTAACACAAAGGCACAGTTGTGGCAAGAATTCTTGACCAAATACGCTGATGACAATCCTTACAGCCAGCAGGATAATGATCAGCGCGCTCAAGCAAACCAGCGTCAAAATTACTGGCTCACTTATCAGCCCCCGCCAGCAAAACCTCCACCAGAAAAAACAGTGAAAGGAATGAAGCTCGTCTTGATCCCTGGTGGCACGTTTGAGATGGGCGATACTTTTGGTGACGGTGAGAATGAGGAAAAGCCAGTTCATACGGTTACGGTGTCGGATTTCTACATGAGTAAAACTGAGATTACAGTAGGTCAATTTCGCAAATTTGTTGAAGTGACTGGTTATCGAACCGATGCAGAAAAGGAAGGTTGGGCTTATGCATGGACAGGCTCAAATTTCGATAAAGTAACCGGAGCAAGTTGGCTTAAACCAGGTTTTTCTCAAAGCAATGATCATCCAGTCGTCGATGTTAGCTGGAACGATGCCATGGAATTTTGCAAATGGGCGGGCTGTCGCTTGCCGACCGAAGCCGAGTGGGAATATGTGGCACGGAATAAAGGACAACGCATTAAGTATAGCTGGGGAAATGCTAAACCTATTAATAGAAATGGTGGCAATGTAGCCGACGAATCTGCCAAGCGAAAATTTTCAGACTGGACAATTTTTGAAAGATACGATGATGGCTACATTTTTAATGCGCCAGTTGCCAGTTACGAATCAAATGGATTGGGCTTATATGATATGACTGGCAATGTCTGGGAATGGTGTGCGGATTGGTATGATGAGAACTTTTACCAAAACAGTCCCGAGAATAATCCCAAGGGACCATCTTTTGGTAACGCTCGAGTCGTTCGCGGTGGCTCTTGGCGCGAGAATGAGAGGGGATGTCGCTTGACTTTACGTGCTGGGAATGGTTCAAGCATCAGTTTTAGCAATGTTGGGTTCCGAGTTGTCCAATAGTCATTAAAATTTGGTCGGGATTCGAGTGAGAGAATCATTCGAAGTGTGCCAGCGGTGAATCCATCTGGAGTTATTCCGGTGCTGCAAAGCCAAAAATAAGAAATAGCAGGGCGAGGTAAGTACTACGTGGAACATCTCGTCCTGTTAATTAGAAAATTGAATAAAAATTCAAACTTTAAAGGAATCCATAGCAAATGTGCAGGCTTAATTCCTCTAAAATTTATTTGCATTTATGATAAAAAATCATTAATTTAACAGTGAACAAGAAATTTATGTTATAGGCATGTTAAAATTTTAAGAGATATTTTACCAAGATTTATGGAGGAGAATAAATGGGAAAAAACTTAATCCAGAAGATTTTAGAAGCTCATCTCGTTAAAGGTGAATTAAAAACTGGTGAAGAAATTGCAATAAAAATTGATCAAACTTTAACTCAAGATGCCACCGGTACGATGGCGTATTTACAATTTGAGGCTTTGGGGATACCTCGTGTAAAGACTGAACTATCTGTTAGCTATATTGATCATAATACCCTTCAATCAGGATTCGAAAATGCTGATGATCACCAATTTTTACAATCAATTGCAGCCAAATATGGGATTTATTTTTCACGACCAGGGAATGGGATTTGCCATCAAGTCCATCTTGAGCGCTTTGGAATTCCGGGAAAGACATTGTTGGGCTCAGATAGTCATACGCCAACTGGAGGCGGTATTGGAATGATTGCTATTGGTGCAGGAGGGCTTGATGTTGCTGTAGCGATGGGAGGCGGACCGTTTTATTTAGCGACTCCAAAGGTTGTCTTGGTGAAATTATCAGGTTCGCTCCAGCCCTGGGTGTCAGCGAAAGACGTTATTCTGGAAGTGCTCCGCATTATGTCTGTAAAAGGTGGCGTCGGCAAAATCATCGAATATGGAGGGGAAGGGGTAAAATGTTTGACTGTTCCTCAAAGAGCAACAATAACGAATATGGGAGCCGAATTGGGCGCTACGACTTCCATTTTCCCCAGTGATGAAAATACTCTCGCCTTTTTGAAGAGTCAGGGCCGAGAAAATGTATGGAAACCATTAGGTCCAGACCCTGATGCAACTTATGATGAAGTGATCGAGGTCGATTTATCAAAATTAGAGTCATTAATTGCGCAGCCGCATAGTCCAGATAAAGTGGTAAAAGTGAAAGAGATTGCTGGAACAAAAGTTAATCAAGTAGCTATTGGTTCCTGTACTAATTCTTCTTATGTTGATATGATGACCGTGGCGAATGCGTTGAAAGGGAAACAAATCCACCCGGAAGTCAGTCTGGTAATTTCTCCCGGCTCGCGACAGGTGTTAGAAATGATTGCTCGAAATGGCGCGTTAGCCGATATGATCAGTGCGGGAGCGAGAATCTTGGAGACGACCTGCGGTCCCTGCATTGGTATGGGACAGGCACCACCCAGTAACTCCATCTCTATCCGATCTTTTAATCGTAATTTTTTAGGTAGGAGTGGAACCAAAAGTGCCAGTGTCTATTTAGCCAGTCCTGAAGTCTGTGTAGCAACAGCTTTAATGGGCGTGATGACCGATCCAAGAGATTTAGGGAAGCCCATTTCAGTGGAAATGCCAGAAAAATTTCATATCGATGATCGGATGGTCTTGCCGCCATCAAGTGATCCTGAGAGTGTGGAAATCATTCGGGGCCCGAATATTAAACCGCTTCCCATTAACAGACCGTTGCCTGATACATTGGAAGGCGAATTGCTACTTAAAGTAGAAGACAATATTACAACAGACCATATCATGCCGGCAGGAGCAAAAATTCTTCCGTTAAGGTCAAATATCCCTGAAATTTCCAAACATGTATTCGAAGTAGTAGATGAAACATTTGCCCCTCGAGCCCTTGAAAAAGGTGGCGGATTTATCGTTGGAGGGGAAAACTATGGTCAGGGCTCCAGTCGTGAACACGCAGCTTTAGCACCGATGTACCTGGGTATTAAATGGGTGTTGGCAAAATCTTTCGCCAGAATTCACAAAGCCAATTTAATTAATTTTGGCATTCTACCACTTACATTTGAGAATTCAGCAGATTATGAAAAATTAAGTCCAAATGATCATCTCCGAATTAAAAATATCATCTCATTATTGAAAGAGAATAAACCTCTCGTTATTGAAAATTTAAATAAAAATGAAAAAACCATTGTTACGTATGATTTATCAGAGCGCGCCAAAGAGATTATTATCGCCGGAGGCCTTTTAAATTATACTCGCGAGCAACAATAAACAAACTTTTCCTGTTAACAGTTCGCAACAAATTTACTTGACATCTAAGCAAATTATTACTATATTATTTCTTGAATTTTCAGTTGAAATTCTTCATAACTGATCAAAGGTTAATAGATCATCATTTTATAGTTGAGATAGAAAAAAACATCTTAGTATAATTTAATGATAGAATCACAATAGAGCACATGAGACATATACTTTTTGCGATCATTTTATATTCTTCTTCTTTATTATATGGGGCGTCACCTGAAATCATGCCCCTCAGTGATGTTCGACCTGGGATGCGAGGAGTGGGCTTAACGGTCTTCGAAAATAATCAGATCGAAAAATTTGATGTTGAAATCATCGATATTGTCCGTAATTACTTTCCGCAACGGGATTTGATCCTAATAAAATTGTTGGGTGACAGGGTCAACCATACCGGGATTGTTAGTGGAATGAGTGGTAGTCCTATCTATATCAATAATAAGCTGATCGGTGCATTAGCCTATCGTCTGGGAATCTTCTTAAAAGAACCCATTGCTGGAGTAACTCCTATCGAACAGATGTTGGAAATCTTTACGAAGGAAAAAGTACGAGAACAGGAAATTATCTTTACAACACAGCGAACACCCAAATATAAAGATTATTTTTATACTCACCACCTCAATAAATTTGATATTCTCAAGCTATTGAATCTTCAACAAATTTCAAATTCTCAAGAAATAAAACCGATTGAAACTCCTTTTGTCATTACAGGATTACTTCCTGCTCTTTATAAAAAAATTCGCGATCAATTTCAACAAACAAATTTTATTGTTCAACCGGGCGGTAAAATATATTGGACTGATGAAGATAAAAAAGAAAACATTAAACCAGGTTCAGCGGTTGCGGGAATAATAATTGGTGGTGATTTTGACATAAGCGCTGTTGGTACTGTAACTTATCGCGAAGGTGATAAAATATTAGCCTTTGGTCATCCTTTTTTTAACAGCGGACCTGTGAATATTCCTTTGGCTGAAGCCAAGGTGATTACCACACTTTCCAGTCTCTTAGCTTCCAACAAATTTGCGGTAGCCACGAATGTGATAGGTAATATTCGACAAGATCGTTCCACTGGGATTATGGGACTTATTGGTGAAATTCCACCTACGATCCCAATCAATGTCAAAGTCAATTCTCCAATTATACCCGAGAAAAGATTTCAATTTAAAATAGTAAATGATCGCTCCACTTCTGGTATAGTTCCTGTATTTTTGTGGATTACTTTACTAAATGCTCTGGAAACTGCTCGATTAGGCAGTGGAGATTATGCTCTAAAATTGAATGGTCGCATTAATCTGGAAAATTCAACAGATGTGATTCTAAATAATTTTTACTCAGGAGGTAGCGCTGGTTTCTTTAATGGTTCAGGTATGGATATATCAGAGGCAGCTTTTGATGTTGTGATGACTCTGGGTTCGTTGCTGGTGAATGATTTTGAACCACCGAAAATTAGGAGCATGGAATTAGAATTTTATGCCCAACCTGGTCGTCATCTGGCCGAAATCGAGAAAATTTTTTATGATAAAGAAGAAGTCAAACCTGGTGATAGCTTAAATATTGTCATTTACCTGAGACCCTATCAGGGTAAAATAATTGAATTAAAAAAACAAATTACCATACCTCAGAATGTAGATACAAAAATTGCTACAGTTGCAATTGGAGGTGCGCAAGAAATAACAAATTGGGAGCGTCAAGTCGGACTTGGCCGGTTTGATCCTTCTAATTTTAGTGAATTAGTTTTACTTCTGAATCGGAAGCGTAAAAACACTGATATTATCATTCAGTTAAAAAGGATAGATAACGGAGCGGTTCTTCACGGTCGTGAATTTCCGACACTCCCACCTTCTATTTATCAGATATTAAGAGATAAAAAAGTTGTTAAAAGTTATGAATCAGTAACTGAAAAAATTATCAAAGAATGGTTGATTCCCATGGATTTTGAAATAAGTGGGGGAAGAAAATTTAAATTAAAAATTAAACAACATTAAGGAGGGTGAGAAAAAATTAATTGGAATTCTTAAAATTGTTTTAATGTTTTTTTTAACCTTAAAATAACACAGAAATACATCTTATTTATTCTCACCCCCCTTAAGACATTATTTTTGTAGGAGTGTTGAATGCGAAAGATAATTACTCTGATCATCACCATATTTTTCACGGAAATAAGTTCGGGGTCATTGCCCGAAATAAAAATATATAACAAGCAGAAAGATTTAATTAACGGTCGGCTAGAAGGAATCTCAATCTCATCCGAAGGGGAATTGCTTTTAGCTCCCGCAGTTAAACAGATTTTTAATAGTGAACGGCTTTTTATTTGGGACTTTGTCGCAGATAAAACAGGAAATTTATTTGTTGCTACAGGAGATGGAACAAAGATTTTTCAGATTAATGTTGATAGCCAGGTCAACATGATCGCGCAATGGGAAGATGTTGAAGTATATTCGTTAGCAACAGATAACAATGGAATTTTATACGCTGCTACTTCCCCTGAGGGCAAAATTTATCGTTTTTACCCAAATAAAGCTCCAGAGTTATTTGCAAAGCTAAAAGTAAAATATATCTGGGATATGTTGTTTGACGAACAGAACAATTGTTATGTTGCTACTGGCGATAGTGGGGCAATTTATATTATCAATCCTAAGAGAGATATTTCAGTTTTCTATCAAAGCGATGAAACTCACATCCGTTGTTTAGCCTGGGATAGAAATCACCAGTTGCTTGCTGGAAGTTACCAAAACGGATATTTGTATCGGATTAGTCGTGAAGGACAGGCTTTTGTGGTTTACGATTCTGAATTTCAGGAAATTCATCAAATTTGTGTTACAAATGATGGGACAATTTATGCCGCAGGATTAGGACCAAAAAAAGCTGAACGAATGCCTGAACAAGACAAAGGAACAGGTATTGCACCTCAAACTTCAATTAAGACCACTAATATCTTATCCATTTCACCCAAACCTGTTGAAAGTCCAAAGATTTCTCTAAGTGGGATTATAAAAATTCAGACTAATGGTGTCATAAAAAATATCTGGAACCAGAAGAACGATCAAGTTCAGGCTATTGCGCTGGTTGAAGATCAAGCACTTTTAGTCGGTACAGGTAATAAAGGTCGGCTATTTAAAATTTATCCTCGTGAGGAGAGCACTCATTTACACAATTTTGACTCATCCCAAATTGTATCTTTTATACCCAGCGTCGCAGGAAAAATCTGGATAGCGACTTCAAATTTGGGAAAGATTTATCAACTCGAACCTCAATTTGAAACAGAAGGTTGGTATGAATCGGAAGTCTTTAATGCTAAAACTTTATCCCACTGGGGATCAATTCAATGGGATGAACAGTTACCGAGTGGTTGCAGCGTAAAGCTATATACTCGTTCAGGAAACACAGAAAAACCAAATAGTACCTGGAGTTCCTGGAGTACGCTAAATAAGGACAAAATAATAAAAAGTCCTGAAGCCCGTTTTATTCAATGGAAATTGGAATTGACCACAAAGCATATCTCTGTAAGTCCAAAGATTAAGAATATCAAAATCTCATATTTACAACAAAACCTTCCTCCAGAGATTTTATCCATTAATATTCAGGCGGTTGCAAGAAAAGCAGTACCACGCCCCGTGACGCCACAGGATCAGGCCACCTTAGGAATCAAATCAGGAGATGAGGTACCATCTAGTCCAAAAAAGCAAATTCCACAATCCAGTCAAATACGCCCTATTAGAAATGGTTATTTCAGAGTTATGTGGGAAGCCGAAGATAAAAATAATGATCAACTTATTTACAGTCTATTTTTTCAGCAAAAAAATGAAAAGAATTGGTGGGTATTAAAAAAAGATTTAAGTAGACCCTTATATACCTGGGACAGTCGAATGATGCCGGATGGTCATTATCAAATAAAAGTTATTGCCAACGATAGTAAATCCAATCCAATCAATGCCGCAAAACAATCTGAAAAAATTAGTGATTGGTTTATTATAGATAATACTGGTCCGAGCATTGAAAAGCCAAAGATTGAAAAACTAGAGAATGATAGCTTGCAAATCTCTTTTCAAGTTGTTGACGAATTGAGCCCAATAAAACAAGTCCAAATCTCTTACAATACTCAAAAATGGTTGTGGGTTTACCCCCAGGATTTAGTTTGTGATTCGAAGAAAGAAGAATTTCAGTTTAACGTCCAATTGAAGCAGAACCAATTTCGTTCAATCATTATTAAAGCCATAGACGAAGCTGATAATATTGGTTATGGTCAAATGAACATTAAGGAATAATATGATCTCTGAAACAGAAATAGAAAAACTTAACGAGCTCATTACTAATCACCAGACATTTGTTTTAACCACCCACATAAATCCCGACGGCGATGCAATCGGATCAGAAATTGCAATGTCCGAATATTTAAAACATCTGGGTAAAAAAGTGTTTATCGTTAATAATTCATCAACACCCAACAATTATCAGTTTCTCGATTTAAACAAAAATCTTCTTGTTTATAACGAAGAACAACATTATCAATTGGTTGCTTCTGCTGATATTTATATAATCGTTGATATTAGTGACTGGGAACGATTACGTCAAATCGGTCAAATTATCAACACGATACCTGTTCCCAAAATATGCATTGATCATCATCATATCAATTATAAATTTGTTGATGTTGATATTATTTATGAGGAGGCGTCGTCTACGGGTGAATTGATCTATGAATTTTTGACTCATGTGAGTTATCCCATTCAAGGGATCATTGCCGATGCACTTTATACCTGTATTCTCACCGATACCGGTTCCTTCCGTTTCTCTAATACAACTTCACGAACGCATAGAGTCGCATCAGAACTTATTGATGCCGGTGTAAATGCAAAAGAAATTTATAGCTTAGTCTATGAACAGAATTCAAGGAGCAAAATGGCTTTAATGGGAGAGGCCTTGCGCAATCTCCGTTATGAGTTCAATGGTCGTTTAGCATGGTTTGTTTTAACACAGGAGATGTTTAAATTATGTCAGGCTTCTCATTGGGATACAGAAGGTTTCCCAGAAATTCCAAGAACTATCGATGGTGTTGAAGTGAGTTTGATGTTCACTGAGTTGGATATAGATAAAGTTAAAGTAAGTTTGCGCTCTAAAGGACAAATTCTTATCAATCAAATTGCAGAAAAATTGGGTGGCGGAGGTCATCATTATGCTGCGGGGGCCCTGGTCAATAAAAATCTGAAAGAAACAATACCTATGGTATTATCGGAAATTAAGCGCTTACTCTTCTATCAATAATTTTGTATTTTTGTGTAAAACTAACTGAATGTTCATAATATAGAGACTGGAGATTCATAAATTAATTAATTCCGAATTGCCACTCCCCCCTTCTAAAAACTCAACTCATCTTTTCATATATCTCTCACAATTTTGTTATTTGAGAACTATCGCTTAACCTCATTTGTGATCATTCTAATTTTGTAGAACAAATTTTCATTATTATACAGATTGTAAAAATCATTTTTAATTAGTAACAATCATAATGTAATTTAATTTCATTAAAACCGATCAGAATAAAAAGTAAAATTTTAAAAAGATACTGTAATCGACTGAAAATAAATGATATTATGTTTTTAAATTTTTTTATTAAGTTTCCAATCTATTATTCTCTGCTTAAAAAATTTATAATGATGATTGTTTAGATAGGTGTAATTGAAAACAAATAAAAGACATTATTACTTGAGAAACAATTGATATCAAATCTTATATAGTCACTTTTTTACGAATATTAAAAAAAAGTAATATCAATTTTTTTCTTGATTTTGAACATTTAATCATTTATTTTGATTCTTAATACTCATATTATCTGATTATTAGATTTATTATTTAAATTAATTCCACTTAAATTTTTTACTTACCCTATATTTATTTCTTTTATTCTTTTCGATCCTTAGGAGTGAGAATAAATAAAATGTATTTCAGTGTTACTTTAAATCTAATAAAAACATCAGTGGAATAATTTTAAGAATTTCAATTAATTTTTTCTCACTTCCTTAGATGAGAGATTGGACCAACCATGGATATGAATTTAGAAAATAAATTTGATTTCGTCTTGTCTAACATCTCTTCTGAACCCAAAAAGAGTGTTAATGAAGCTTTATCCTCACTAAACCATATAGAAGATTTAGAAAGCATCATACGGAGTTCTGCCGACCTAATTATTTCAACAGACATTGAATGTGAAGTTTTAGCGAAAAACAACCGTATGATTACAATATTTTGGTCATTTTCATCGTTGATTAACCAAAATAATGAGATCATTGGTACTTTAGGTATAGGAAAGGACATTTCCAAACAAAAATACTTAAAAAAGAAGGATATTCATTGATAGAATTTGATTTAAAAGAATCTGTACCAACCTCGGTACTAGGTCGTTTAATCGATACACTGAATTCAACTGATAATATAGTTGATATCTTTTCTGAAGCGAAGAAACAATTGAGCATAGCTGTAAAATGCGACGATGTCAATATTCTGCTCAATAATCAAAAAGCGAGATATTTTTATATAAATTATGTATTAAATCAAAAGAATGTTGATCAAGGACACGATGTAATTATTCCTTATAGCGAAACTTCTATTACAGAGATTCTCAATTTCCATCGTTCAATTATTCGCAATGATCTTTCAGGTCGTGGCAAGCTGACCCCGGGTGATAAAAAATTTCTAGCTGAGGACACTAAATCTGATTTATCTGTACCAATCATTAATAAAAACAGGGTCCTTGCAATCATCAACTTAAGCAGTTATCAATCTAATTATTTCACCGAAAAACATCAAGCTCAAACAGAACCGATAGCTTCACTTTTAGCATTAGCGTTTGAACGTTCTGAGTTGATTGAAAAATTAAATCAAAAACAGAATGATTTATTATTCTGGAAAAATAAATTTAACAGCCTGATTAATAATACAACCGAATCCATTGCAATTATTCGTCAGGGTTATGATCTGATAGATGAAAGAATTCAACTTCAATTATCTGTAATTAATGAAATCAACAAGTTAGCAAATTCTGAATTAGAAATTCACGCTATTATTCAATTTGCCCTGATAGCAATTAAAAAAATTGTTAGTTTTGATTATGCACAGATCGCCCTAATCGACGATTCTGAGGAGAATGTAGAAAGCCATACAATAATTTCTGATCGCTGCCGAAAGTTTGATGAGCAAAATAATTGGAATATACTCGAAAAATTGGAATCGTATTGGTTTAATTTCAGTAGGAGAGATCTGCATGATCAGATTGATACGAATGGGAATTATACAAATAAAATAGAAGAAAAGTTGCGTTCACGGGTATCCGCTGTATTGATGGCTCAGAATCGATATATAGGAACATTGGCTATCGGTAATTTAGAACCTGATTCTCTCCAAAAATGTCAAATTAAATTTGTTCAACAGATCGCACAACAAATCGGTCTGGTGATTGAGAGCGTGCGTCTAACTCAAGCTTGTAAAGAAAGATTGATTGATGATTTAATTCAGGCTGAACTGAATGAAATGATCGGTGTTGATCTGAACATCAAAAATGTGCTATTAAATATTGTAGCGCTTAGTATAGAAAGAACAAAGGCTGAGCTTGCGACGATTCACTTTTTAGAGAATGATGGAACAGTTCCCGAGATCACAGTAAGTGATCCAGATGTCGATGAAAAAGAACTCATCGATTTTGAAAAAGAAAATGTGATTCCAGCGATTTTAAAATCCAGAAATACTTTTATTATTGATGATTTTTTTGAAAAATATCTAAGTCAAGATAATAGTTTAAATGGATCCTTAAATAGCTGCAGGACATATTTAGCCATTCTATTGAAGCTCAAAGATACGATAATTGGCACGCTTACACTGTATTGGAATAAACCAATTAGTTTGGATTCGAATGAGTTACGTTTAGCAAAGATGATTACAACTCATGCATCTGCAGCTATTGAGAATGCTAAACGATATCAGGAAAAAATCGACCATTGTGAACAATTGGAAAAAGCAAATACCGAATTAGAAAATTTATTTTATTTTGTTTTTCATGACTTGAAAACACCTCTGGCTTCAATTCAAGGATTTAATTCAATTTTATTAGATAATCTGAGGGATGAAATAAATGACGAGGCTTATAAATATTTGGAAAGAATTAGAGGCAATGCTTTAAAAATACAGCGTCTGATAAATGATTTGCTTGAATTCTCTCGTATTGGTCGAGTTGTCGAAACATTTAATGAAACAGATATGGCTGAACTCATTTATAGAGCCAGAAATGAACTTATTTATATTATCAAACGCAAGAAGATAAAATTAATTATCGATAAAAATATGCCTAAAGTTTATTGTGAGGGTAGATGTATTGAACAGGTCTTCATTAATCTGATAGATAATGCGATTAAATACATTGGTGAAAATAATAAAAGACCCAGAATTAGGATCGGCTATAAAAATGGAAATGAAACGGATGTGTTTTTCGTTCAGGACAATGGAGTCGGGATTGGAAAAGAATTTCATGAACATGTATTCGAGCTTTTTTATGGCATCAATGATGGAAAGGATGATGAAAAAGGTAGTGGTATAGGATTGGCGATTGTAAAAAAAATTATTGAAAATCATCATGGAAAAATCTGGCTGGAATCTGAGGAAGGTAAAGGAAGTACGTTTTACTTTACGCTCCCGAAGCGAAAAATTTAGTCCACTAATAAATATTTGCCTCTAGTTTCTACTGAAGACAACTTAAGGATATGCACCTATGGAAAGTACGCAAACAAATATTGATGTCGAAGCCTTGATTCGAGAAAATCTATCTTTAAAACGAAAGTTGCAGTCAAAAGAAGCTTTATTGCATGAAAAAAGTGCTGAAATGCTGCAATATCTATACACAGTTTCTCATGAATTAAAAACACCCATTTGTTCCATGCGGGGTTATTCGCTGCTTTTACAGGATTTCCATTTAGAGAATATGAATTCTGAGATCCGTGCTTATCTGGAGCGAATCTCAACCAACCTTGATCAAATGGAACAACTCATTGATAATTTACTGGATTACACGAGAATTAATGTCGATGTTGATGAATGTGAAGAGGTGGAAGTGTCGGAGCTATTAAATGAAGCTCTTAACGAATTGAATTTTCTCATGCAAAAATGTAACTATGAAATTAAGATTCAGCACCATTTGCCCACAATTTTTTGTAAACGAAATTTGATGCTTCGAGTATTTACGAATTTATTAAGCAATGCCATCAAATATTCAAAAAGTAATGAGAAACCGAAAATTGAGGTGGGGTATATATCGGATGAAATTTTTCATAAATTTTATATAAAAGACGATGGTATTGGTATCGCCTATGCTGATCAGGATAAAATCTTTCAGATTTTCGGTCGACTAAATAATAAAAAAGAGGCAAAAGGTTGCGGACTGGGGCTTATCATTTCAAAACGGATTATCGAGAAACATGGTGGTGAAATATGGGTGGAATCGGCTAAGGGGAAAGGAAGTACATTCTTTTTCACTATACCACGTACAGCATCTAACAAACATACCCTGGAAGGTAACTAACTGCTCCACTGATCCATAAAAATCATAAGAGATTTCATGGATTAAAAAATTCAGTCATGCTCCAATGAGTCCCGGAACTTGACATTTTCGAGAGTTTAATCGCGAATAAGTTATGCCATGAGAATCTAAAATATGAATATTTTTAGATACTGAGAAAACTTTGCGCATGAAAATCCAGGATTTATTATATTCAATTCCTGATTGAGAAATTTTTACATACCTAAATTGTATTACGGATGTTAAAATTGTAATTACCGCATTTCAAACCTCAGATTAAAATTAGAATCTAATAAATTTGCATTTTATTTTGATTTATTATTAATAATCATTTAGACTTGATAATGAAATATTACTAATTTAAAACATAAAACACGTAATTTGGCATATTCCTTGCCTAATATTAAGTTGAAATTTAAATGAAGCATTGTAGTAAAAACTCTTCATTAAATTCTCCCCTAAATCATAGATTTCGATTAACATAACTGAGGGTGCAACAATGATCGATTACAAGGTTTTAAGGGAGCTTGTTATCAAAGTCTTTAAAGCAAATCCAGATAAGCCAGTCCGTGACATTATACCTGATGTAGAAAAATTAGCGGCCTACCATAATGTTTTCCCTTCAAAAGAAGACTATCAGCAGCAAAATTTCGATGACAACTATCATAGTAAAAAGAGGCTATCACCAATTGATAAGCAAAATATCAATCATATTATCTGGCATTTAATTCGGGAGAATCTTATGGTAATTGATAAAGATAGGCTAAATTAAAAATAACCGATTAAGACATTCATTTCTCTCTCCTTATATCTCTCGACTCCACTTCACAAATCGGAAAACGCCCTGGATTATTATACAGGGCGTTTTTTTTGCTGTTGCTAAAGCATGAATTTAGTACACTTTTCTTTTAGAATCCTGCTCGAATAACCATACTTGGTAAGAGTCGCTTTTTCTTGGTTCTTATCTTTGTGAGCCGCTAACGCTCTGTTCAGCAATTACTGCCTTTTTATTTCCAGTTAATCCAATATTATATTTAACAGCAACTTCATTTCGCTAAGCCTTTTTAAACAGGAACATTTTTTCTTCCATTTCTTTCTCCTTTCAGAATGATTTTATTCGTTTTTATCTGAAACATTTCTCTTTTCCTCATCTTCAATGAGGTAAAATATTTCCTCAACCGATTTGTTGAAGAATTTAGCCAATTTTAAGGCCAATAAGGTTGATGGCACAAATTTTCCTTTCTCAACGGAAAGAATCGTTTGTCGGGTAACGCCAACTGCTTCTGCCAGTGCCTCCTGCGAAATTTCATCTTTGTCAAAACGACATCGCCTTAATTTATTTCCCAATTTCAAAAAATCACCTCCTTAATTAAATTTGGTTATTGTAATTAATTAATTATTTACTTTGTATAAATTAACATTTACTATATGTAAAGCATGCTGTACATAATATACAAAATAGGTTTTAAAATGTCAAGTATTTTTTACATTTTGTAAAATTAATTTTTCTTTGTAAGGCTATCTAATGGAAGCAGGTGAATATTGATTGATAACTTATTTATAAATAAAATCATAAATACATTTTAAAGGACAATCGTTTATGCCTAAACGAACTGAACGGGAATTCCTGGTAGATATAAGAGAAGCGATAACAAGAATACATGCATATTCAAAGAATTTAAATTTTGAAAGTTTCCTTCGAGACCTGAAGACACAAGATGCCATTGTCCACAATATTGAAATTTTAGGAGAAGCCGTAAAGAATTTTTCAGATGATTTTCTCAAAGAAGAAGGATTACTCGCTGAAGTTGAGGCGAACGCCATAAAGCGAGTTATATCCTACAGATCGCTGAATTAATGAAAAAACACAATCTTTCAAAAGCAGCAATGGCAAAAAGAATGAAAACCAGTCTTTCTTCTATTGATAGATTACTTGATCCCCAAAATGAATCTGTCACGCTCCAGACATTAGAACGTGCGGCTCTCGTCTTAGGAAAAAGTCTTCAAATTAGTTTTATATAGCCTCTTCACACTCGACATTTTTGTTTGGAATTACGCCAAAGGCGTTTGCGTCCTCTGGCGCATTTGATTATTGAGTCATTGGAATCTATTTATGATTTGAGATTTGGGATTTCAGTTATACCATATCCCATATCTCGTATCACAAATAAATATTTTAAAAATATCTATTGACAATTATCAAAATTTTGTTAGATTAATAACAATCACTATTACGGAATTGTCTGAGGAAAATCTTATGGATGTATTAGTTGAAAAATTAAATGATAAGCTTCATACCTGGGAGCCTGCTATTTCGGAAGTTGTGAGAAAATATATAAAAGAGATAATTGAGCTTGCAGACCGAAATGCTTTAGATCTAATTCGCTCAAGAAAAGTAGAACAAGAAGTATTGGATATTATCGATGAATCCTAAACCTGGGGAAGTATGGCTTGCTGATCTCGGTTTAACAGCCAAGAACCCGACCTGTAATTATCGTTTCTCGATTCGATCCCAATCCTCCCCGATCGTTAATTATTTATGTACCACTAACCACACAAAATAGGCATAGTCCTTATGAAATAGAGATCCCTGCTCTGCCTTTTCTTGATAAAATATCAGTTGCGAATGTTCAAGGTCTGGCTTCTTTTCCAATTGCACGATTAGAAAAGAAAATAGGAGTGATTCCTGATTCTGTTATGCTGGATATTAAAAATGCCATATCCTTTGTTTTCGATTTAGCAGACTAAATGGGAATAGATAAAAACTCTCCTTTCTTATTTCTCCACTTTGCGGACAGATAAATTTCAATGTTTAATTTTTAAAATCCCTTTGGTATCCACAACTACGCTACCACTGTTTTTATTTCCAGTTTTTGGCTCTAACATCCTATATAGACTCACGCTAATCGAGCTAAGGTATTTAGTCATATACGCTGGAGTTTACATTGATAGTCCAATCGACATAAAAACTAAAATAGAATTTTTTATGATTAAATAATACTACTTAGTGCTTGACCGAAAACCCTTTAATTATAAGTTAACCTAAAATAACAGCTAAGCCAAGAAACTACTTTGAAAATTGATTATAATTTGTTATCTTACAATAAATTACTAAGGTAACAAGATAACAAATGAACAGGAAAATCAGATGAAAAAAAAAAGTGATAAAAAACGGTCAAAAAATCATCTTGAAATCCCTAATTTTAAAATTGAACAAAGTGAAAAAATAGACATCACCGCCAACAGCGGTTTATTTTTAGTCGCTGAACTCATTAAAAAAATGGACATGATTAAAAAATTTGCTGAATTGAATATATTTATCAGAAAAACAATTGGTGAGGCCGTCCATATTCTTACCTTTATAATCAATCAATTCACGGGTGGTGATGCCATTTATGATACCAAATATGTAAAAGCCGATGGTGCGTTGCAAACGATTTTCGGTGACATGCATATTCCAACTCCCATACCTCCGGTGATTTTTTAGAGCGATTTACCGAAGAAACCACTGACAAGCTTCGGAACATCATCTGGAAAATGCAAGACAAGTATCTGACAAAACTGTCCAAACGCTTCAACAGAAAAATCATCATCAGTCTCGATTCATCGGTTTACGAAGTTTATGGGAACTGTAAAGAAACCAGTTCGCAAAGCGATAAAAATATTTTTGGATTCCATCCCCTGCTACTCCATATTCATCAAACAGGAGAATTATTAGATATTATTTTTCGTCCTGGTGCTGAGTTCACTTCCACTGGCGCCGTTGACATGCTGGAAGCCAACATCTTACGGTTGAAACCATATTTATTTATTAAAGTTGGCGCTCAGATCATTAAGTCTGGGCGGTATGTGATCATTCGCTTTGGTAAAAATTTTGATCGGGTTGCTGAATTTAGCCAGTGGTTTGAGCTGCTGCAACAACCCCTTTATGCCTAAGCGAATCGTTTAAATGAAAGTTTAAAAACTCACAGGAGAGGTACGTCCAGTTTTTCAACAGACCTATATTATTATTAATTTTATTGCTATAAATATGATTATATTACGATTAATTAAGTTTACTTAATCTCACATGATTATGTCTTTGAATTCGTGAAGTCTGAGTTCAAAAAAATTCATTAAATGCTGCCAGAAAACCTATGGTAAGTCCTTATCCGTTAATTTGGGCTAATTTAAATGCTATATACTGTAAGAAAATAACTATGGAACTATGGAAATATTTTATCGTATTTATTGTGTAGATTCAAAAAATACAATTCCAAAGTCTAATTCAATGACTAGTAATGGGTATAACCATAAAAATCTAAGAATTCCTGAAGCGGAATGGGCTATTAAGATAAAAAAGGGTAATAAAGCTGCCTTCAATAAACTATTTCTTCGATATTATGATAAACTTTGTCAATTTGTTGTGCATTATGTCGGTGATCCAGACATTGCAGAAGATATTGTTCAAGAGCTCTTTTTTCAAATCTGGATTAATCGTACTACATGGAATTTCACCCCAAATATTGTATCCTATCTGTACAAGGCAGCACGAAATTATTCGTTAAATCATCTGAAAAAAAATAATATTAAAGACAAATTTCTTGATGATTATACTGAGTCTTTTAACCTTTCAGAAACACCTGAAAAAAAGTTTATCGACAAAGAATTAAATGATAGTGTGCACGCTGCAATTAACGAACTTCCTGAGCAATGTCGGATTATATTTAAAATGAAGAAATTCGATGGTCTTAAATACGCTGAGATTGCAGAAATTAAAAACATCTCCGTCAAAACTGTCGAAACTCAGATGGGACGTGCTCTGAAATATCTTCGAAAAAGACTCACAGTTCTACTCACCGTTATCTCCCTCTAAAACTGAATTAAAAAAAATACTAGCATTATCCTGTAAGGGTATTTTCAATTTTATTTGCTACAATAATAAACATATTGAAAATTATAATGTAATGGTAAAATTAAAATGCAAGAAAAAATCAATTGGGAATTACTTGCCCGGTATTTTTCAGGGGAATGTAGCTCTGAAGAGAAAAAACTGATTGAATCATGGATGAGAGCAGATCCAAAAAATAAAATCGAAATTGATAATTTGGGGAAAATATGGTCAGTATCAGAAGTACAAAATAAGAACTGGAATGCTCACGAGGCCCTGAAAAAAGTCTCAGAGAGAATAGACAACACATTACCCGAAAGAAAACCGTTAATTATTCGGTATCCTATAGTTAAGATATATCGTTATGCCGCCGTTTTCTTAATTTTAGTAGTCTCAACTCTCATCATTTCCAGGATATTTTTGCATCAATCAGTTCCGGTGATAACCGAAGTTCTGGTGCCTAACGGAACCACAAGGGAAATAGTTTTTCCCGACAGTTCGATAGTCTTTCTGGATTCAGGAAGTTTTTTAACATATAGCGATCATTTTGGTGATAAATTAAGAGAAGTAAATTTGGAAGGTGAGGGATATTTTGAAATAACCAGAAATCCGCAAATTCCGTTTATTGTTCATGCCGGAGACGCTGTAATTAAAGTCATCGGGACAAAATTCAATGTTAGAGCCTGGAAATTATCTCATATGGTCAAAATTGTTGTCGAGGAAGGCAAGGTCTTATTTTATTCCAAAGACGATTCTGAGGATGAGTCTGTAATAATTGCTAAGAATCAATTGAGTACTTTACCAGAAAATGGCAAACCGCAGAAACCACAAGTTGTGGATGTAAGTCAATATTTAAGCTGGATGAACCATGAAATGGTCTTTCAGAATGTAACACTGAACGAGGTTTTACAACAACTGGAGCGTTGGTATGATCTTAAAATCAACATTGCAGACAAATCATTATTATTCGTGCCTGTGACAATCAATATTACAGGACAGCATCCGGTTGATACATATTTAAGTTTAATTGGTTCAATATTTGGAATTAAATATAAGATTGCAGGTAATAATGTATCTTTTAGTAAAAAGAATTAATTCTTACACCCTACGCGAAAAATCCTGATTAACAAAAAAGGAACTTATTATATGCATTTCATAAGAATAATAACAGTTTCACTATTTTTTATTTTGATTGCCAGCATTACTCTTTCTGCACAGACTGATAGTACTAGGAGCATTCACACTGATGATCTCCCGGAATCGCTTTCTAATATGATTTCGATTAATCTCGACAATGTACAGTTTGAAAAAGCACTCAATGTCATATCGGAGAAAGGTAAAATAGAGTTTAACTATTCAAGAAATTTTCTCCCTATGGGTCAAATAGTATCACTAAAAATGAAGAATGTTCCGGTTGCAGAAGCATTAATGAAAGTATTGAATGATACTAAAACTGGACTAATTTTGACTGATGAAGGATTTATCGTTTTAGTTCCGGTCTCCGGCTCATTTAGCAGTATTATCGGTAGTGTCACAGATGAAGAAACTGGTACTTCGTTAGAGGGTGTAAACGTATTGATCAGAGGAACGCATCTGGGCAGCTCTACAAATGCAGAGGGCAGATTCCTCATTCCAAAACTTGTTCCCGGAGTTTATACACTTGAAGTGTCGATGATAGGATACAAAAGCAAGTTCATTCAGAATATTCTTATATCGAAAAATTCTGAAATAGTATTAAATATTACACTTAAGCAAACTCCACTATCTTTAAGTGAGATTATTGTTACTCCGGGACAATTCTCTTTAATGAGAAATGAACCAGCTTCGAGAAATGCTTTATCATCAGAAGACATCCAAGATTTTCCACAATTAGGAGAAGATATATACCGGGCTGTTCAAAGACTTCCGGGATTATCCGGGAGTGGCGACTTTTCAGCCAGATTCAATGTGCGGGGCGGCGAACAGGATGAAGTACTGGTTCTGCTCGATGGAATGGAATTATACGATCCTTTTCATCTCAAAGATTTCAACGGCAGTTTAAGTATTATAGATTATGAAATTATCAGGAGCGTTGACATATTTACCGGCGCGTTTTCTTCTGAGTACGGCAATGCAATGAGCGGCGTATTTAACATGAAGACGAGCACACCAAGATTAGAAAAACCAAAAACATCGTTATCACTCAGTTTATTAAATACCCGCATTCTTTCTGAAGGAAACTTTAATGGCGGAAAAGGGGCATGGCAGGCGATCGGGCGTTTAGGGTACATCAGATATGTTCTAAAAACCATAGGGTATGCAGATGATTTTGATCCATCATACAATGATTTTTTCGGAAAGGTCCAGTATTCATTGAATGATAAGCATTTAATTTCAGGTCATATATTGAGATCTTACGACAATATGTTTGCAAGAGATAGTGAATACGAGAGCTTAGACGCATCTTACGGTAATACGTACGGCTGGTTAAAATGGGATGCGCAGTTTTCTTCATCCCTGTTTGCGCAAACCATTCTTTCAACAGGCAGGGTTAGCAAAGACCGTTCCCTTGAGGGTTTTTATACTGATTACATATTAAATTTCAGATCGTCTGAAGAACGCGGCTTTAATTTTTACGGATTAAAACAGGATTACAGTTTTGAAATTTCCAATTCTTATTTATTTAAATGGGGTTTTGATGTCAGACATTTGTCTGTCGATTACAATTTCCATAAAATGGAGAAAATAAGTGAAGAATTATCGCAGAACGAAATCTCTGAAATGCAATTTAAAAAGGACGGTACCGATTTAAGATCATATATATCGAACCGTTTTCGGCTGCTCAATCCATTGACGGCAGAGGTTGGCTTACGATACGATTATGCATCGTGGACCAATGATAAGAATATTAGCCCACGTGTAAACATTGCGTATAATGTGGGGAAAAAGACTGTAATTCGTGCAGGGTGTGGGAAGTTTTATCAAACGCAGAAAATTCATCAGCTTCATATCATCGATGATGAAAAAACGTTCAAACCGGCAGCATTATCTAAACATATTGTAATCGGACTCGAACATGAGTTTGACAGTGGCATCTATGTTCGATTGGAAGCATATCAAAAGCGGCTCTCGCATATTCATCCGCGGTATCTGAATTTTGTTAATATGATGGATATCTCTCCCGAAATGTCGAATGACCGTATCAAAATTGAACCCGAACGGGGTGAAGCAAAAGGTATCGAACTTTATACATACGGAAAAATAAATACCAAACACAGTTTTTGGACGAATTTTACATACTCTATTGTCGAAGAAATAGTTGAAGGTTTCACAGTGCCGCGAAACATGGATCAGCGTTTTACTGTTAATCTTGACTATAATTATCGGCCAAACAGCACATGGGCTTTTAACCTCGCATGGCAGTATCATTCGGGATGGCCGTATACAGAAGGAACACTCAAATATGAATGGTTATCGGACGGGCGCTTCATTGTAACTCCTTTTGAGCCGGGGCCTTTGAACGGCAAAAGGTTTCCTGCATACCATAGGTTGGATGTACGGCTCAGAAGGTATTTTGATACATCAAAAGGGCGAATTTCCTTGTTCTTCGAAGTACATAATCTCTATAACCGGAAGAACATCCGGGAGTACGATTATGTGTTCAGTAATATTACCCGAGAAAGTTACAATGTCGCAAAAACTTCAAATGGCTGGTTACCCATAATGCCGACCTTCGGGATAAGCTGGGATTTCTAAATGTGTTATGAGATTCTTTACATAAATGATGCTTCACTGCTCGCTCGAAAAAATAGTATTCTACATTACTTTTTAATTGCGTCAATTATAACAAAGCAAATTCAGCCGGCGCGCTTCAGGTGCGTGATTTCTAATTTCTCAGTAGATGCGATATTTTGTGCATCTCCTGAGTCTTGCATCAAGCGCGCGCCTGACTTGCACCTTGTTTGGTAAAAATATTTATGTCAATATTTGACTTGTCCCCCCCAAAAAAAGCGCCTTTGAGATGATGTGCCTGATGTAAATATGGACAATGCATTAATAGGAGAAAATTTTAGCATGAAAAAAGCAATTATATTTTCCATCTTTGTTTCATTTCTTGTGCTGTTTCTGACAAATTGCGAGAAAGAATCGAATCCAATTACTATTGAACCAGATGATCAAGTTAAAGCATTTATCAACGTCAACCTTGTAACAATGACGGATGAAAAGGTAGATACTAATCAGATGGTTTTGATTGAAGGCACAAAAATTACGGTTATTGGTCCCTCGAATGAAGTTGCAATACCTGAAAATGTAACCTTCATTGATGGAGAGGGTGCATACCTGATGCCCGGCTTAGCTGATATGCACATGCATACAAGAGAGGATTGGATAGACAACCGCTGGCCCGTTTCGCCATTTTATTTATACATTGCTAATGGTGTAACAACTATCAGAGATTTTGGTCCGAATGGTAATGATTTGACTTTTGTCCTTCGCTGGCGGGATGAAATCAACGAGGGAAGTCGCATTGGTCCTACTATCTATGCTTCCGGCCTTAGACCGGGGCACCCATCTGCCGGTAATCAGGATCCACAAAGCATCGTTCAGTGGAACTATACTCAAGATTTCGATTTTCTTAAAATTTACTCGTACATCTCCTATTCTGACTTTAAGGAAACCATGTCGACTGCCCGGCAATTAGGGATGTACACTGTTGGCCATATACCATTTCCAGTCGGTTTAGAAGGTGTCATAAGCGAGGGCTACAACGAAATAGCCCATGTCGAAGAACTGGACTGGGAATTCGTCGAATTCAACAGAGACACGGTTATGGCATGGGGGGATTGGCTGCCCTACCTCATCGGGTGTGTCCTTCAGCAGAATAACGTTACTTCTGGCTTTGATCTGGGAGATTTCCAAGCAAGATACGGCGATAGACTAGCAACTGTGATCAGCATATTACAGTCAAACAATATTCCTTTGTGTACAACAATGATCGTAGATGACCTTATCGTAGAAAAACTATTTGAGCCCGGAACCTTTCTGTCACGTCCTGAAATCAGTTTTATGCCCCAGGATTATTTAACCGCATTCAACCAGGGAGTAGAAAAACATCAAATGCAATTTCAAGGGATTGAAGATCTGGCTACTTTCAAGTATGAATTGGACAAGAAGCTTTTGGATGAACTGCATCGAGCGGGTGTCCCCTTGCTTCTGTCAACGGACGCCGGGACTGCCACGATGGGTATCGTGCCAGGCTTTTCGATTCACGATGAGCTGCGCATATTGATCGAGAATGGATTTACGCCGTATGAAGCCATTGCCGCAGGAACTGTCAACGCCTCCAAAGTTGTCGAAGCGATGATAGGTGAGGACGATTTTGGTACCATCGAGGTAGGTAAGAGAGCAGACTTAATATTGGTAAATGGAAATCCTCTTGAAGATGTCACTAATATCAAGAATCCCCTTGGTGTTATGGTAGCGGGCCGGTGGTATTCTAGACAAACATTGGAAGATATGATAAACCTTTAAAACTCGTTTTGCAGTCCTTTTAATCGAGTAAATGGAATTTTTAAGGGGTGCATAATCGAAGTACTTGTTTGCAAAGCATATGAAATGCAATAGAAAATTGCAGGGTACCTAACAATTCATTCACGCGACAGAAGGCGGTGGATTTTTAAGTGAGTTTTGTGCTCTCTCAAAACTCATTTCAGATTTCCAGTAAAGCGCTGCTAAGCCCTTTTGCGCGTGATGATCTCGTTAGCGCCATCGAAATACGACCGATATTAGTGTGTCCAGGTCCAGTTGACACCCAGGGATGGCAGCAAGGGAAACAAGTTTTCCTCATTTTTAGTTAAATAAGGAATCCCATCTAAACCTCCTCTACAGTTGTATTTAACATTTCTAACGTTGTCTCGATTGTACAAGTTAATCACTGCCAGAAAAACAGAGATGCGGCTTCGGGAGAAATGGAAATGGCGACTTATCTGTAAGTCCATCCGGTGATAGGGCGAAAGCCTGGATCCGCCTAACTTATCATACTCCGCATAATATTGAGTGCTACCGTCAGGTAGTTGTCGGGAGCGCATGACCTTTTGGGTGTAAGGCCAGCCGGTGTGATATTGCCAGGAAAAATTCACATGCCAGTTGCGATTGGGGCGGTAATTAAGGTCCAGATAGATGGTATGGCGTTGATCGTATCGGTTCGGAATGATGGGATCTTCCAAAGTTGATGTTTCCCCCTGGAAAATAAGGCTTCTTACATCTTCATCCGCATAGGCCAGAGCGTAACTGGTCCAACACGAAAATTTCCCTCCCTGATCATACTTCATATAAAATTCAAGGCCTTTGGATTTTGCCCTGTTAAAAGTCAACGAGAATAGATCTTCCTCGACTTCAGGAAATATTTCAATAGCATTGGAAAACGTACAAGGATAACACGGTTCGAATGAATAGACGGGGATTCATCACTGAATTCAAGGTTAGCCAGCCATAGGAATTTCCGTACCCGGTATTAACTTCATCCTGTCTAAACGACGCTTCTATATCATTCTCCACAAAATCCAGTTTATCTCCCGAGTGAAGAATATTGGCAGAAATCGCATTCTTATCACTGATTTTAAATTTCACCTCTCAAAAGTGTAGTATTAATGATATTCCAAATTATAGTTACTTTTGTAAATTACAGTTTCTTTTGGGCAAGGTTAGCAAAACTAAAATCAAAACTGCAAGTGATAATTTTTTAATCATGACTGAACTTTTTCCTTCTAAACTAACAATCATTTGGTTGTATGATAGCGCAATGTCCATGCCATTTGAGAGAAACAGCAAAAGAATGATTGTAATTATTAAAAATACAATTGGATACAATTAGAGATTAGTAAAATAGAAATGCAAGTACAATTGCGGAAATGCGGAATTTTTTTGCAATTTAAATCAGGGATTATTGATGGTTATGACGATCAATTTTATTACTTATAAAATTAATTTGATATTCTTTCTAACTGATTTCTGTCTGGATTTTCAAAAATTTAGTCTGTTTATCGCTGATTGGTATTTGAACAATTGAAATGAAAATTAAAAATAAGAAAAATCAGATGATACGTGCTTCGATCAAGTTCCAGGTATTACATAAGAAATTTTATGCGCCTGTGTCTCTCTATCATATTTTTTAACTGAAGGATCACAAGCAAGCATAAAATTGTATTATATAAAAAATCCTTGACAAATTGGAGAAAAAAGTATAAATTGAAAGCCAAATAAAAACGTGCTAAGATAACACAGCTAATCATCCTGATCTATTGTCTTTTAATGAGTAATATTATGTTATGCAGTATAAATAATAAAGGGAAATAAGATGACAATATTATTATCGACAATAAAATCAATTATTAATCTGATAACACTAAAATTGAAGTTTCCCAAAAAGTATTATGAAAAAAATATTCGCATGGAGGATGGATTAGAATTTAAAATATTTAGACATATGAGCCTAAGACCAAAACATCAAACTTCAAATGGTTCAATTTTAATCGTGCGGTTTAAATTTAAAAAGTTTAGTCATAAATCTAATATACGAATGTCAAGAATTCCAATTTTATTAATTGCTGGTTTTCCTGGCTTTAGAGATAAATTGTGGATGATAGATTGGAAAACTGATTATTGGCAGGGTATATATCAATGGGAAGATATTGAAGCGATTGAGAAATACAAGAAGTCATTTGTTTTGGGAATTATGAATAAACGCTCAATTCAAGACACAATTTCATATTATATTATTCCTGAAAAGAATATCGATAATTATGTTCAGAGCATGTTGTCTGAACATTGAGTACATGATTATTAATGATGGAGCATAACAATGTGCTGCAGTCGGATTTGAAACAGCCACTTTTTTTGTGTATTTTGCGATCTGTGTAATCACTTGGCTTTTGTGAGTCTTTCAATGTTTCAAACCGCTGAGCATTACCGTTAGCCAGCCGAAAGAGTGCTGCGCTGCCCCTCTGCGATCCGCGATGTGGGACCTCGTATGAAAGGATTAGCTAACATTATGTACACTACACGCAAGTACGATGACAAGCTGAGGTTGGCCCTGCTGAAATATATTCTACTCTGCCCTTTGTTCCGTTCTTTGTGGCAAGTAATTTGATGATTTATTCTCATAGAAAATTCATTAATCAAAGATATATGCCAGAGCATGAAATACAACATTGCATGAAACATCCTTATTACACATTCATCCATTTTTTGAGGAGGTAGAAATGAAAACAGTAACGACAGCAATACTATTAGTCACACTCCTTGCACCGTTGCCGGTTTGTGGACAGGAGAATCCAACTCCGAGTGTAAGCCTCCACATGGCTGCCCTTCAGGGGAATATTGATGCAATTCGGCAGCACATTAAGGCCGGTTCGGACCTGAATGAAAAAGATGCGTATGGGTCCACTCCCCTGATTATTGCAGCAACATTTAGCAAGACTGAAGTGGCGAGGGCCTTGATTGAGGCCGGGGCTGACATGAAAATCAGAGACAACTATGGGTCAACTCCGCTTCACCTTGCCGCTCTCTTTTGCCGCACAGAGATCGTCAAGGCCCTCCTGGACAAAGGTGCTAACAAGTATTTAAGGAACAACAGCGGATCTACTGCGTTGGATATTGTTTCAGCTCCTTTCGATGATGACAAAGGCATCTACGATCAACTCGGAGCAGCCCTTGGGCCACTGGGATTGAAACTGGACTACGAGCAGATTAAAATGACTCGTCCCAAGATTGCGGACATGCTGCGACCTCGGACTGAGGAGCTCGAAGCGGTTGAATACACGCCGTTACCTGGGGATGACTGGAAGGTGTCGACGCCCGCAGAGCAGGGGTTGGATCCGATGCTTGTGGCGGAGCTCTATCTCGATGCGGCTGAAATGGAGACCCTCTATGGGCTGCTGGTGATTAAGAACGGCTACCTGATCGCTGAAGGGTATTTCAATGAAGGGGCGGTTGAGCAGAAGGCCTTGTTGCAATCGGTGACGAAGAGTTATACATCGGCCTTGGTCGGGATTGCACTGGAGCAAGGTCATCTGTCAGGCCTGGATCAGAAGATGATGGATTTCTTCCCGGAGTTCGCCGGACAGATAGAGGACCCGAGGAAGGCGCAGATCACGATCCGGCACCTGCTGCAGATGCGCGCCGGATATCCCTGGGAGGAGACCGATCCTGCTCTTTGGAAGGCGCTTTTGTCGGGCGACTATCTGCCCCTTGTATCTGAAATTCCTCTCATCAACGATCCGGGAACCGAGTTCAATTACAGCAATCTGACGTCCAATTGGCTGGGGATTATTGTGGCACGGGCGTGTGATACAGATCTCAAGTCATACGGTCAGGAGCATCTTTTCTCGTTGATTGACGCGGAGGTGGGCGATTGGAAACAGGATAGGAACGGCTATTACATTGGCTGCGCGGAAATTCGCTTTACGGCACGTGATATGGCCAAGTTCGGCCTGCTCTATCTCAACGACGGTGAATTCGAAGGGAACCAGGTCGTTCCAGCCAGTTGGGTCAGGGAATCACTGCAATCCTATTCGGAGGATGCCTGGGTAACTGAAGCTAAATTGAATAAGGTGGGCCGTTACTTCCGCGACCTTGGGTATGGCTATCAGTGGTGGTCCGCCAGGGTAGGCGAGCATCATGTCGACTTCGCCTGGGGGCATGGCGGACAGCAGATCGTCCTGCTGGATCAACTCGACATGGTGATTGTCGTTACCGCGGATCCGTTTTACCAGCAACATGACGACGAGGCATGGAAACACGAACAGGCGAACATCAATCTGGTGGGTAAGTTCATCAAATCCTTACCGAAGGAGTGACGAGCAGCCCCGGCCAGCTCGGCGCGATAATTCGGACAAGACTTAGCCGGGCCGCTCAGCTCGAGGCCGTTAGGTCTTGCAAGATTGCATGATGTATTGTTGTAAACTATTCTGAAGATTTAATTTTCCTCAAAGAGCTTATTGAGGCGGGAAAGATAAAATCGGTCATAGATAGACGCTATCCGTTGGAACAGACTGCCGAGGCTCACAGGTATGTCGAAAAAGGGCACAAAAAGGGAAATGTAGTCATAACTTTGGAGCATAATAACAAAGCCTAAAAAAGCCTTGCGGTTGACGGCGAGAGGCTGTGGTTTTTATTAATGTTTCTGGGTTGCGACGGGTTTTGGTTGGTCGGACGCCTTTCGGCAGATCCCCGCGGCAACCGAACTTGGGTGCTTAGACAACAATGTTACATAGGCACCATGAACCTGAATTTCAAAAATAGGATGAGGAGTAGACAATGTTAAA
>JABAOC010003375.1_pt1 | contig 38667 bp, 46 predicted proteins | sample 7062161 | NCBI WGS metagenome assembly JABAOC01 (sample SAMN14538625, study PRJNA623070) | marine sediment metagenome | biome: marine biome [ENVO:00000428]; feature: marine pelagic biome [ENVO:01000023]; material: deep marine sediment [ENVO:00002113] | place: India: Gulf of Khambhat ... | reverse complement strand
TTCGGCTACGTCGAACCATAACCAGAAACCACTTCCTCCCCCTCTTTTTTCTGCTAAGAACTCTAAATCACTCTCGATTGTGTGTTGCATCAGAAAGGTTATTAACCATTTCAGAAAATTGTATTAGACGGAGAAAGGAGTATTTGAACGCAAAGAACGTTACACACTGTATCTTTCTAGCAACTCTTGCTTCAATGTTAATGACAGTGTTTTCCCTCCCTATACATGCATCAGAAAATGCAGAAATTCTTATAACCCCCGCCAACTTTGAAGGATCACATCTTGTTCCAACCTCGGACATAACAATCAGCGTTCTCGTTGCCAACGTTAGCAATTTGCGCTTAGTCACCCTCAACATTAGCTATGAACCTCTAATCCTTAGCTTCCGAAGCCATTCCTTAGAAGCACTAAGCTATGGCCCACAACCAACTGTAGTGACGAGCGACACAAAGGGCTTCTTTTGGCTGAATGTCACATACCACGCAGCAATTACCACGTCCTCGCCGATGGCATTAGTCAATGTCACATTTTCGATTCTAACTATAGGTGAGACAGCGCTGAATCTGCATAGTACGCAGCTTCTCGACACAACCGGGCAGCCTATCCCCCATTCGACTGCCGGCAGCTACTTCAACAATTTCAGTCTCTATGACATAAATCAAGATGGAAAGATCGACATCCTAGACCTCGGCATAATGGCCAAAGCCTTCGGATCCTACCCCGGGCATCCCAGATGGAACGCCAACGCTGACGTTAACAACGATGGGTACGTCAATCTCACAGACATCACAATTGTAGCATCACATTTCGGCAAATACTAGCGAACCTGCGAGCAGACACACACAGGTGATTACGACAGCCAATTGATGGCGGGCTCATCGTATTCTTGGGAGAGGCGCATCGCACTCAACATGTACGAAAGGCCAGTCTCCTCTCAAGATCCCAATCATTCCAAAGTCAGGGGGCCAGAGTCGTCATTGCCCACCAAAAAAACATTAAAGACACGCTTCCATAAAAATGTAATTCCAGAATCAAACCGTGGATACAATGCTTCGCCGAATAAAAGTTGTGCCCTTGGCTGCAGAAAGCCTTGGCGTAAGGTCCTTGTGCACCTACGTAGAGACACCTGACGTACGCGTTCTCCTTGATGCAGGCGTGTCGATTCCGCCTCGACGGTTCCGGTTGCCACCCCACCCTCTTGAATTTGAAGCCATAAGAAAATCGCGACAAAAAATCGCGGAGTTTGCAGAAAAAGCCAACGTTGTCACAATCAGCCACTATCACTTCGACCACCACACACCATCCTACGAAGATTGGCTCTCCAACTGGACCAACAAAGAAACCGCACAGCAAATCTATGAAGGCAAACTTGTACTTGCCAAGAACTATCGCGAAAACATCAATGCAAGTCAACGTCGACGCGGCTGGACCTTCGAAAAAACAGGAGGGAAACACGCGGAAAATCTGGAATTCGTGGATGGCAAAGCTTTTGCGTTCGGCGAAACTAAAATGAATTTTTCTCACTCAGTTCCACATGGTGTGCCGAATTCCCCGCTTGGTTGGTTAGTCATGACCACAATTGAACACGAAGACGAAAAGATGATGTTTGCATCTGACGTGCAAGGCCCCCTAGACAACGCGACTTTGAGCATCATTCAAGCGGAAAAGCCACAGTTGTTGGTTGTTGGTGGTCCACCGCTTTACCTTGTTGGCTTTCGAGTCAGCGAAGAGCGGATCCAGCGAAGCCTGAAAAACTTGGAAGCGCTAAGCAAAATGGTTCCGGTTACCATTGTTGACCACCATCTCTTGAGAGATCAAGATTGGCGAGAACCGATGAAACACGTTTTCCAGTCCGCAAAAGCGGCTAACAACGAAGTGGTCACTGCAGCAGCGTTCCTGGGGCAGGAAGAGCAGCTCTTGGAAGCAAAGAGAAAGCAGCTGTTCGAAAAACACCCTCCTAGTTCGGATTTCAAAAGATGGTCAAAGCTACCTGATCTCAAGCAGAGTAAGACAAAGCCACCTCTTGCGCACGCGAATTGACATTAGGTTTCATTATAGAAGAGTCTTTCATAAAAGATAAAGTGCCATAGTGCAAGTAATATTTTGGAGAAGTGAGAATGAAGAGAGTAGTTTCTGGAATTTTACTGGCTTTAATCCTTACAGGAACACCTGCTTCAGCATCCATTAGGGCTTTTGCTTCAAGCATGGATGAGAGTATAGCGCAGAACTCGGGTTTTGAATATGGGTTATCCTCTTGGTATGTTTCGACAGGAACGGCCGCATATTCTGCTGAGAGTATGGATCCGAAAAACGGTACATGCTGTGCAAAAGGTGTGGAGCTCAATAGAGGAAGCTTAGGAAGGCTTTACCAGGATTTGACTGACATAGTTCAGCCTGGTGAGAAGTACAAGATTGGAGGTTGGATAAAAACTCAAGATGTTGTGGGGTATGTTGTTATTGCGCTCAATTATGTCAATAATGAAGGGTGGACACCTGCAGATGGATATGTAAAGGAAATAGGTTATGCAACTGGCACGACCAACTGGACATACTATGAAAGCAATGTTTTCACTCTACCTCCTATGCCAAGTGATGCTTCAGCAATTTGGTTCTTATTCGATTTCAACGATGGTGAAGGATCAGCATGGTGGGATGATGTATCACTCGTGAATATTTATGTCCCCATACTTGGCGACTTAAACCTAGATCGAAAGGTGGACATAAAAGATATAACAACAGCTGCCTTAGCTTTTGGTTCGTTTCCTGGTCACCCAAGATGGAACCCTGTAGCAGACGTAAACCATGATTATGTGATAGACATTAGAGACCTAGTTCTGGTAGCTGGTCAATTGGGAGAAACATACCCATAATGTGCGGGACGCCATTTTACATTACACAGCTGCTGTAGAATGAATGTCGTTCCACTGAACAACGAGAGCGCTGCGACCTAGAAACTATGGGCTATCCCCTCGCCCTCAGCGGGTGCGCCGTTCGTTCTTTCATTCTGCATATTTTCTTTTTCAAGAGAAGGTGTGGTGGTGCGGCCGCCGGGATTTGGACCCGGGTTAACGGCTTGGAAGGCCGACGTCCTAAACCAGGCTAGACCACAGCCGCTTAAAGTTAGTTATAGAAGAGTGGGCTTTTAAATTAAAATTTCGATATACACACAAACGCGCGATTCACGTGTTTAAATCAAGCTGCGTTAATCTATCTTCCGGTAAGGTTCCACAAGATGACAGAGACGAAAGCAGTGATCTTTGATTTCATAGGAACACTGGTGAATCTAAGAGGGTATTCTCTCGAAAAAGCTGAAGACAGATTATTCAGAAGCTTGCTGGAAAGCGGCCTTAACCTCCATCGTGAACGTTTCTTCGTAGCGTACAACAAAGCATATCGCCGGCATCGCGAAATCCGATACCAACAGCTCATTGAGGTCACTAATGCGGTGTGGATTTCTGAAGCCTTGAGCCAGTTAGGTTTCCAGGTCGCGCCTGACGATGTAAAAATCAAAACAGCGGTGAATCATTTCTTTGAAGACTATTTGGCTGCACTAACGCTACGCTCTTCAGCACGGCAAGTGCTAGTCACACTTCACCAACGATACAAGCTGGGGCTAGTCTCCAACTTCACATATTTCCCCGTCATTTACGCGGCTCTGAGAAAGCTTGAAATTGGCAGTTTTTTCGATGCTGTGGTTGTTTCAGATGCAGAAGGTTGGCGAAAACCTAGTAGTCGACCTTTCAGAAAGGTTTTGTCAGTCTTATCAATAGAGCCGGACGAGGCGATTTTTGTTGGGGACACACTTTTAGAGGATATTCATGGCGCTAAGGAGGCTGGCATGAAAGCGATTTTCATTTCGTCACCATTCACTGTTCAACATGATGATGGGAAATCGCTGCAGCAGCCTGACTATGTAATTGGAGATCTAAAAGATATTCGCGAAATCCTTGACGCGCAGTAGTTTCGTCTGCGCCGCTATACCCGTTAAAAAATTTCGACAGGGAAAAATGGGGGGAGGAGATGTTTAGCCGGGCTACTTTATAGATGTGATGAAGTCGTCGATTGGAATAGCTGGCAACGTTTTCAGTTTGATTGTTCCTCGAGAGCCTAGTTCGACAGAAACTTTGGCAACCGTTTTGTTATCTGCGGCTTCAACCATGTTGATGAAGTCGTATTCGCCCAACGTTGCATATTGAGAAAGCACTTTGACGCCGAGGGCTTCCAGTTCCTTGTTGACTTCTTTGATTCTTTCGGGCTTTGATTTGATAGTTTTCCATCCATCGTCGGTGAGTTTTGATAGCAAGATATAGTATGGCATGAGATTTCGCTCCAACATTGTATTTGACTGTTTATAGATTTGTGCTTTTTGGCGCGCACAACCGCTTCGGCGGGATGGAACTTAAATAGAACGACGTTCCGATAAAATGGTATGGAAATTGGCTTGGTTGAGTTCAGCGCATTCGAGATGGAGCTTCAAGCAAAGCAGGGATCTCCCTTGGACATTCTGGCTCCGGAAATCGGTCGAGTCTACGTAGTTGCTATTACCCGTGATGGCTGTCCTGCATGTTTAACGCAGAAGCCCCAACTGGCTAAGTTAGCGAAAACTGTCTCAACGAAGCATGGCGATAAGGTGGTTTTCTCTCGAATGCATATTAAATGCGCGGAAGGCTCGACAGAAGAATCGCTACGCAGCAAAGACGTGTTTGGCCACTATTTTTACCCTACGATCCTGGTATTGTTGAAAACAAGGGACCGTGGAGCGATTGAGTATTACCGGAATGCGTCGCCAGACATGGATGAGCTGAGAAAGAACATTAAGAGAGCTCTTGACATTGCAGAATCTATTGAGAAAAGCTGACTGTATTCTTTGACTCGTAAGCGCCTGAAAGTTTAGGCGTGTTTTAGCGGCGACCTCCAGGTGTGCAACGCCTCAGCTACCCCCGGGAGTTGGAGAAAACAAGAAAAGCGAGAACGTGCTTAGATAATCATGAGGAGCCATGACGCGAAGCGGACGACCACGAAAGCACAAGTGGATCTCCTTTAAAGATTTGCAGAGCGACTTCACGCCAGACGCGCAATACTTGAAGTGGACTAGCGCGAATAATGTGGCCCTTCAAGCAGTTGCTGGAACAGGCTGTCCCCGGTGCCAAACCGAGAATGTTGAGTTTAGGCACGACAAGAAATACAAAATTATTCGCTTCCACTGCCTTGGATGCCGCTATGAAACCTCTTATCGAATCAAGACACCTAAGCCTGGAAGCTACGAAATCGTACCCATTCTAAGTGACGGCATTCAAATTGGCGAAACCATTGTGGACAGCTATCACCCCGCCACAAGGCGGCAGAGAAGCGATGCGTTTGTGCTAAAAGTTTCGCGAGGTGTTGAAAGCGGCCGAATCAGTCTGGGTGGCGAGTGGTATGTTGATAAGTTGACTCGTGGCATGCATGATCAAAAGCGGTACTATGCCAATTTCGAAGAAGTAATGCTCGTCTGCAGTTGGAACAGGATGAAGGTAGAACACGAGAGACGACTACGGGAGCTTGAGGACGATAGAGCCCTCTGACTTTCTGTAATATTACTGAGGAGAATAAAACTTCTTTTTTTTGTCGCAAAACGGCGATGTTACTGACATTTATGGCTGCGTGCCTGCGCATGCTTCAAGGCGTCTAATACTAAGAAGACTGCAGTTTGGCGCTCTTTTCTCCCCCAACTTCCATCCTTATTCTGCCTCTTAACAATGAATGGAAAGGCCTTCTCAAACTGGCGCTTCGCTAAAGCGTGAGAGGTTTTTGACAGTGCATGGAACGTATGGTAAAAAGGGAAGCCTTTCCACGCGCCTCTCTTGGACTGCCGTTTTGCCAAATATTTCAGTCCAGTTTGCACTTGCTGGGATTCGGCGCTTAGCGGATGCTCGATTAACATCCGCAACACGTTCAATGTACACCACGCGCCGCACAATTTTGGCGTCCAAAATTGGAGATACGACTTCACAGCCCGTCGAACTTGCCTGTTGTCATCAAAACCGAAAAGGTGGAACAAATGAACTGCATAGGTTGTTTGGAAAAAAACGGTGCAGCCTAGCCCAAACTCTCCGTAATGCGTTGATCGCATTATCGACGTCTCTCTTCTATTAGGCGAGACGAAGAAACCCGGGTAGCCTCGATACTGTCCCCGCTGAATTGCTAAGAGCCACTTCAGCCCTTTCTTGACACTCACATCGTCCGCATTGTACCCCAATAAACACAGGTTCCAAAGATTGTTAGCCGTGTACACAAAAAGTTGGGTCCAACTCCCATCTGCTGACTGGCTAGAGGCAATCTTTTCATACAATTCCTTTCTCAGCGTTTCATCAGCTGCATTTTTTTGTTTGAACACCTCTCTCCTGAGGTAGATGCCAATGGGCGATTCTAGACTCTCAACGTAGCGGATCGGATTGACCTGCAGCCTCTTCAACATGTGTCCATCGAAGGCTCCATGGTTAGGTGGTTTCATCGCATTATATTTTTTTCTGAACTTGGGCAGTAGGGTAAATCTCGAACGCGGAAAGAAGCGAATGCTGTGTAAGACACTTAAGGGACTTGTGTTAAGTTAGTATAATTACGTCTGAATGAGGGCATTTGAATGGCAGGAATAGTTCTTATCAGAGATGTCATGTCAAAAAACGTGAAGGTTGTTAGACCCGACACTACTATGAAAGAGGTTGTTGCCACGATGAATAAATTCGATATTGGCTCGATTGTTGTGGTGCAAAGCAGGCGACCAGTGGGGATAATTACTGAACGAGATATTCTCCGAAGAATTGTGGAGCCCTGTTTGGCTCCAGAGACTTTGCGGGCAAGGGAAGTTATGAGCAGCCCGGTGCTGACTATTTCTGACACAGCCAGTATCGATGAAGCAGCCAAAATCATGGCCAGGAAACGAATTAAAAGGCTTTTAGTTATGGATGACGAGAAGCTAGTGGGCATTCTCACATTTACTGATATAGTTACGCAAGTGCCCAACATGCTGGGGCTATTGGAAGAACTGGTGCGACCGCACCATCGTTCATATTGAATCTCGGCACCGTTGTCTTTTTAGAGCTTTTATATGGGAGTTGGCAGTCTTTCTAGGGGAACAAGAGCAGGAGAACCCAGGATTTGGATAGTGACACTCTGATTTTGATGTATCGTAAAATGCTTGAGATTAGACTTTTCGAAGACAAAGTCTTCGAGCTTTATGGTCAAAACCTCGTGCCTGGCACAATCCACTTGTACACCGGCGAAGAAGCTATCGCAGTCGGCGTCTGTACAAATCTGCGCAAGGAAGATTATATCGTGAGCACTCATCGCGGTCATGGGCATTGCATAGCCAAAGGCGCCCGATTAGATAGAATTATGGCTGAGATTCTCGGTAGAAAAACAGGCTACTGCAAGGGGAAGGGGGGATCCATGCACATTGCTGACTTCAGCGTAGGAGTTCTGGGGGCGACGGCGGTTGTCGGGGCGGGGATCCCGATTGCCACGGGTGCAGGGCTTTCCATAAAGCTTCGGGGCACTGATCAAGTCGCAGCTTGCTTCTTTGGCGACGGAGCCTCGAACCAGGGCACGTTTCATGAGGCTATCAATATGGCGGCGATTTGGAATCTTCCTGTTCTATTCGTATGTGAAAACAACCTCTATGCCATGGGGACACATCAAGCACGAGTCATGCTTGTCGACAACATCGCGGAAAGGGCAGCAGCGTATGGAATTCCCGGCGTCTTGACCGATGGAAATGACTCAATAGCTGTGTACAAGGCAGCGGAGAAGGCAGTTGAACGTGCAAGAGGTGGCAGAGGCCCAACTCTGATAGAGTGCAAAACATACAGGCAGAAGGGCCATTCACGCTTTGATCCGGCGACGTACAGGCCCAAGGAGGAAGTCGAAGAGTGGCTGAGCAAAGATCCAGTTCGCAGGTTGAGAAAGCGGCTTCGCGAAGCGGGGACCATTTCGGATGACAAACTGGCCCAGATGGAGAGAAACGTGGCTGAGGCTGTTGAGGCTGCTGTCACGTTCGCAGTAGATGGGCCCCATCCCGCACCGAGAGAAGCTCTAGAAGACATCTATGCGTAGCAGGAGGGTGGAGAAATGCGGAAGATAACCTACAGAGATGCGCTCCGTGAAGCTCTTTTGGAGGAAATGCAAAGAGACAAAACCGTGTTTCTGTTAGGAGAAGACATAGGGCGGTATTGGCAAGGGGCCTTCAAAGTAACTAAAGGATTGGCAGAAAAATTCGGCGAGGAAAGAGTGCTGGACACGCCAATCAGCGAATCTGCTATAATTGGCACTGCAGTTGGCGCGGCGATAACTGGAATGCGTCCTGTGGCGGAAATCATGTTTGGCGACTTAGTCACCTTAGCCATGGATCAGATAGCAAATCAAGCCGCAAAAATTCATTACATGTTTGGGGGCCAATCGAGGGTACCGTTGGTCATCAGAACTCCTTTTGGTGGAGGCGTCAATATTGCTGCTCACCATTCTCAAAGCCTCGAAGCCTGGTTTATGCATGTTCCTGGATTGCTTGTCGCGGTTCCTTCTATGCCTTCTGATGCGAAGGGATTACTCAAAGCAGCGATAAGGAACGACAATCCCGTGGTTTTCTGCGAGCACAAGCTTCTCTACCCTATTGAAGGCTTGGTTCCTGAAGGCGAGTACACACTTCCTTTCGGCGCTGCTGAAGTCAAGCGAGAAGGCCAAGATGTTACAATTGTTGCCACAATGTTTATGGTCCATGAAGCTTTAAAGGCCGCAGAGGCGCTCGAGAAAGATGGTCTTAGCGTGGAAGTTGTTGATCCGCGGACTCTGGTTCCTTTAGATAAGAAAGTATTAATTGACTCAGTAAGAAAGACAGGACGCTTAGTTGTCGTAAGCGAAGACTGCAAGACCGCTGGAGTAACTGCAGAAATCGCCGCATTAGTGGCTGAAGAAGCCATAGACTACCTTGATGCGCCCATAAAACGCCTGGCAACGCCCGACGCGCCAATCCCTTTCAGCCCACCACTTGAAAAACATCTTATCCCAGATGAGAAGAGCATTATTCAGACAGTTAAGAAAATCGTTTGATGGAGGAACTATTCTGGCCACAAAAATCCTGATGCCCCGACTGAGCTTGACAATGAAAACAGGCACCGTAATTGAATGGTTGAAAAAAGAGGGCCAAGAGGTTGATAAAGGCGAACTGGTCGTGGAGGTCCTCTCTGAAAAGACAACTTATGACATTGAAGCACCAGCAGCTGGAGTTCTCAGACTCATACTAGTCGATGCAGGTTCGGAGGTACCCGTTGGGGCGACACTTGCTTTCATTGGTGACCCTGACGAAGAGATTTCCGCGGAGGAAATCAAAGTGGAAACGCCGACCGCTGGTGCAGCTATTGAAATAGCCCGGGCCAAGGAAGTGCCTGCACCTTCTGCTGCTGAAGAACGAGTTTTAGCTTCTCCGGCTGCAAAAAGACTAGCTCGGGAACATGGCGTCGATCTGACACAAATATCAGGCACGGGCCCATCGGGGAGAATCGTGGAGGACGACTTAAAACGCTTCTTAGACTACAAAGCCCAATCATTGCCAAAGGTGAGAGAGGTGTTGCCTTTGACTGGCATTAGAAAAACAACCGCTGAGCGCCTAGCCTCAAGCTTTCAAACAGCACCTCATAGCTTCCTAATCGTAGAGGTTGAAACCACCAAAGCTGCACAACTCAGGAAAGCACGCCGTGTTTCTTACACGTCTATACTCACTTCTGCAATTGCACAGGCGTTAAGTGAACATCGAATCGTGAATTCTCGATTGGTTAATGGAAAACTCCAAGTGTTCGAGGACATCAATATCGGCATAGCAGTCTCCACGGAAAAGGGGCTGCTTGTTCCCGTCATAACTCATGCAGACAAAAAGCGAGTCGAAGATATATCTGTTGAATTGGAGGAGCTAGCTGAGAAGGCGAGACAAGGTAAACTTCTCAGGGAACAACTGACTGGCGGAACATTCACATTGACAAACCTAGGGATGTTCGCAGTTGACCAGTTTCTGCCAATAATCAATCCCCCCGAGTGCGCTATACTTGCAGCAGGACGCATCGCGGAAAAACCCGTCGTCATAGACAAGAAAATCGAAATCAAATCAATGATGTCCCTGACCCTCGCATATGACCACAGAATCATCGATGGGGCTCCTGCAGCAAAGTTCTTGGGAAGAATTAAGGAAATAATTGAAGGAAAATTAAAGAAAGAAAAATAGGTGAGGAGATTGGTTTTGCTCTACGTCGTGGCTACTGCTTCTGTCTTCTGCTTCTTCGGGATTAGTCCCGCCTTTTCCGCCAGTGTATAGATTAGCCATATTATGACGCCGTAGATAACTCCGTTGAAGATCGCGACTATGAGATTCTTAGCGGGAAGCCCTAACAGGTCATAGTCGATTGAGGCTGGCAAGCCGACAGCGTCGTAAATCATTTCTGCAGGGGGAAGACCTTGGTATCCCAATGTGATCACTAAGAATAGCAGGAAAGCAGCGACAAATATGATTGCGCCTCTCACATGTATCCCTCATGGGTTGTTTAACGTACGTATGGACACAGTGCATCTTTATAATGGTTTTCGTTGAAGGACCTTCATGCATGCATAACTTGTGTGGAAAATGCATGTGGAAAATCTTAAGTGCTTCACAGCTATTCTCAAACCCAAGGAAGCTATCTGATGAAGGCTGCAATGTACTACAGTCTTGACAACATCATAATCGAAAACGTGCCTTTACCAAAGATTGGTGCACAAGAAATGCTTGTCGGGATGAGAGCGTGCGGGGTATGCGGTTCGGACCTCATGGAGTGGTACGTGAAAACTCGTGTGCCCTTGGTGCTTGGACATGAGCCGTCAGGTGTTGTGGCAAAGGTTGGAAGCAAAGTCGAGGGTTTTGACGTTGGTGACCGCGTCTTTTCCCATCATCACGTGGGCTGTTTGACCTGCTACTACTGTCGACATGGCGCTTACACCTTGTGCGAACAGTTTGCCAAAACCCACCTACAGCCTGGGGGTTTCGCTGAATACTTCAAAGTTCCAGCTTCAAACCTCTTAATTGACACCTTTAAGATTCCGCATGGCTTGTCTTTCGAGGAGGCAACACTCATCGAATCAATTGGATGTTGCGTGAGAGCCTTGAACAAGTGCACCATTCAAACGTCAGATTCAATCGTAGTTGTAGGCGCCGGGCCTTCAGGAATTATCTTCTCGCTACTTTCCAGAATCTTTGGGGCGGGACAAGTTATAGTTACAGATTTCATTGATTACAGATTACAGGCGGCTGAGAGGTTGGGCGCGGATTTAATGATTAACCCTGAGTCAGAAAGCCTCATTGATGGAGTCAAGAAGGCAACTGATGGAAGAGGCGCCGACGTGGTGATTGTGACTGCACCCAACGTTAATGCTTATCTCGTTGGAGTAGAGTTGTGCCGTAAAGGGGGCACCTTATGCGTGTTTGCGCCTACGCAGCCAGAAGATTTCATGAGATTGAGCCTGAACAAACTGTTTTTCTCTGAGGTTAAGTTAGTGCCATCTTATTCAACATCCCATGTCGAGACTCGAACGGCCCTCAACCTCATCCAAACGAAGAGAATTGACGCAGAAAAGCTGATCACACACAGATTTTCGTTGGATGACGCCGCCAAAGCATTTCAGACCTCGGCGAGAAGCAAACAATGCATAAAGGTGGTGGTGACGAATGAGCCCTAAGCGAATGAAAGCTGCCATGCTCCATGGAGTCAAAGACCTCAAAGTCGAAGAAGTTGAAAGACCGCAAATCGCCAGGAACGAGGTTCTCGTTAAGATCAGAGCCGCAACAACCTGCGGTACAGATTTGAAGATTTTCCAGAGAGGATACGTGAAGAAAGTCATCAAGTTGCCAACCGTTTTTGGGCACGAATGGGCTGGAGACGTGGTCGAAGTTGGTGATGACCTCACGTGGCCCAAGAAAGGCATGCGGATACGAGCGGGAAATAGCGCTCCTTGTTTGCGATGCAGGATGTGCCAAAACGGAAGATACAACTTGTGTGAGGACATGCTTTGGCTATGGGGCGCGTACGCCGAGTACATTCGAGTTCCAACTCGAATCATATCGGTCAACACACAAGAAATCCCACCCCACATTACCTACGAAGAAGCTGCGATAGCTGAACCCCTCGCTTGTGTTCTCCATGGAGCAGAAGCGGCTGGCATACAACTTGGGGACACAGTCGCCATTATCGGGGCAGGCCCCATCGGCCTCCTCCACCTACTCGTCGCCAAGAAGCTGGGTGCAGCGAGTGTGATCATGAGCGATCTAATCGACAAAAGGCTAGAATTCGCTGAAAAACTAGGAGCAGACGCAAGGATACATGCAAAGACCGAAGACACCGTTGCGAGAATCAAAGCGCTAACCGACGGTTATGGTGCAGACGTGGTAATCGAAGCCATCGGTCTGCCTGCCACTTGGGAGCAAGCCTTGAGAATGGTATGTAAAGGTGGTTCAGTGCTCGAGTTTGGCGGTTGCCCACCTGGAACTGAAATCAGTTTAAACGCTGAACTGCTGCATTATGGTGAAGTTAGAGTGCAAGGCGCCTTCCACGCAACGCCTCACCACTTTAAGAAAGCGCTGAATCTCATAGCGTCTGGAATTCTGGATGTGAAGCCCTTAATTACGCGGCGTATGCCCTTAGAAAAGATCACAGAAGCTTTCGAGATGCTCACTACATCAAAATCGGACGCAAAAATTGGCATAGTCCCGTAAACGTCCATGTGCGGTGTTACTCACGTTAGAATAAAGGCATATAAAACGAGTTAACCGAGTAAGCCATTGAATCAACAGAAGGAGAGCCCGTGGTTGTCCGAAAAAGGTCTACGAGGGGTATTGGGTGTTTTAGCAGATCTGCTGAATTGGCTAAGGATTTATAGACAACGCGATTTTTGGATTCAGGTTGCCACAACGATCGTTGGAGTGTTCCTCTGGGTAGCCATTCTTCCCGGTGAAGAGTTCGTCGGAGCGATCGCAGCTGCACCAACGCTTATTTTTCTCAATTTTGCAATGACAAATATTGTTTGGGCCATTTCGAGAAAGCCGTACTCAGGTGTCTTGGGAGGCGTGGTCGGATATGCACTATACAATTTCGCCGTCGGAGTGCTCGTTCATCGTCTTTCGTTATTAGGGATCATTGGGGCAATATTTCTGGGGACAATTTATGGATTTGTTTTCACGTCGTTTGCGTTAATGATCTTCTTTTTCTTAGGCTTTGTCAAGCCAAGCGATAAGAACAAGTCAAGAACTAAAGAAGAGACAAAAAAATGAGATGGTGAAGGCTAGTCTTTTGATTTCTGCTTTTTAGGCGGTATTTCAGGTTCAGGTGGTGTTGGCCTCGATCTTTGCCACACGGCGACGATTATGACGCAGAGGAGAGCTATCGGGACGAGGTACCAAGCCCAGAACCAGTCTGCGTAGCTTGTTTCGTAGAGGAATCTTAGCCTTCCAATAAACAGTGACATTCGCGCCATAACCGTTCCTCCGTATGCGGCTCCGAACGTAGCCATTAGGAAGTACCGTCCGATTCTTGTGCTTATGCCGAGAGCGCCTTTATGTTCCCAAGTGAAGAAGAAGAAAGACAACGCGGTGATTATGCCTATGATTATTATTATGCTGTCGAGGCCAGGTAGAGGCCATCCTTCCCAGACACCGGTGCCTACGAGTGGAAGAGTCACAGTGCTTTCTATCTGAGCGATGAAATTGCTTTGAATCATGCCCGTTATCATCATCCCTGCCATGATGCCAGCGACGATTGACACAGGGTACCTGTACAAGAAGAAGTACTTCCTCGAGAAGAAGAAGAAGTACATGAGGCTGATGAGTATGGGAATAATCCATATGAAGTTGCCTTCAGCGATTCTTTCAGTTCCCCAGAATGCCTGAGTAAGGGCAGCGTCGTACATGAAAGCCAAGGTGAACACTGCAGCCAAGCCTATGAACAGGTGCTCTACAGCGCGTGACAGCGGATTTTCTTTCCACAGGAAGCTGTATATGAAGATAGTCACGAAGACTCCGAAAATCGCTGCGAATAGGTCAAGTTCAGGTGGAATCATTAGCTCTCTCCTCCGCTGTATCTCCTGATTGCATATCCAATGTTTCCGACGGCGACGAACAATATGACGAGCACGTGAGCCACCGATTGGGCGTCTAGTCCAGGGCCTTGCTCAAAGGGATAGTCGTAGTCATCACTCATGAGTTTCTCGTATTCGCCGGCTCCTGCTAAACCATTTAGTATTCCCACGATCTGACCCGCAGCATAGAAAGGCATCATACCTGGGACACTGACTGCTGTTGACCCAACGACAATTGGCAACGCAGATGGTCCACCATGACGTCCCTGCACAAACTGTATTACTTGCTGTTCTCCAGGGGTTCCTGAAGTCCACTCAGCCCAGAGGTCAACCTGTTCGGCGCTTGTAACTTCTTGCATTAATGGCAGATCTCCAATTGGGGTTCCATAGTGGTCGGTGCCCTTTGCACTTTGCGTGTTATCTCCAAAAGTTTGCATGCCCACTTCATTTCCTGGGACATAGCCAAGATACACGACCTCTGTTCCATACTCTGGAATGTTTGGGAAGTCGCTGCCATACACGTCTCTCAGCACGTCTTCCCCAATAGGTCCTCCTCCGGCCCAGAACGCCAGAGCCACAATTCTTAGTCCAAGTTCTCTCGCATGAAAGATCCAAGCTGCTGCTTGAGGCCGGTTTTCAGGTATCGTAGCTGGTCCAAAGTCAAACGAGCATACTGCAACATCTCCTGCTGACAGGGCATTGGTTGTGTCGTATACGCCATACGTGTGTTCACTTATCGGTATCGGCAGCTTCAACGGTGCCAATAGTGGGATACTGACAAAGAAGAAGAGCAAGATGTAGATGTACCGTCGGTCAAGATGAGTTATTTTTTCTAAAGCCATTTGTTCATCCCTCGTTAACGTTCCGGTCCGAGATAGCCTCTTTCAACGCCTATCAACTGCCTAATTGCAAGCAAAATGGCGCCTATCGCAACGCTTAGTGTTATTGCTCTGTTTCCAGCCGTGTTTGGGACATTAAGCAGCCATGTGGCGATTTCTGGAAATCCCTCCCAAATTACGCCCCCAATTGGAGCTCTTCCCAAGAGCATCAGCGAGCCAACAATTAGGAGTATCGAGGCTTCCAAGCTTCTGAGTCTAAACGCCCTGTAGGCTGCAGATGCAATGAAGAAGGCCAGCAATGAGAAAATCGTCATATCCATGTGGACGTATAAGTTGTTGTAGACCCAGCTGAAGAGGTCACTAGCATACATGAGGTGCTGCTCATGCGTTGCCACTCCATAGAGACCAACAATCAGGTACAGGATGACGCCTATGATTGTCACGATGCTATACTTCCAGTATCTTCCTCTCTTGCTGATGTTCCTTGTGTGGTGCCTGAGCAGTACAATGAGCCCAATCAACCCAGCAGTCACCACCAGAATATCCACGGATGCCGTCAAGAGCGCTGAAGCGTCTCTTTCAGCTGTGCCCGGGGCAAAGAAGTACGTGGCTATAACCATAGTGATGCCCATAACGAACGTTATGGCAAGCGGTATGTATCTCTTGATAACCAGACTGATAGCAGACCCCTCCTATAACACGAGGAAATCGTTTAGCGCGTTGATGCCAGCAGCCGTCATTATCACACCCAAGATAATCAACGCCATCGTGGTGATTTTAGAGAAGTCAGCGCCCCACAAAGAACCAATTTGGGTGGGGTCTTTGGACAAATATGCGCCAGCCGCCATCAACTCTTCGCCTATCAGGGCATAGTCCGCGGCAACAACGAAGAAGTGTATCTGATGATAATTCGCAGTGCCTGCAATCTGAATCGCGCCTGTGTAGAATCCGGCTTCAGCCAAGATGAGTGATTCTGCCCAGAAGGGGCCCATGTGAATGTTTGCGGCAGTCTTCTCTCTGTACATTATCCCCAGCACTCCAAACGCCCATGGAAATTGGTCGCCTCCCAAGTATTGCACGTTTTCTGGATTGAATTCTTCAGGTTTCCCTGCACTGATGTAAGCTTGCTCCATGACGTCGACGGCCAGTGGCATGACAGTTGGATCATAGGGAAAATACTTGAGCTTTGCACCATACTTTGCTGCCAGCTCAGCAGTGTAACCCAGAATGTTCAGGCCAGCTATAGTCTGATAATACACTTGGTCTCTGATGCCGCCAAGCCCCGTTGTATAAGCAATGGGGCGTCCCATCTCAGTAGCACGTCCAACTGCTTCTTCGATGGCTTCGAGGCCAGGAATTTTGCGGATTTTTGGATGTGTTTTGCCTGCACGGGTCAAAAATAGGGCTATTAATCCTTCGGCGACGACGATAATCAAGAACGCAAATGAAGCAACCAAGCCTTCATTGATCATTTTTCTTTTCCTCTTTTTTCCTTTTTTTATCTGCTTCACGTGCCAACTCTTCGATTCTGCAAATCAGAGCCTCAACATTTTTTCGATCCTCAAAGAGTAGCCCCAACTCGGAGCTCTGCTGTTCGTCGACAACGATTCCAAGCAAAGGCACCCCATACATAAGCCATAGTTGACTACCTATGAAAGAGAGTGGTTTCATCGATTCTAGGAACATGATGGCAGGAGTTTCGAGACGGTGGTCGATTATCCAGTTCGCGAGATTGTCGACTAGTTGTTCGGCTCTCTCTGCTGAAACTTCGGTGGCGTAGCGGTACATAGAACCACCATCTATTTGAAGGTTGACACGCCTTGCAATTCTTCTCTTTATAAGAGTATTCATTTAAGGTTTTGGATGGAAATTTCGCCGCATTGGCTAAAAGGCCCTTTTTTCCAAGTTCTCTTTGCACCGAGTTATCGACTCGGGGTAATTTTCAATCGTTGCGACATTCTTTTTCAAGCAGTCAAGGTGTAGGTCAGCGAGTTTTGGGGAAAAATCCATTAGTTGGGCTGAAATGCTCTTTCCTACCGCATTCGCTTTTTTGCATTTTGGGGTGCATGGAAAGAAGTTTCTGGCAAAAAAAGCGAAGGTGTATGGTTTCTCACCATTGTTTCGCAACTCTTCGATCTGTTTGCTGGCGCGGATTTCAACGCTTGCTTTTTTCTGCAGGCGGTCTTCTATGTAGCTTTGCACGCAGCAAGATGGGTATCCCAGTAATTCTCCCATGGAATTTAAGAAATCATACGAGTGTTCCTCTCCATAAACCAAGTTGAGTCTCTGAGCGTGAACCTTAGGTGAATCGGTCAGGGCGGTCTTTTTTGCGATTTTCCTGACTTCCACAAGTCTTCGCAGCTTTCGCTCAACATGTGAGTCTTTGAAAAGGTAGAATTCATGGATGCTTGGCCTCACCTCGACTTGATAACTTTGAAGGAAGAGTTGCTTCGCCCACTTTACGTGTGTTTGATAGGCCTTTGATGCGATAACCACCTGCTTGAAAGATTTCCGAATCTTTTCCTTTAGTCTCTGAATGAGAACTGGTTTGTCAGCAACACCTGCGTTCTTGAGAATCCGCAGATCCTCCCGGCAGAGTGCATCGATCTGTTTGCCGTACAAATCCTTATTGGGGAATTCGGCTGGGATTGTTATGAGTGAACTCGGGCGTATGCCAAGGACCACAGCTAAGTAGGCTTCGATTTTCACGTAGTCAAGCAGGAAGGGGTCTCTAAGCAATTGCGTGGGAAGCTCGCTTTCCAAAATATTTGCATTCTTCTTTCTTCTGAGCAGATTCCAGCGGCTACGCTTGTTCGAAATTCTCATCACTCTTCTATCATTTCGACGTTAGCTCTGGGCACAGTTACCTGTCTTCCGTCTATGAGTTGAGCTTCTAATACCCTTACGCTCGATTCTGTCCCTATTGTCTGAAGTTGAATGGGAAGTTTCGAAACAACGCCTAATGCGCCGAAGTATGGTTCCCTTATGATCCTGATTGGAGTACCCGGCAGTAGGCCTTCTTCAGGGGGTGCTTTGCTTTCAAGCCCTCGAAGCTTCTCGGGCGGGATGGAAGCCTTCGGAATGATGATTTCAGGTCTCAAAACGCCTGCTCTAATCTGTGTAGCCCCATTGATCGAGGCTTGCTCACCGTCAAACTCCTTCAACAGCAGAAAGGTTTTCTCGGACATGGCAATCTCGCCGAAACCTTCGGTGATTATTAGAGTCAACGGGATATTTTCATGCCCTGTTATCGCAACTCCAATTTTGTATCCTAAAAATGATGAAAGGTCATTATCGTCTAAACCTCCAACAACCATCCCTTTGACGCCGGCTTTGACCGCTTTTTTAATGGCGTCGTTTGTTGCTCTAGCTCCACCTACCACGATTTTTCCTTTGCATCCAGGGACAAGCTGTTTAGCCGTTAGAACATCGCTTGGGCTCTCAGAAACCATCATTAGGCTGCCCTTGCGCTCGCCACCTATTCCAAAGATTCCTTGTATAAAAGCAGCAGCAGTTTCTACGGTGGCGCCTTCCTTGGGAAAAGTCTCTGCGACCCGGCCTGGAATGTACGCATCCACCTCTAAAGGAATCTGAGTCTCTCGTATGAGAATTTGGCCGGTGACATCAGAAACGCGCTCAACCGTTCCTGAAGCTGGCGCGTAGGCGTATCGCTTGAAAAGGCCAAAGAAGGTTTTGGCTAAAGCTAACGGCTCATTTTTCTCAACCGCTTCTCCTTCCTTTTTGAGCATGTATTTCGATGTTTCCCAGACATCAATTCCGAGAAGACTGGCAACATTCAAGGTGTACACATCTCCTGGAATGAACGTTCGGGCGATGATCGTGTCTGCTTCAACATTTTCTCCTTTGCTTACGAGAACCTCGCCTGGAATAGGCAATCTTCGCGTTTTCTGGACAATTGTGGTTGCTTTTCTTTTGAGTCCAGGGGTGTAGCAGCATCCTTTTGATGACATTCTTTCCATCACCTTGGTTAACAGATCGAGTACAGCTTTTCTGGATAAGCGTCGAGGGCTTTTAACCATTCTACGAGCTTCTGCTTCCTCTCAGTGTCAGTGTCCGCAAAACCGAGTGGTCTTCCACGTGCATCGAGTATTATTCCAACTGCCCCGCCTTCGACGGTGGCTGTTCCCTTTCTTCCTGGTCCGCGGCCAATGTCGCCTCCTTTGAAGGGGGAAATGTCCACTTGAGCTTTTTCGCCTTCTTTGAGAGGAATTCTCTTCATTGCACCGAATTCCACAGTTTCATCAATCACTGAGCCATCATTGAAACGGACTGTGACTTCCATAGCGCTTTTCAGCCCCGCTTTTCCCACCCCTTTAGGGGCAATGCAAGCGCCAATCTTCACGAGGCAGTCCTTCTCAAAGATTTCCATGGCTGCTTTAGGGTGTACAGTCGATAAAACTCCAAGGTGAGGCATCATGAACACGCTGTCTTGAGCCAATCTGGTTACGCCTACTGGTAGGAATCCGTCAATCAGCATCAAAGCGGATTGCGCTCTCCTTGGTGCATGAGAAAGAAGACCGCCAGTGCCTGCTATTAAATCAACTTGCAGCATGTCTATATAAGTCTCTTCGAAGGCCCGCTGCTCAAAAATGTCGGCTATGGTTCTTCGTCTTTGCACGCCGCGAAGAGGTCTGGCTAGGAGCCGGTGGTGTTCAAAACCGAGGCGGAGAGCTTCCCGTGCCACGGCGTGTTCAATGACTAGATCCTCGATTTCTTGAGGGATGGTTGTAGGGCGTATCATCTTGTTGTAGAGACGATTGCGGAGATCTTCTTCTTTCAAGTCAAAAGGTATCCAACGTGTCAGATTTTTCGTTCCCGCTTCCTTTAAAACGTTGCATATGCTGTAGCTCATTCCCAAGTTCGCACTTACAGTTCTAACGAATTTGCTTTCATAAATTGAATAAACATTTGTGGTTGCTCCACCCAAGCCAACGCCAATAACGTTTATGCCGTAGGTTTCAGCGATGGCTTGAAACATTCTTCCTTCACCAGCTGGTGTGGGCATAATGGGGATAGGTGTCCACTTCATTAGCTTGTCATACCCAGGCGCGTGGGACATCACGTGCTCCATGAATTGCTCGTGGATCACGTTTCGAGCAGGTTCGGTGTTTTCCAATTCGAGGACAGGGCGCAAGTTGTCAACAACCTCCAAGGCAAACATCGTTCCCAACGCTCGTTTGATGGCGGGGCGGGCGTTCTTGTTCCCAGCGAAGACGATTGGTAGCTCAAAGTCTACCCCCAGTCGTGGCCTAGGTTTTGCTGCTTCGATCAATTCAGCGGTTTCAACTACATGAGTGATGGTTCCTCCATCCGTTCCGCCAGCCAGCAAGATCATATCAGGCCTGAGGTAACGTATTCTCTCAATTTTTTCGTAGGGGCGTCGCCCATCGTCAACAGCTATGACATCCATCACAATTGCTCCTGCGCCCAAGGCTGCTCTTTCGGCGCTTTCTGCGGTCATGCTCTTAACCACCCCCGCTACCATCATCTGAAGTCCACCACCAGCACTGCTCGTCGTAACATACAGGTCGACTCCTTCGTCCACGCTCAATCGCGGGGTGATGATTCTGTTTTGCTTTAACAATTTGTGGCCAGTCAGTTCTTCGACTTCGCGTATAGCGTTTCGAACACCCAGTGTCACATCTTCAAATGGAGCCTCTACAGTCGTGGGGGCTTCGCCGCTCGCAACAAAACGGTATTTTCCATCAAGTCTTTTGAAGAAACGCGCTTTGCTGGTTGTGCTTCCGCAGTCAGTTGCCAATATGGTGTCTAAATTTTCTGGGTTGGCCAGAAACCTTGATGACGCAACATCGTGTTGTGGCTTAGCCTGTTCAGCCAAATTATCCTACCCATGACTTGATCGATTATTATAGAATGAAATCATCTGGCTTAAATACTCTATTGAATGACTGTTAAAAAGTGAAAACTTTGACGGATCCGACGGTTCGGGACTACGTTGCAGGAGCTGCTCTCGCCAATTCACTCGCTTGGCTTACTCTCGGTATTACTTTTGTGTTTGAAATCAACCTGGGGGGACTTCTACTTTTCATTCTTTCAGCCTACCTTTTCGGAGGCATACTTGCCGGATACCTTGTCTCTCGAAAAGCATCCCAGGGCTATCTGAAAACTGGGTTGAAAACGGGGATAGGGGCGTTCATTCTCCACATCTATGTTTTCATGGGCGTACTTGAATTGCTTTGGGGGCAACGAGTCTTGCTGCTGTGGGACCATCTCTTGATCTTTGCGGTTTTCTTGATGGGGAGCCTTGTTGGTGCAATCCTTCTCCAACATGTCGCCTTGCGAGTCCAGGCTGTCTGAATGCGCGAATGGTCAGATTGCTCTTTCCATGAACACTACGTCTCTGCTTGTCACTGGATCTTTAATAAATCCGATAATCTTGAAGCCGTTGATCGAAAACAACCCAATGGCACCACAACTATCAGCAAACTCTTGGTGCAGAATCTTCTTTGAATTGGGAAGCTTCTTTTTGATCGTTTCTACAATTCTGTCAATCAACATACTTCCCAAGCCTTCTTGTGCGCTTCTTTTATCAGCGACCGTCAGAAACATTATTCTGGGGAAGCCAAGTAGAGAGGTGTTTATTAACCCGACGATTTTCTTTTCCCTCTTCGCAACTAAAGTTAAAACCTGATCTCCCTGAATCATGTTCTTCAAAACATTCTTGTCATAATATGATTTTGAAAGGTCGCCCAACGTCGAGGCGATCATTTCGACACATGAATCAACGTCTCCTTTCTGGATCGGTGCAACTGAAAAGCTCATCTAACCACCTCGACAACAGTATGCGTATGAAATTTATAAGTCAATATTAAAGGGAAAGCTGGTTCCGTGCGCTCCATGTAACATAAAGGAAAAAGTGCAAAAAAAAGTAGGTGTTTATGTTTGGGCTTAGAGTGGAATGGGCTCGCAGAGGTTTTCTTCTTTTGCTGCGACTCTGCCACAGTTTTTGCATAAGAACTTAGCTTTCTTGACTAGAGGTTTGTATTCTTTTATTTCAACACCCTTATATTCCACAAGATGGCAAAGGTGTTTTCCATGACCCAAATGAGGCATTTTTTCTGCGACCATGAGAGGAGGTAGGCGGCCTTTTTCAATCGGGATATCTGCCGTCAACTTGATCATCAATTTTAGATGATGTACCTTCTGACCTTAAAAGCTTTCACTGCGCGTAACGGGAATGAAGCTTGCATGGGGTCATCCTAAATTTTGCGGTGAGAAACTATTTTTTCGCTTTCTTGCTTTTCAATACTTGCTGTTGCTAGTCGTCTGACCAATTTGGATTTTTCCAACGCCAACATGCGCTTTCTTTCCTTCTGCTTCTCTATTTGAATAAGCTCTCTCATCTTGCGGATTAGCTTCTCAGACTTGTCTGGCTCAACTGGAATAGTGATATCTTTTCGATGGGGAATGACGACCTTGACCCTTTTTTTCCCATCCAGCTCGACTGATTCTACGTCTTTGAGACCTACGTCTATTGGGATAATGGTCTGGGCGAGGAAGCCGAAGCTGCCCTTGAGAACGGGATTAGCTTCAATCGCCTTTTCTAGCTTCTTTTTTATACCTTCTTTCAAGTCTACTTCCAACCGGTTTCGGTATAATTTCACGATGAAGTGAGGGTGATCAACTGTGACTACCAAGTCTTCGGTCATCATTTGAAAATGGGCACCTCGCTAATTATTTAATAAGTATGCAGAAATTTAAGCTTGTTGCGAGTGTACGCATCTGCCCGTTAACTCGGTTTTTCAAGCTGGGTTCTTCACAAATCAAGTGAAGCACACAGCTAGACATCAGGCTCTCTATTGCGTTCTGGAATCTTGATTTCGAATATGCATTTGGGGGGTGAATCTTCGGTCACATGGTGGCTCCACACGAATCCCAACACTTCTCCCAACGTTGGCATTACGATTCTACAAGTTGCACAGACCTCGACTTTCTTGGGGGGCCAATCCCACGAAGAACTCACCTTGTCGAGTGAGGCAAACATTCCGCTTAGCTTAGTCGGGCTCTGGTCAATTGTTATTTCGCGGAGATATTCAATTGCTTGAAGAAATTTTTCTGGGAGTGGGCATCTATGAACTATAATTTTAGCCTTTTCTTTGTTTCCGCGGTACTGGGCTTCAATTCCAAAGGGCTGGAAGTTTAATCGAATCATGTTCTTCGCAATATCATCTGCACTCCAAACCTGTCTTTCCCACCCCTCACCGAATTTGTGGCCTTGGTAGCGGAACAGATTCTTTAGTTCCTTTTCGCCCAGTTTTTCTTTCAGGAATGAACTCATCGTGGCTCTAGATGCTATGAACAGGTTGACAAGTCTTCCTATAGTTCTTTCCGGAGTAAGTCGGGCTACCTCTCCCTCTTCCTTGCGGCGAAAGCCCCAAAGTCTTCCGATTCGAGTTTCAAGTCGTTTTATGCCCGTAGTTCTTTCTTGTCTAGGCAAATCTTCTTTCTCCTTTGCCTGAAGTGATTATTCCGAGCTTCGTGGCGTAGACGCAAGCTCTTTGAACTGCTCTAAGGTCACCAAACCTTCGAAGTGTGCAACAAGATTCATTTCGCTGTCCAAGACACCGTCGATTGCTCGCAGCATCTTTGCGAATTCCCAAGCTCGCTCCAGATTCTTTGACAGGAAAAAGAGGACAAGGTCAAACTCTTCGCTATGAAATGTGTGGCCCAGCATTAATGGAACATTCTCGTCTGTTTGCTGAATGGATTCAGCGTAGTCGTAGACAGCCTTGTCTTTCGTTGGGGCAACATCTATCTTTGCCATGAATAACAGAAAATCTTCAGACACCAACTGCTCCGTCTCTGCAACTTCCAGTTCTAGGTCAACCATGAAGTCAAACGAAGAGAGAAGTTTGAACTCGTAGATTGGCACAATTACGAGCTCCTGTATATCGATGTTGCTTCTTATCTTTTCCATCAAATAGTCATCGAGTGACTCCATATCAACACAGTGCAACAGAAGCACTGCGTCAGCACTTTCGAAAAGCCGCCCAATGAGCAACGGTGTAACCTGTTGGCTGCTTTCCAATTTTTCTATAAAATCGTATGCTTCTTCGTCCCGACCCGATTTTACGTCGCAAATAGCTATGGCAATCATCTTTCCCAACACATTAGGCTGGAACGTTATTTAACAATTGCTAGTATTCGGACGAAGGGCTCGTTTTTTGGCGACGCGCGTGCACGCAAAGGATTTAAATTCGAAACCTTGCCTATGCTCCTTTTATTGCAGAGCTGGGAACGATGGCGAAGTATGTTTTTGTTACCGGTGGGGTACTTTCCTCAGTCGGCAAGGGCATAATCACCTCCTCCGTAGGCAAAATGCTTCAGACACGAGGCGCCAAAGTCACAGCCATCAAGATTGACCCATATGTAAACGTTGACGCAGGCACAATGAATCCTTACATGCATGGCGAAGTTTACGTCACAGATGATGGCGGAGAGACCGACTTAGACTTAGGCTGGTATGAACGATTCTTAGATCTAAGCTTGACAATTGACAACAACGTCACCACAGGCATGGTTTTCCAAGCTGTCATCGAAAAAGAACGGCGAGGAGACTATCTTGGTCGATGCGTACAGATAGTTCCCCATGTTACAGACGAGATTAAACAGCGCATTCGGAAGGTGGCTAAGAAGTCTGGCGCAGATGTCGTGCTAACGGAATGCGGTGGCACCGTGGGCGACATCGAAGGCTTGCCCTTTCTAGAAGCTATTCGGCAAATGCGCCTCGAAGAAGGCTACGAGAACACTCTCTACATCCACATTGCGTTGGTCCCTATACTTGACGTTACCGGTGAAATGAAAACCAAGCCACTACAACACAGCGTCAATGAACTCCGCCGAATAGGCATACAGCCAGACACCATAGTGGCACGATCAAGAAAAATGATTGATGCCGAAGCGCGACGCAAAATCGCTCTTTTCGGAACGATCCCTGAAAACGCTGTTTTTTGCTCCTACAACGTTCCGTCTGTCTACAAGGTTCCGCTTGTGCTGGATGATCAAGGAATGGGCGCGTTCATACGAAAACGTCTTAAACTAGCTGGTCAAAATCCAAAGTGGGATAGCTGGAAAAGCTTTGTCGACGCGGTGCTGAATCCACACCATGAAATTAGAATCGTGTTAGTCGGCAAATACGCGGGCTTAGTAGACAGTTACGTGAGCATGAACGAAGCCTTTCGACATGCAGGCGCAAAATTTCAAACCAAAGTCGATGTTGACTTTGTCGAGGCGGAGAAATATGAGAAAAACCCTGAGAAGCTTGCAGAGCTCGGAAATTTTGATGGCATTTTTGTCCCCTATGGGTTCGGCCCTCGAGGAGCTGAAGGTAAAATTTCAGCTATCCAATATGCAAGGGAGAACGACCTCCCGTTTCTGGGAATCTGTTACGGCTTCCAATTGGCTGTTGTGGAGTTCGCCCGAAATGTGTGCGGACTGGAAGATGCGAACAGCACCGAAATTAGCTCGTCCACGTCCGTTCCCGTCATCGACCTCATGCCGGAGCAACAAGACGTGGAACAGAAAGGAGCCACAATGCGGCTTGGCGCTCACAAAATACTTGTTGCCAAAGATACGTTGGCTTATTCACTTTACCAGTCGGCAGAAATTTTCGAACGTCACCGCCATAGATTTGAAGTTAATCCTGTCCATCGACCTATAATGGAGAAGAAGGGGCTAGTCTTTTCGGGCAGAAGCGCTGATGGAAAAAGGATGGAAATCTTAGAGTTGCCAGAAAACTTCTTTTTCTTGGCTTCTCAATTTCATGGCGAATTTAAGAGCCGCCCAACCAAACCTGACCCAGAGTACTTTGGCTTCGTAAGAGCTTGTTTGAAAAGAAAGACTAGCGGGAACCATAAGGGACGTCGAACAGAGCGCAAGTAGAAAGGAGCGTCCCAACGTTTGACAAAGCAGAAATAGCTGAACGAAACTATCTTCCTAACCTCCAGATGGATGCCTTGTTGAATGAACGAAAGACGTAAACTGCTGTTGAGAACCGTTCCTTTTCTAGCAATTGGCATCCTATTCTTTCTCATCTACCTAGGTCTATTTGTTGACATCCAAAAAATGATTGAGATAATTCAAGGCGCGAACATGCTGTTCTTCTCTCTAGCGGCTGTCGCCTTACTATTGGAAATATTCCTTTTCTCCCTAGCTTGGCAACACCTTTTGCTTCCTCTGTCGGTAAAGGTTCCCTTGAAAAAAACTTTCATTTACGTGTGGGTAGGCGCATTCACCGACCTCCTAGTTCCAGCCGAGTCTGTAAGTGGCGAGGTTGCTAAAACCTACCTCGTGTCTAGGGAGTTCAATGCGAATCCCGGCAAAGTTGTTGCCTCATTGGTTAGCCAACGAATGCTGGGCACAATCACAACGACTGCCACTCTGTTCATAGGATTCCTCGCTCTGATAACCCTTGACTATTCCATACCAAACTTTGTGCTGCAGATTTTCCTATCGATAACAATCGTCAGTGTGTTTGCCCTTGTACTAATAATTGTGCTTTGCATCAAGGAAAAATGGACGGAGCGGCTAATTAACGCTGTCATGCGGCTTGTCGAACGCATCTCACGGGGGCGCATTCAACTGAAAGACTTCCAAACAAGGATAGTTGAAGCGCTACGAGCTTTCTATGACTCTCTGCGAATCTTCGGCGCCAATCCCACAAAACTTCTGCCGCCAATACTATTCCATGTTGTCTCGTGGGTTTTCAGCATTGCAATCGCCTTCCTAGTTTTTGTCTCTATAGGCTACCTGCAACCAAACATTTCGATCCTTTGGTTAAAAGTCATCGTTGTCTACGCTCTCCTAACTGCCATAAAATCGATACCCTTAGGAATTCCCGCAGAAGTGGGTCTGCCCGACATTGCTATGACAACATTGCTCATCCTCTTTGGTGTACCGCCAGACATCAGCGCCGCAGCAACCATTCTAACAAGACTCATAACCGTGTGGTTGAGATTTTTCATTGGATTTGCTGCCGTTCAATGGCTGGGAGTGAAGCTTGTCAGGGAAAGCGGAATTTTCTAGCAAAGCAAAAGGCATGCGCGCGTAACGATTTGTGGTTTATAGTAACAATTTGTGACTACAAGATGCTGAAGTGGAGACATCACCCGAATTACTCCCGCAAACTCCCCATTTTTAGAGCTATTTTCGAATCTTTTATTAGGGATAAGGAGTCAACATGCACGCTTCAGAGGGAATGAATGGATTTGTCGTATAGAGTGATTATTCAAACTAAAGACAAAAATGGTTTGAAAAAAGAAGAATGGAATAAGGTAGAAGATACAATTGACGATTGTTTAGATGTATTGAGAGATTGGATACCTAACGTATTAAGAAGAAAAAACATAATCAATATTCAAATAGTAAAAGAAGAGTAGTTGCATGGGAAAATGTGCATTCTCGAGCACACCCCCTTTTCTGGAAGGAAACACCTAGAAAAAAATTAGCCCATTTCTCGATTAAACTGTGATCATCCGCATAGAAGGTCTCTCAATAGGTTGCTCCAAACCTTCTGGCAACTTCAGCGATGTCAATAATATCAATCTTCCCATCTGGGACAAGATGCTTGAAGCCAGTGATGTCTATGCTAGCATCGTAGCATCGGGTTCCCATGTTGCATCCAAATCTACTAGCCACAAGAGCTACATCGGCTATGCCAACGATGTAGTCCCTATCTATATCCGCCAGATTCCACCACACGTCAAATTCCATCGTGTCAACAACGACAATTCCCGCAATATTGACCGATGCTGTGATTCTCCAAACTCCAAGGATGCCAGGTTGCAGCCCCGACAAGTAGAAGTCGGTGGTTGCAATTCCACTATAATTCGTCTTCCCATAGAGGATATAGATGTTTTGAGAGGGGTCATTTATCTGAAAGAGAACATCGTATCCCCAACAGGCACCACCATTGTATGTTACGTTGGCAAAGAGTCGTACTTCTTCATCTAATTCGAATGGTGGCGATGATACATTGTATCTTCTTCCACCCTTATGATTGAACACGTCTATCCGACGCCCCGACGACATGTCGTCAACATCTACATGAGTAGTATCCATGCCACTGATCACAGAAATCGGTGATGCCCCTATCAGAAACCAAAGTAACACAAAAAGATCATAGTACGAAGAACCACTCTTCTTAATGATCATTAGATTAAGTTGTAGAGGCTAGAAGTTTAAATTTTCTCAACAACTCTAGAGGGGATTTTTGGCTGTATGCATGCATTTCGAATAAGACTTGTTTGATTTAGCTCTCCTTCTCCGTACAGATGCATACATGATAAGGAGATTGGCAAATGAAAGAGAGAGAAATGAGATAACGACTGAGCTCGTCTTGCTTTGCTTTTGTAGCATTGTTGATTCAGAGACGATTTGTGATGAACGCTGTGATCCCCACGACGAGAAAGGCGACGCCAGCGACAAAAAGGACAATCAAAGCGAAGCTGAATGGAAGTACTCCGATCTCAACTTGAATCTCTGCCGAAGTAAGAAACGCAAGCATCCCTAGTGCCATGAATACGATTCCGGGGACTACCCACTTCTCCCGCATCTCTCTTCAACCATATTAACTTCCTTTCTATGAAAGCGCGCGCGCGCTCTATAGACGTCTAAAGTAACGTTTTGTAGTTTATAGTAACAATTTGTGACTACAAAACGTGTACTCTATGTGTGCGTTGCCTTTTATAACATCAGAAGGGTATTTGTGGCATTGAGGAAGGAGAAAAATGGATGAGCACTTGGAAGAAACCATGCAGAACACGGTGAACGAAGTGTCGAGAAACATTGTTGAACTAGACCGTGTTGAGGGCGATTTAGAAGTTAAAGAACATACAACTCTAAAGGGAAAGGGGAGCCCCGCAAAAATCATGGTTTCTGGAACTGTGTATGTTGAAGGCGACTCTGTCTTCGAATGCAGTCTGTCCGCAGAAAACATGGATGGGGAAGACGACATCAATGTAGAAGGGGACCTCGAGATTGCAAATCGCGTCAACATAGAGGACGGGCGCTTAAAGGTTTCTGGCAACATGTCGGCTAGGCAAGTTAATGTGGATCGCAGCGTTGAAGTGAGAAAAAACTTCGAGGTTGATGAAGTCGACATTGGAGGTAGCCTAAAGGTCGATGGGACGACAAAAGCTCGAAAGATATACGTAGGCGGCGCTTTTAGGGCTCGAAGTGCGGTGAACGCGGAGCGCATCGAAGTGGGCGGATCAGTTGAAGTCGACGCAAACGTTGAAGTGGAAGACATCGAAGTAGGCGGGAAGGTGGAGATTGGAGGTGGCAAAGCTAACAGAGTTGATGTTGGTGGAAGTTTCATCTCAACGAAAGCCTTAGAGTTCAAAAAAATCGATGTCGGTGGAGCTGTAACACTTACTGGGGAAAACGTTGGCGGTGACATAACTGTAGGAGGATCCTGCAAGGTCAAGGGCAACCTAAAATTCGACGAGATTGATGTGGGTGGAGTAATTACAATTTCTGGCTCAGCAGACGGCACAGCATTAGATGTAGGCGGAAAGGTGAAAGTGTATGGCGACTTAACTCTTGCTGAAAACCTAGATGTTGCCGGAACTGTCGAAATCGAAAAAGAATTGTCAGCCCGAAACATCGATGTTGGAGGACGATTATGTGCGCGAAAGGCAACTGCCATTTCAAAAGTTGCTGTCAGAAACTCAATGGAGACAATTGAAGGAGTTCACGCAACTAATGTGACTATTGGGCGAAGAGGTAGAGTAAGCGGACCTATAACGGCGAATGACGCAACCATTGGAAGGCGTGCCCACGTCGAAGACGTTCATGCCGACACACTCACCCTGGAAAGAGGCGCGAAGGCTGAAAACCTGTATGGCAAGAGAATTCAAATCGAATCAGGCTGCCAAGTGTACGGTGAGGTCCAATACACGGAAAGCTTGGAAACAGAACACGACATAAGGTTTGCAGAAACGCCTCGGAAAGTCGACAAGCTACCGCTAGCTCCTGAAACTACTCAGAGCCTTTCATGAAACTGGTGAAGCACGTGACCACTTTCTGACCACTTTTACCCAAAAACCATAACTTTACTGTCCAACGCAAAACATGATGGAAACGAGCTTGAGGGCAAATGACGCTTGCTGACAGGTTGAAGAAGGAGTTCGCCTTCATTAAGGGCAATTACGCTGTCCTCGTGGCAAGCTGGATCCTAATAGACTTTGCCATGGAACTTCCAGCAACTTACTACTCACTCTACGTTCTCAAACTCGGCGCTACAGAAACGATAATCGGAATGATCGGGCTGTTCTCCTTTCTTGCTTTGGCATCCATGCAGTTTCCAGGCGGCTATTTGGCTGACAAGTTTGGCAGAAAATGGCTCATTGCATCCATGACTTTCGGTGTGGGGCTGAGCTTCGTTCTGTATGCTATCGCCCCTTCGTGGCACTTCATCTTGATCGGCACAATTATCATGAGCCTGTTTAACTCCACTTATCAGCCGGCTCTGATGGCAATGATCTCCGATTCTGTTCCTTCAGAAAGAAGAGGCATGGGGTTCGGCCTTATCATGCTCATAACGAGTGCATCGACCACGCCTGGCCCATTTGTGGCCGGCTTATTGTACAACCAGTTTGGCTTAGTCCAGGGAATGAGAATAAGCTATGGCATCGTAGTGGCACTCTTCTTAGCTGCGGCGATTCTTAGAACGTTAAGGCTGCAAGAAACGGTGACAGATGCCAGAAAACCCAGCTTAAGTGAGCTCTTCAGGAGCTACCCCGTCGCTTTGAAAGAGAGCTTTGAAGTGTGGAAAAAAGTTCCTTCCTCGATGTTTTACCTTTTCCTTTCTGGAATAATCGTTGCTTTCGGATTTGCAATGGTCCAGCTTTACCTTGTAATCTACGCTGTAGAAGAGCTCTTGATTGACGAAGCTTTGTGGCCACTAATTCTTACAGCATTGTTCGTTACAATGATAGCTCTAGCTGTTCCCATGGGGAAAATCATCGACAAATTCAATAGAAAGCTGCCCCTCTTGGCAGCTTACGCAATATTCGGAGCTTCGATGTGGCTTTTCATCAATGGAGACTTGGTGCGACTCTTTGCCTCTCTTGCTTTAATAGGAGTGGGACAAGTCATGATCAACTCGGCGTTCAGCGCTTTGCAGGCTGATTTAACTCCTCAAGCACAACGAGGAAAAGTAAATGGCTTCACGAATTTCGCAAACTTCGTGCTAATGGCATTCGGCAATCTGTTGGGCGGCTTCTTGTACGAACATGTTTCTCCCCAGCTGCCTTTCTTCATAGCCATTTTGTGCGTGATTCCCCCCTTCATTTTGGTCCTAGCGCTGGTCCATGAACCCGCAAAACGAGAAGAGTGAATTGAAGGTGCTCAAACGAAGTCACCGCCAGCAGTGTGACACAACCCAATCCCTGATTTTCCTCGCGTTTCTCACCGCTCACCTAAATAAGGAAGCGCACGCCAAACAATCTTAGCTATTGGCAGAGCCACAACTGCGCCTATTATCATCTGTCCGATGTTTACTGGCACTTCCACGATAGCCACCACTTCTATGTTGAAAAGGGGGAAGAGAAGAAATGTTTGGTAAAGAAAGTAGCCCAATACCATGACCAGTCCTCCGGTGATGACGGAGAATATTGTCCAGCCAAACTCGGGATTAGCAAGAAGCCCCAACGAGATAATGGCGACAGCTGTTATGATGCCTAAAAACAACCAAAACTCTGAAGGAATATGAAGTGTGAATATGTCTACGCCAAACGTGAGTTCTACTTCACCGCTATAGTAGGTCGTGCCAATCCAACCCAATAGAGATCCGATAACTACGCCTAGGACAAGTGTGAAACCCCTCCAATAATACGTAGAGCTGAATTTCGGGCTTCTCTTTTTAAGGAAACCTACAACGGCTCCTTCACAGGCTTTTACAATAAGTGTAGCGGGTGCGTAGTGCGGAAATCCCAGAATCAAATCAGCTAACATAGAGCCCACTCCTCCGGCGAAAGCCCCGACTAAAGGTCCAAACAAGATGGCTGAGAGAAAAACCATGGACTCGCCAATGTTGAAGAAGCCCTCCGTTGCGGGAACGTATATTGAAAAAACTATGGTTGCGACACAGACGAGTGCAGTAAACACTGCTGTAACCCCTAAATTGAAAGGAGACATCACTTTTTCTTGAGTCATTCCGGTCACTACTACTAACTTACACTATATTAGTGTACACGCGCATATTTGGCAGTCCGTGTATCGTTTATGTTGAGCTGCAATGATATTCCCGAAAAACATTAAGCCAGATTGTTCTAGTTAAGGTACAAGGCGAACTTTCATGAAACTTCCGGCTGGCAAAGTTCCACCAGAGATCTTGAAAGACGTGATTCTTAATTATCTAGGTGCAAAGCGTAGTGAAGTAGTTGTGGGGCCATCGTATGGCTTGGACGGGGCGGTGATTGAAATTGGAAGCAAGTCCCTTGTTACTTCTATGGATCCCATTACGGGGGCCTTGGAAAGGATAGGCTGGCTGGCCGTCAATGTTAACGCGAACGACGTAGCCACCTTTGGAGTGCAGCCAAAATTCTTCGCTTCGTGTCTTTTGTTGCCTGGAACTGCAACAGAAGACACTGTTGAGATCATTTGTAAGCAAATAGACTGGGCCGCCAAAAAGCTTGGCGTGGCTGTGATAGGGGGGCACTCAGAAACCACTCCCAAGTTGCCCTTCCCTATAGTTGTTGGCTATTGTATCGGCGCGACTGATGGGAGGAATTATGTGACAGCGCAAGGCGCCAAAGCAGGCAACAAGCTTTTGCTGACAAAATCTGTGGGAATAGAGGGCACAGCAATCCTAGCCACAGATCGGCGTGCTCAGCTTTCACGTGAAATTTCTAAATCAACCTTAGAGAAGGCTGCGGACTATTTTGACCAAATAAGCATAGTAAAGGAAGCTCTTGTAGCTTTCAAAACAGGACACGTGACTGCAATGCATGACCCCACAGAAGGTGGAGTGGCTGGTGGGGTGCATGAATTAGCTGGCGCGTCAAAAGTAGGCTTTCGAATTTATGAAGAAGAAATCCAAATTGCGGAGGAAACGTTCAAGATATGTGAGTTTTTCCAGATTGATCCTCTGCAACTTATTGCGTCTGGAAGCTTGCTAATCGCTGCTGAAAGAGACCACGCAGACGAGATTGTGAAACTCTTAGAGAAGAATGAAGTTGCAGCGTCTGTTATAGGGGAGATCCTCTCTGATTCAAAGAAACAGCTCCTAATCCGCAAGGATGGCCCTGAGGAAAAACTGGCCAGACCAGCATCTGACCATCTTTGGCTAGCTCTGCAAAAACGGTAGAACTACGCGGGCTTGCACACGATTTTCTAATCGTGTTCTGAGTTTTCGTTACTAATAAGCTTCTAGGGCAATGAAGGTGTTGCTTATTTTCCTGTTGAGGAACCTCAGGTGCTTGAGGAAATATTTGACCTTCACCAAGTGAAACTTCTTCTGAAAACATCCTAGCCAATCTTCGAGAGACAGATGCCAAACATGACTTGCATCTGCACGCGTGTCATTCAAATCGGTTGTTGGGACTGAAAAAATCACAAGTCCTCTTGAAGCAGCGACTCTGTGGGTTTCATCTAAGACCTTTGAAAGCTGAGGACAATGCTCCAAAGTTTCCAGCATAGTGACTATGCTGAAGGCCTTGTCTATGAAAGGAAGAGAATTTGCGTCTGCCCTAACGACGCAAATCTCTGGATGCAACTTCTTGGCCCTAACCGCTGCCCACTTGGAGACGTCGCAGCCTAGTGTTTCGTAACCTTCTCTCGATAGCCTGCTGACCAAATCTCCGAAGGCGCATCCAATATCAATTAAGACGCCTTTGGGCCGATTCAACTCTCTCATTAGACCTACGAGCGTTTTGAAGCGAAGCCAACTAGTCATCTTGTAAGAGATGGAGTCATAGTTGATCGGTGAAGTTTTCCCCTTGAAATAGTCTGCATCAAATTTGGTCATTTCAACCTGCTCAGGTTTTTAGTCACACTTCTCAAAAGTTGATAAAAAAAATAGGCCACATAGAAGGTGTAGGATGGGATTAGCTTCGGATATTTGTAGAACAATCCATGTTTTATTTCTTCGGTGGCGATGCTGACGGCGGTGTTAGGGGTCCAGACGTGCAGTGGCCGTCGGTGAATGCAGTAGGGGTCATAGGTAGAAATAACTTTGTACCCTTTTTGGGTGACCCATTTCTTGATAAACGTATCTTCGAAGACATGCAAATCGCCTGGGATCTTGATGTCTTTCACAGCGCTGTGGCGAACAAGCAAGTCATGTGTTCCTCCTCTGGTCTCAAAAATTTTCATCGTAACCTGCTTGAACAACTTCAGAACAATGGGATTGTGAATAACTGACCACAACTCGATTCCCCACACTGCTCCAACTTCATTTGTTATTAGCTTCTCTGCTTTCGCAAACCATTGATCACATAGGATGACGTCACTGTCAACAAACATGAACCATTCAGTGTCAACTGCTCCTATAGCCGTCTGCCTGGCTTTCCCTCTTGTTCCTCGTTCGCTGATGAGAACAACATTGTGGTGTTTCCTATTGAACCTTCGAATTATCTCCACTGTCTGGTCGGTGGAATAGCCATCTACTACGATCAGCCGACTGACTGGGACATTCTTGTAGACCGCATCTAAACACTTCTCCAATGTTTCCCCGCTGTTCTTTGTTAAGACGACTACATCCACCTTCATAGGGGACACACGTGAAATCGTTGATGTTCGTAGATAAAATATTTTCCTTCGGGGAAGAACAACACACAGTGTTTCTACTTATTTTATGCGCGTGGCATGCACACATATCAAGTTAGGACGGATGGTGAGATCTTCCATAAATGCTAAATGCCTTGGTTATACGTATTTTTAGATAGTCATGCGGGGAGAAGGAGGTGAGTTGTCGAGATGAACGTTTTATCGTTGAAATTTGCGAATCTGGTGATTGCCGTTGTTCTGTTGGTTTCGCCATTTATTGTGGGTCTAACAACCAGTCAGTATGACCCGTGGGCGGACATTAATGAGGATGGCAAAATTGACATCTACGATGTAGCTTATACAGCAAGAGCCTTTGGATCTTCAGGTGATCCAGGAAAGAATGTCACAGTGGCTAAGCATGTTACAGAGCTTCACCGTCCAGCAGCACTTCTTCCAATTCCGCCTGGCTCTTGGACTTCAGGTCCGCTATCGACGGATGGCTACGCAAAAGTAACGGTGCTAATTTGGTTGTCAGATCCTTCAAACTGCCAAATATTCATATACGCATGCAATTATGGCGGGTATCATTGGCTAGTAGAGACTCTCTATCCCACTTCCAACAGCTGGGTTAAAACATACGATGTCATGAATCACCAAATTAGGATAGAAATTGGCAATGTAGGATTTGACGCCGTCACAGCAAGCGTAGATGTTTATTTAATGGCGTAGTTGAAAGGCGAGACGGAATGGAGAGGAGGACACCATTGAAATCTTCAATGGTGACCGCGCCTTGAAACATGAGCGTGCAATCACCGAAGTTTATACAGGCCCTACAAGCTTAAATAAGCGACCACCCAGCTTAACAGCAAAATAGGGTGTATACCAATTGAGGCTCTCGGCTGGCAAAATTCTTAGCTTGTTAAAGCGTTCTCTCGCGTTTGATAAGCCTCATCATGTGCAGTGGATGCTTACCAACCGCTGCAATTACCGTTGCAGAAGCTGCGATGTTTGGCGAGAACCGAAGCCGAGGGCAGAGCTTTCGACAGAAGAGGTGAAAACCGGGCTGACTATTCTTCGCAAGATGGGAGTGGTGGAGATCGTGTTTTCTGGTGGAAACCCTCTTTTGCGGGAAGACATTGGCGAACTCATTGATTATGCCTCTCGATACTTCATTACAACAGTGTATGACAACGGCAGTCAGGCTGTGAGGAGAATCGACGCACTCCGCAAAGTTGACTTCGTCGCCATTTCACTTGACACGCTAGATGAAGAAAAGTATGACTACTTAAAAGGAACTCATGGCGCCTGGAAAAACGCAGTGACCGCAATTCAGACTTTGCATGGACAGGGAATTACTGTGGGCGTGTCCCCAACGATTTCACAACTCAACATGTATGAGGTTTTAGATTTAACTGAGCATTTTATCGAACGGGAAATCCCGGTTCTGTATTGTCTATACCAACATGACACTTTGACGCAGCCCATGTTTAATATTGGTAAGCAAGACGAAGAACTGGAAATCATTGATAAGGTGTCTTTAGCAAGGATTTGTGACGCGCTGATTGCCAAGAAAGAAGACCACCGGGGTATTCTCATAACCAAGAAAGTGTTAGGCACATTGAAGCGTCTGTACTTAAGTGGACAGCGAACTTGGGAGTGCAAAGCGCTGCAATCCTTCTTTATGATTGACCCTCGAGGAAACGTCGCTGGTTGTCATCTTCAGGAACCGGTTGGCACCGTCTTCGATTTGTTGGATGTGTGGGACTCGCCGAAGCTGAAGAATCTGAGACGAACTTATAGTGAATGCAAGAAATGCTCCTACCTCTGCTACATGTTCTATTCGCTGCATGCAAATGTTTTGGGCAACCTTGAGATTATTCGAGATCAATGGAGAAACGCTAAGACAATCCTGACTTCACGCTGGTCGTAGCCTTGCGCGGCTGCGCTAAAGTTTGTAGCCGATGTCTCTCAGAAATTTTTTTCTGTCTTTGACGTCTCTGTCTGTTTCTATTCCTTTGCTTCTCGAACCGTCCACTACGCCTAATATGCCCCTTCCTTGATCGGTTTCGCAGACAATGACCTGCAGCGGGTTGGCCGTAGCTGCGAAAATCGTGCAGGCTTCCGACACATTTTTGATCTTGTTTAAGACATTGATTGGATACGCATCCCTGAGAAAAATGATAAAACTATGGCCACAGCCGAGTGTGAATGCTTGTTGGGCTGCCTGCTGCTTCAGCTCCTCGCCGTTGCCTTCACATCTTACTAGACAGGGGCCTGAGCTTTCACAGAATCCTATTCCAAATCTTATGCCTGGAGCAGACTCTGCTAACACTTCGTAAAGGTCTTCCACCGTTTTGATGAAATGCGCCATGCCTAGAATGACGTTGCACCCGTCCGGAACTTGAATGCTAACCACCTGTACATCCATCACCTTCCCTCCACCTTTGCTGAGGTTTGCGGTGTCTCTGCTTTAGGTTGCAGTGGTGACATCGATCTAAGTCGTTTCACAATTTCAGGGAGAACTTGAAGTATGTAGTCGATGTCCTCTTCATTGTTGTATTTTCCAAGCGAGAACCGTAAACTGCCGCGGGCTTCCTCCTGTTTTAGTCCAATCGCAAGAAGTACGTGACTCGCCTCCTTGGCCATTGAGGAACATGCAGATCCCGAAGAGGTGGCAATTCCCGCCCCATCAAGATCCAAAACTAGTGCTTCACCCTCAATGTAGGAGAAGCGAAAATTGGCGTTATTAGGCAGTCTCTTCGAAGGATGCCCATTCAGGTAGGTGTCTTTAAGTTCTAAAACACCTTTTATCAATGCATCCCGAAGCTTTGTAAGTACGTGCTCTTCGTCCTGCATCTCATTCCTGCGAAGTTCTACTGCCTTGCCAAAGCCTACGATTCCTGGCACATTCTCGGTTCCTGCTCGGAGACCAAACTCATGTCCACCGCCATGGATTAATGGATCAAGCTCTGCGTTGTCTCGATTCAAGTATAGGGCGCCTACGCCTTTTGGCCCATACATTTTGTGAGCGTTTATGGTCATAAGATCAATGTTCATTTGGTTGACATCAATAGGAAGTTTACCGAAGCTTTGAACGGCGTCGGTGTGAAAGAGGGCACCATGTTTGTGGCATATTTTCGTGATTATCTCAATCGGTTGGACGCTGCCAATTTCATTGTTTCCATGAACAACTGATACGAGTGTGACCTGTTTTTTTAAAGCTTCTTCGAGTTGGGCGATTTTCAACAAGCCATATTTGTCTACAGGTAAGAAAGTGACTCTGACTCCTTGCGTTTCCAGCCAACGCGCTGTGTTAAGAATGCTACTATGTTCAATCTCAGATATCGCGATGTGGCACTTCGATTTGCCTTCTCTAAAAGCGTGGCCTTTCAAGGCGAGGTTGTTAGCTTCGGTGGCGCTTCCCGTGAAAACCAACTCGGTTGCTTTGGCACCCATGAGTCTCGCTATTGTTTCTCGAGCTTGTTCCAAGGCTTGTTTGGCCTCGACACCGAAAGAGCTGAGTGATGATGCGTTGCCATAGAATCTTGTGAAGTACGGCTGCATGGCCACAACAACGCGAGGGTCGACTGGGGTCGAAGCTGCGTAGTCTACGTAAACCTTTCTGATGTGTGTTGCCTCCCTGTAGAAAGGGGATGTGAGCGTATTTTAACTTGCGTCTCACGGGTCCGAGGGGATTTGAACCCCCGGTCTCCGGCTCCGAAGGCCGGCGCCTTAATCCGGACTGGGCTACGGACCCACAGAAAGGATAGCGCGTAAATGATTAAAGAGTTTCTGATGCGCGCGCGCTCTGACTCTATTGTGGAAAAACTGCCTGCCAACGTCAACAAATCGTCGAGTGTCCAGTTTTCTTAACAATGCTTATAATTGGCTTGGCTTATTTCTATTTTTACAGGTTGTGCATTGTGGGCCGGTAGCTCAGCTTGGCTGGAGCGTT